>Ga0114933_10002696_pt1 | contig 18003 bp, 18 predicted proteins | sample 4SBtaG_FD_89691 | JGI IMG/M metagenome (GOLD analysis project Ga0114933, IMG submission 89691) | Deep subsurface microbial communities from Kolumbo volcano to uncover new lineages of life (NeLLi) - 4SBTROV12_W25 metaG | ecosystem: Environmental > Aquatic > Marine > Volcanic | place: Kolumbo... | reverse complement strand
CGCTCCAATCAACACCATTCGCGAACAAAAGAAGAACGCGGAATGGGCGTTGAAACTAAATGCCGACAGGTTGATCACTTTTTTTGAGGGCATTGAAGATGCGTACCTGCGCAGTAAGCAAAACGATGTCATTCAGGTTGTTGATCGCATTTTGTTATCATTGCAACAAGCACCTGCTGAAGCGGATAACAGACTGGCCCATGATCTAGCCGGTCACATTGTTGTAGCGGCCGATCTCACTCCCGCTGACACCGTGATGTTGCGACATCGACACATGGCCGGCTTTGTCACACGCTTTGGTGGCCCCATTTCTCACACAGCCATTCTAGCGAGAAGTTTGCGCGTTCCCGCAGTGTTGGGCCTGCACGGCACCATCGACTACATCCATAACGACGATCTTCTGGTGATCGATGCTGCGAACAACACGGTTTTAGTAGCACCTGATGAAACCTTACTGGCAGAGTTCCGACATCGTCGGGATCAAGCGCAAGCGCGGACACTTTCGCTCCAATCACTGCAGACAAAAAAAGCGCAAACACAAGACGGCCGAATCGTGCGTCTTCTTGCCAATGTTGAATTACCAGAGGATCTTGACGTACTGCCCGATGCCGGCGCCGACGGCATCGGTCTGTATCGGACTGAGTTTCTTTTCATGAATGCTCATCAGCAACCCAGCGAATCAGAACAATACAACGCTTACTGCCAGGTTCTGGAACACGCTCCAGGCCCTGTTGCTATCCGCACACTCGATCTCGGTGCAGACAAACAGGTAGACGGAGGCCGTAGCAATAGCCAAAACACCGTCAATCCAGCGCTAGGGCTACGCGCGATACGCCTTTGCCTGCGTGAACCGGATCTTTTCAAACCACAACTGAGAGCGATTTTTCGAGCAGCAATCACCGGTCAAGCTACCATCATGATTCCCATGCTCTCGAGCCTGTCGGAGTTAGATCAGGCTTTAATGATTATCGACGAAGTGAAAGATGAACTTTCGCGTGAAGGCATCCCATTCAAATCAGATGTACCCATTGGCGGCATGATTGAGGTCCCGGCTGCCGCGATCGCTGCTGATCTCTTTGCGAGGAAACTGGATTTTCTATCGATCGGGACCAACGACCTAATCCAATATACCCTGGCCATTGATCGCATTGACGACGAAGTAAACTATTTATACAACCCACTTCACCCGGCTGTCCTGCGATTAATTCATCAAATTATTCAGGCAGGGGCCACTGCCGGCATCCCTGTTTCCATGTGCGGAGAAATGGCCGGTGATCCGGACTACACGCGCCTGTTGCTAGGACTCGGTTTAAGGGAGTTCAGTATGGAGTGTTCAAGTTTGCCGGAAATAAAACAACGAATTCGAGAATCTGACATCAACGCCCAACGAGCTACGATTGAGGAAATCCTGGCAGCGTCCGTACCCTCCCAGTTGGATCAACTGGTCGCTCAACTCAATGACGGAACAAGTAACTGAGATCCACCCCGCATGACCGCTTGTAATGGCTCCGAGTCCTTCGCACTGCAAGTGCTAGGGCCCAGCATGGCCCCCGAGTTTCCGGCAGGCTGCATCGTCATTGTTGAGCCAACCGGCGTTATAAGCGATGGCTGTTTCGTTGTCGCGGAACATTTGGGGGAAATCCTGCTACGACAACTAAAGAATCTGAACGGACACTGGTTTTTGCACGCGCTGGCAGATAACTACCCGGCACTTGCAATCGACGGACTTGAGCAGATACGCGGACGCGTCATCCAAAGAGCAGGGCGGCGACGGCGCGATAACAAACTCTATGTATAACCACTGTTGATCAGTCAGCGATTTTTCTAGTGCCCCGTTCGTGACGACGAAACCCATTTTCGACCGCCATCACTGCGGCCTCTACTCGTGAGCGCACGCCAAGCTTTCGCAATACCGCCTTAACATGCAGCTTGACTGTTCCATCGGTGATCGCTAAACGCTGTGCAATGACTTTATTGCTCTGCCCTTCGGACAGATGCTCGAGTATTTCCAACTCACGGGGCGTCAAACTATCAAACCACTGATGCTCGTCTTTACTCGAGGGATGCCCCTGCTTGACCAGCTCGGCCAATACCGATGTAAGTCCAGGTGCAACAGCGACGTTGCCAGTCAAAACTTCGTGCAGAGAAGCAACCAGTTCATCCGGTTCCATGTCTTTTAACAAATAGCCCCGCGCCCCGAGTTGCAGTGCGGTGGCAAGGTCAGTCTCGTCCGGGCTCGTTGTCAAAACTACTGCTGACAGGGCCATCTGTTCACGTGCAAGATGACGCAAGACAGAGAGACCGTCCATCTTCGGCATGCGCAAATCAATAAGCAACAAATCCGGTTTTTCAGAAACCGCGAGGCGAATCCCCTCTTCGGGATCACCAACCGCTGCCACCACATCGATACCACGTCGCTCCAATAGCCCCTGCAGACCCGCGCGAAAAAGGGCATGATCATCGATCAGAATCACACGCATCACACACCGTCTCCCAACGCTTTATCTTGCATGATTGGCAGAGTCAATATAATTCGAGTACCGTCTCCCGGTTCGCTTTCAAGCTGTAACGTCGCGCCGATACTACCAGCACGTTCTTGCATAATTAAAAGACCAAAGTGGTTGTCTATCTCACTAGGGGTTAACGACATTCCAATACCATCATCCTCGATCAGCACGCGGCGTGCATCATGCGCCTGATTCAGAAGGATACGCACCATATCAGCACCAGAATGCTTACGCACGTTAGCAAGCCCTTCCTGCACAATGCGCAGTACTTGCCGCTCATACTCAACGGGTAAGTTAACCGCGGGCCAGTGATTCTGTAGTACCGCTTCGATGGAACTGGTCAGGCGAAAACGCGAAACCGCCTTCTCGATCGCCGAGACCACACCATTACCATCGACTGGTAAACGAAAGTAGGTAATGAGTTCGCGCAATTCAATGTTGGCTTCGTCGAGGCCGGCCTGAATGTTCTCCATCTCTTTCCAGATGGCCACTTCATTATCCTGGCGCAAGGTATCATCGAGCACCCGCACCTGCATCTTTAGGCTGGCGAGGCTCTGTGCAAGCGAGTCGTGTAATTCGTTGGCTATTGCCGAACGATCCTCAAAGCGAAGGAGGCGATCAGAATGCCTAGCCAACCGCGATTGCTGCTGCAGCAACTGAGCCTCCTGATCAGCGGCCAGTGACTCGAGCCACTCGGCTAGCCGATTAATGTCATCGCACAGCTCGCTCGTATCGGTGAGATTGGTCGCGGGTAACCGTGCGGAAAAATTACCTTGGCGAATTTCAGATGCCCACTGGCGAACTTGATCCAGTGCCTGATGCGGGGCCGCGTTTCGTCGACCCACCAACACCATAGCCAATAGAACTAGCAGCAGACCCAACGGTATCATTTGTAGCAATAACGAGGACATCCCTAACCCCACGCTGACTGTTGTTATAGCCGCCAGTACTGCCATCAACAGCACCCAGTATCTCGCTATAAACACGGATCCTCCCATCAACTGGCTGCATTCAATTCTTGAATACCCCTTTGTCAAACAGTCAGCCAACGATCACGAGCAGACACTGGCCAAGTATCCACGATGCATCCATCATCGATTACCAACGCCTCTTTGTGCAGGGCGCTGGTCGGGCAAACGTGGCCCGGAATTGCTAACAAAGTGTCCCCAGGCTGATACCGGTGGGCATCGGGTGTTTGCAAAACGAGGTGCTCTTCGTTCTGAAGAATGACTTCTGGGCCTGTCAATGATGGAAACGCTAAACGCTTAGATAGCGCAGGATCAGACGCACAGGCCTTGTAGCCCAGATCGAGGGTCAAGGTCTCACGAGTTGGGCGACTAATGACACGCGTCAAGATTCTTAAAGCTGGTACATAATCAAGATCAGGATAGAGTTCACCATATCCCGCATCAAAAAATGTATTGGTTCCTGGACTTAGTTCCAGCACTGCGTCGTCAATGGCAGCATAAACTGGAAATGTGCCAGTACCCCCAGCAATGATCCTAGGAACACGTAGATCCTTCTTTTCGAGTTGGTTTCGAAAAGCGTCAGCCAATGCCCAACACTGCAATACTGCCTCCGTTCGATCATCTAAATGAGTTTGATGGTTTTGGCCATCGTAAAGATGCAACCCGCCCGCACGGAGACCCGGGGAATTAGAGATCTGATGGTACAGCGCCGTAGCGCGATCTCCCGGTGGCAACCCAGTGCGCTGTTGTCCACTGTCGAGATCAAGCAGCACATCAACCACCATACTTGCTTTTTGCATCGCTGAAGCCAGATCAGCCACCGGCTGTTCGTGATCGGCAATCACCCGCAAATTGACTAATGGGAAGGCCGTCTTGAATTCCACTGCCCGCCGCAGATTTGGACCAACCAGCGGATAGGCGAGTACTATGTCTATTACGCCACAACTCGCCAACATTTCCGCTTCAGCAAAGGTTGCGCACTTGTGTCGTGTAATACCGTGATCAAGTTGCAGCTTGATCACCGCAGCCATTTTGTGAGTCTTGCAATGAGGACGAAGGCGAGCAACTCCGCCAGATTGACGAATCATCTCATCAAGATTGTGCTGCAATGCCTGTCGAAAAATAACTAATCCGGGCGATAAGATGGCATCGGTGTCACGGATCGAAAAATCGATAAACTCCATGTATCGTTTCCAGCGTAGTAACGCAGTCAATCGGTTGCGTAGTTGGCAGGTGTGCGATCTCGTGATCACTGCCCGCAGGTGCTGAAAGCACTCTAGCATGCGCGTGAATTCTGCGTCGCCCCTAGCCCAACAGGCCCGTTTCGCCTAGATCGTATAACTCGAGTATGTTCACAACAAGATGGTGGCGTGATCAATAAATGTGATGTAACTCGACTCCTGAAACACACCCCGCGGGGCCAGCTGAGTTTCACTAGAGCGCCAAAGCGATTCATGCTCTAATCTGATCACTCAAGGGCGATGCTGTGCAGCTCTTACATGGCACACCCACCATTAGCAAAATGGCAATTGTTTTACGTCGCCGTTTGATAATTCGGATCGTTGGGATTTCTGAAAATAAACTGCGGATCCACCTCGTTCTCGATATAAACAAAATCTAATACCGTATCGTTTAACAACTCCATACTGGTCGGCGCGATAAGCAAACGAACACCATGTTGCAGGCTAACTGTATCCTCCTCGCGCGGCTCATCAAATCCCATGGCATAGTCAATTGCACCGTCACGGTCACGTTTAGCCGCCACGCGAAGAACAGGTTGCCCCCCGCCGCTTTCGGCTGCCGCATGTACTATCTGGGCAGCGGCTTTTGGGGTAATGATTAAACTCATGCGTTAACCAGGGTCTGTGTTCGATTAACTGCAGTGCCGGACAAAATCGACGAACCGATCAACCCAAGGGTTAGCCGCCACGTGGCGTTGATGCAGAAAACCCGCCAGCAGATTGCGATAGACAATCCCATCGTGCTTGCCATCAATGCCGTGACCTCGAGTCACAGATGAAGCCCAACGCGTATTACCCGGTAATGATAGAAGTTGTGCGTAATGAAACTCATGGGCAGGACATTCATCACCATTGATACTCGGCCATGGGTGGGCCTCCCGCGGCTGAAACCTTGCGTACCCGCGACCCACCGGCTTCTTCTCAATCACCGCATCGGCTGGAATTACGCCAACCATCTCACCATAGTCCTCGTGCCAACGAAGGGAACGACACAGGTACATAAGTCCCCCGCATTCCGCATAAGACGGTCCACCGTTTTTTATGAAATCTCGAATATCCCGCTGCAATGTTTGGTTAGCTGCCAATGTCGAAATAAACGACTCTGGAAAGCCCCCACCAATAAACAACCCATCGACCGCTGGTAACCGCGCGTGATTCAACGTATCGAACGGTACCAGTTCAGCCCCCGCCCGACCAAATGCAGCGAGATCGTCCGGGTAATAAAAACCGAAGGCCGCATCTTTGGCGATGGCAATTCGCACCTTGGCCGTTAACTGTGCTGGCGATGGAGTCACGGCCGGGCGCGGGGATATGTCAGTGATCACAGTGCGTCGCAGTAGCTCGGGAATATCTACTTGTTGCTCTACGAGTTGCGCCATCCGGTCAATCTGCGCTTGACCGTACATATGTTCCGATACCGTCACCAACCCTAAGTGACGCTCGCCAATGACCATACCAGGATCACGACGAATCGCCCCTAACACAGGAATATCCGTGTAACGTGACAAAGCGGCACGTAATTTTTTTTCGTGGCGTTCGCCAGCGACAAAATTGAGGATAACTCCAGCGATCTGGATAGTCGTATCGAAACTTGCGGTACCCTGCAGTAGTGGCGCAATACCCCGAGTAATGCCCCGGGCATCGAGCACTAAAACAACTGGCAGACCGAGCTGGTGCGCCAAAGCCGCATTACTGTCCTTTCCGTTAACATCGACACCGTCGTGCAAACCCTTTGTTCCTTCGACCAACACGACATCGGCACCTTGCCGAGCTTGGTCAAAACATGCGTTGATCTCATCACTTTCCATTGTGAAAAAGTCGAGGTTCCAACAAGTCCTGCCAGCTGCCTGACTGAGCCACATTGGGTCAATATAGTCCGGACCTTTTTTAAACGGTGCGACTTTCATACCACGCCGACAGAGTGCAGCGGCAAGACCCACACTAACCGCTGTCTTGCCAGAGGACTTGCCGGCAGCTGAGATAAGCAAATAATTCATTGTCAATCCAGCCGCGACGATCCCTTGCGACTAAAGGCGCAGGCAGGCCTTATGAATCTCTCACCAGCGTGCCGGACTTTAAGGGCAGTGCACGAGGCAGCAACGGTAGTATTCGCATAGCTATTAGGCAGAGCAACACGGCTATTGCCACACCACCAACACCCAACAGTACTTCCCAAAAACTTGGCACATAGTCAGCAACAACACCGTCGAAAAAACTGCTGCTCGAACGATACCCTGGAAAAATACGCAATGGATAAACCTGGCCACCAATGATGAGCACGTACAATTGGCAAAGACCCCCTACCATGACCAAGACAGACGCTGTCAGGATCGAAGCACACCCACGCGCGCGATGCGAATACAACAACATCAACGGCAAAATACTGCCAAGGCCCACTTGACCCAGCCAGAACAAAACTGGATAGACCCCCCCTGAAAACAATAGAAACTCGACCACCCCTCGCTGACGACCACTGTAAAGGCTAGTTAGTGTTTGGGCTGTCACCAGGTAAAGAACAACCAGCACAAATATGGCGAGCAATCGTCCCAATTTTTTCAGCACGTCCGAATCTGGCACCTGACCACTCCAACGGAGTGAAAGCACCAGGCCAACGAGAAAAACTGCAGTGCCAAGCGCAAACGAAGTGGCCACGAAGAGCGGTATCAGAATAGCTGCATCATAACCTTCACGAGCAACCAGGAAGCCGAATATCGCACCCGTCCCGCTGGTCAGCAATACCCGCCAGGCAAAGGCAACATAACCCGCCACCTTGACAGCACCACGAGGCGCGTTGTCAATGAAACACGCCAGATACACTCCAACGATCACGATAAAGCCGGTATAACCAAATACATTCCACGCAAAAATTGACCAAAAGTTATAGGTAGTGATCGCCACATGGAATCGGTCGGGTCGACCAAGGTCAAATACCAGCACCACCAAACCACCAACCAGTAGGCAAATTGCGAAAACACCTGACAGCCGAGCGACCGGCGCATAACGCGTGCGACCAAACACCGTCGATAAGGAAGCCGGGTTCAGAGAACCTGATGCACAGAGAATCAAAAACACGGCGAAGACATGCGGCAAACCCCATACCACCTGATTGCTCATTCCTGTAATGGCGTGGCCAGCGGTGTCCATCTGATGCGCCGACCACAGCGCTGCAATGACAATCGGCATCAGGACAATCACGAAGACCCAGAATCCTTTCGCCGGTGCAACATGATAGCCCGTGTTATTCATCAAACTATCTCATCACAGTCCATGGTAGTGCACACCAGGATTAGTCCCAAGATCGCTTCTGAGTTGCTGACTCTGCACCTCACCCAAACGCTTCGCCAACTCCCCTTCATTGTCTGACAAATCTCCAAACAGCAGTGCCTGATGGCCCGCCTCTGTACAGGCCTCGACACAAGCAGGTTCTCGATCACGATCAACCCGATGCACACAAAAAGTGCAACTTTCGACCGTGCCCTTACCCCGAGGGGAGTGAGTCCGTTGACCGACCAGATTAATGTGAATGAAAGAGCGTGCCATATATGGGCAAGCCATCATGCAGTAACGACAACCGATACACGTGTGCTTATTGACCAACACGATGCCGTCTTCCCTTCGAAATGATGCGCCTGTAGGGCAGACTGCAACACACGGTGCATCCTCGCAATGCTGGCACATCACCGGTAGTGATATCTCTCTGCCAGAATCCTCGTCGATTAAGTCCACCTTTCGAATCCATTGCGCATCAATTTCCGGTCGGTCGGTCATTTCAATGCCATGCTCCGTCGCGCAGGCGTTGACGCAAGCCTCACACCCCGACACGCAGCGGGTTGCATCCACCAACATGCCCCATCGGACCTCGGCGCTAGCTGCTTCATCATCAGGCTTGGCATCAGCCAAATCAATCAGGCGCATACCCGGTGCAAATGACACCACAAGGCCGGCTAGCGCACTGGCTCGACCCAGAAACTTCCGCCTCGGAAGCGTGCTTTGATCGTCGGCGGCCATTAGTTGCCCATTACTCGATCGGCCTCTGGCACAGCCCGGTGGCAGGAAAAACAATCGATACGGACCGCTGCGTAGGTGTGGCAGCTATCGCAAAACTGGCCCGGGGCGGACACCGGAACCCAGTCAGAATGCTGGTCGCGAACGGCATGGCAACCGATGCAACCGGCCAGACTATGGCGCCCTGTCCTGATCCCCCGCTCCACTGTCTGTTGCCCATGGTGGTTAAGAAATTCAAAGTGCGCCCTGCGCATCACACCAACTGGCTCCACACAACGCTCCCCACGCGCACGCGGGAAAGTCGGCTCATCTGCCATAACCGACAATGGCAAAACACCACTCAACATCATCAAGGGAAGCAAATGCCAAACGGATCCCATGGTCTGCTCGCTACCGAGCTACTTGCCTAAGCCCATGTCAATGTAACCCGTCGGACAAACATCGGCACAGATATGACACCCAATACAGCGATCATAATCTGTGTCGACGTAGCGACCAGTAGTCGATCGATCTTTTTTGACACGAAAGACTGCGTCCTGTGGACAGAAAATCACACAATTATCGCATTCGAAGCACATGCCACAACTCATGCAACGTTTCGCCTCGGCTACGGCCTGCTGTTCGCTGAGGTTTAGCCGGCGCTCGTCAAAATCTCCCAATACTTCATCGCTGGTGGGTATTCGGTCCTGTCGTTGATTACGTGATTCATAGTCGAAGTGACCTAGGAACAAGCGCTGACTCGGAATAATTTCTTGTGCAGCACGGTCCTCGTAATTATGGACCGCGAACTGGCCAGAATCGGTTCCCCAGGATTGGGTATGATCGTAAGGTGTCGGTGCCAACTGATGCTCGTTGAGCTTGTTCAATAAATTGAAATGATGAACATCCACCCGTGGGCGACGTGACCGTATCTCATTAGCAAAAAACTCGTCGATACTCTGCGCTGCCACGGCCGCCTGACCAATCGCGGTTGTCAGCAGGTGAGGGCGAACAATATCGCCGGCGACAAAGTGTCCATCGCGGCCTGGCACCCGATAAAACGCATCCGCTTCGATTAAATGCTTGTCGTTTGCCAGTTCTTCGAGGCCCGTGAGATCACCTCCTTGCCCAATTGCTGAAACAATGAGATCCGCCTCGACCTCAAACTCTGTTCCCTCCTGCGGGATAGGAATTCCTTTTTCGTCAATGATGCAACGAGCAAGCTGTAACCCCACCGCGCGCCCATCTCCATTGCGGATCAGACCAATGGGCATCACACCGTTGAGCACACGCACCCCTTCCGTCAAAGCATCGTCTACTTCCGTTTCGGTCGCCGTCATTGCCTCTCTGTCAAATAATGCGGTCAGCGTAACCTCAGCACCTTCGCGGACCGCGGCCATCGCCGAGTCATGGGCTGCGTAACCTCCGATGACACGTTCAGCGCGATCTTTTTCGCGAATATTCTTGATCTTGCCCAACCGCCGGGCGACCGACACCACATCGACCGAAGTATCTCCACCGCCAACACAAATTACTTTACTGGCGGTGACCTGCAGTCTGCCGCCATTAAACGCCTCGAGAAAACGCACTCCAGAGACGCAATTCGGTGTATCTGACCAACCTGGAACAGGCAATCCGTGTCCCTGTTGTGCACCAATTGCCCACAACACGGCATCGAAATCGCGCTCCAAGGTGGCGATTGAAACATCACGACCGACACGCACACCGGTCCTGACTTCGATGTCACCTAACGCAAGAATCCGTTCGATTTCAGCATCGAGCACATCGCGCGGCGTACGATAACCCGGAATCCCATAGCGGAACATACCTCCAAGCTGATCTTGGATCTCGAAGATAGTCGACGCATGGCCCTTGCGTCGCAATTGGTAAGCTGCCGAAAGCCCTGCAGGGCCCCCTCCCACAACAGCAATCCGCTTTCCTGTCAGGGTGGGCGGCTCAGCAAAGCGATAGCCATTTTGATACGCGGTGTCTCCGATGAATTGCTCTACCGCATTGATGCCAACAAAGTCTTCTACATCGTTACGGTTGCAACCATCCTCACAAGGTGCCGGACAGACACGCCCCATCATCGAGGGGAACGGGTTAGCATCAGTAGCACGGAAAAAAGCATATTCTTGCCAAGCCATGTCCTCTGGTGGCCGTTCCATGCCTCTCACAATTTGCAGGTAACCTCGAATATCCTCCCCTGAGGGACAACTACCCTGGCACGGCGGTGTACGGTGCACATAAGTGGGACATTTATCCGACGCATCCCCAACAAAGATGTCCTCTTTAAAATCACTCCAGGTATGATCTCCATCCTGATAGCGACGGTAATTCAACGGTGTCGAGATTTCTTCAGTCACAGTGTTTCAGTTCGCTTTTTGGTTGCACCTTCAATCAGTGCGCCGAGTTAAATACCAGTGCATCGCCAACCAACTGATGCACGCTAACGATCATATCCATGTCGAATCCGTAGGTGGGCAATACTTTAGAAAATTGACTCTTACATATGGCGCAGATGGCGGCCATATGAGTCACTCCGTGGTTATCCACCACCTGCTTGAGTGCCGTTACCCGCGGTAACGCCCCCTTCACTCGGAGCTCCAGTAAATCGTCCGTCAGCAATCCTCCACCGCCGCCGCAACAGAACGTTTGTTCGTGCGTCGTTTCAGGCGCCATGTCAACAAACTGATTGCAGACCGATTGAATGATTTCACGCGGCAACGTGAATTGGCCTCCTGGCATCGAACCCATACGGGATCCACGCGATACATTGCACGAATCATGAAAAGTCACAATTTTTTCATCGTTGGCCGAAGGATCCAGCGTTAATGCACCCCGCTGAATTAGGTCATAGGTCAGCTCGCACACGTGTTGCGGGGCTGGATAATTTGTATCGAGAAAATCAAACGGGCCGATCAAAGTATTCCAGTAACTGTAGGCCACTCGCCACGCGTGGCCACATTCTCCAATGACAATTCGACGTACACCCAAATCGAGCGCTGCCTGGCGAATTCGCTCCGCTACCTTTTGCATCTGATCGTAGTTACCGATAAAGATCCCAAAATTAGCAGCTTCAGATGCGTAAGAACTCAGGGTCCAACGGATGCCGGCCTGATGAAACACCTTGGCATAACCGATCAGACCATCCACATGCGGTTCAGCAAAAAAATCCGCCGATGGTGTCACTAACAGAACATCTGCCCCCGCTTCATCTAAGGGAAAACGCACCTGGATGCCGATGTCTTCTTCGACTTCCTCCTCCAATCCTGTCAGGGTGTCGGCCAGGGCAGGTTCTGGTAGCCCGAGGTTATTCCCTATCTTGTGGACCTTCCCAATAATTTCATTGGCATACTTCTGGCCGAGTCCAACAGACGCAAGAATCTCTCGCCCCGCCATCGTGATCTCAGCTGTATCAATTCCAAAAGGACAATACACAGAACAACGGCGGCACTCTGAGCATTGATGGTAATAGCGGTACCAGTCTTCCAGCACGGACTCCGTCAGGTCCTGGGCACCAACTAGCTTCGGAAAATAACGACCGGCGAAAGTGAAATAGCGACGATATACATTGCGCATGAGATCCTGTCGTGCGACCGGCATATTTTTCGGATCACCCGTACCAAGGTAGTAATGGCACTTGTCGGTACACGCACCACATTTCACACAAGCATCCAGAAATACGGGAAGCGCACGATACTTCCCCAGCAGTTCCGACATCTTATCCAGCGCAACTGATTGCCAGTTATCGACCAATTCACCAGGAAAACCTAACGCCTCTTGAAATTCGGCCTTAGCGACAAAGGGTTTCGTCTCTGCCATAGCATCGGGCTGCACCCGCGGCACCTGAAGGTGCTCTGTAATGACCGGTACAGGAAATTTCTGCTTAACCACGCGACTTCGGCTCCTGCGACATTACTTTGCGACGACTTGTTCGTTCTCCCCACCCCGAAACATGGCGGCGCTCGCGCGGCGTATCAACCATGTTACGGGTCGGACTAAAAAATACACCCGGTGCATGCAATAACTTGCTGAACGGAAAGATCAACATTAAAACGATCACCAGCGACAGATGAATAAGGAGCACAGGGTCAGCAGGCAAGGGCTGCCAGTCAAATCGTATTAATCCAATGACAAAAGCTTTCAGTGCAACAATATCTGTATGCCAGAGCACCTTCATGCCCACGCCACTGGCGGCTATTCCAACGAGCAGCAGCAGCATCAGGTGATCAGACGGTGCGCTGATATAGCGAATGCGATCAACCACGATGCGACGCACTGCAAGTCCAACCAGCCCGAGGCACATAGCAATGCCCGCATAAAGACCTATCCATTGTATCGCCACAATCCACCACCATACGGGTTCACTGATATATCGCAGATGCTCTAACAGAGCTATCAGCATCGCAAAGTGAAAAATCCAACCGAATAGCCACGTCCATTTACTACCTTTAAACAGACTCTCGAAGAAAACGACTTCGCGAAACAAGCGGGCCACCACGCCCGTACGCGTAATCGGGGCCGGCGTGGTCGGTATCACCAGAGGCACCGGTATTCTTACGTAGTGAACGAGGCGAAACGCCGTTCCCACCACCAACACCAGCACGGCAAGGTATAGCCCGATCGCAAAAATAGCGGTCAGCATCATGACTCAACGCTTCTCTCGCTCCTAAGCATAGCCATTTCAAGAAGAGCCTTCAAAGTGCCGCCAAGATTTTTCTTTGATTCAAACGCAACCCGTTGGTTTTGGTAATCCCGCATATTTACAGGCCTGCTTGGCCGGACCATAGGGAAAGAGTTCATACAGGTATTTACTGTTACCTTTCTCTTTTCCGAGTCTCTTACCAATCGCCTTTGTCAACACACGCACTGCGGGGGCGATCTGATATTCCTCGTAATACTCGCGCAAGAAATTAATTACCTCCCAGTGGTTGTCAGTTAGATCGCAGTCATCTAACTCCGCCATGTGCCCAGCCACATCACTCGACCAATCGCTTAAGTCGGCGAGATATCCTTCTTCATCCGTCTCATAAGATCTACCATTCACGTCAAAAGACATCGTGCTTCTCCTTCTATTAGTGGGCAGGTCACCATGCCTGCACTACTGGATTAGCCTCCACCAAGGAAACAAACCCATCGTAATTAATCGTGTGGATTGCATTCATTATTCGATCGCTATCAATGCCACGAGCCTGGAGATCAGGCTCTAGTACATAGATCGTGCAACACTGCTGTGCAATCTCGACAGCAGCACTGAATTTGGTCTTGTCCATTGCTCCGTAGACACCATCTTCGATCAGCAGGACAGCGCTACCGGGTTGCGCTAAACCAAAACAAGTAGTCAGCGCATCAGACTGGTAGGGCGACTTGTTAACAGTGTGTAACATTTGACGATCCTAGAAATTGAAGATGACGTCCTGCGCTTCAAACAATTGTCCAAGAGATGCACGATCGATGAGCGTAATCGAAGATTTTTCCTGATCATCATCTTGCTCATCTTCATAAGTCAGCGGCATCAGATCTTCAACAGTGAGGCCGCGCTCTTCCAAGGACTCCATCTCAATGTAAAGCTGCGTTACATCATAATCAGCCAAGGCACGGTAGGCGCCAGCAAAATTCTTGGTGCCAATCGCCTTGGTGTCTTGCGCTTTTTTCAACTGAAACACGCCGTCTCCCAAGAATGCCATACTGACCTCTTGGTCAAACGCAGCCCCAACCAGGACCACTTCCAAGCCTTCGTGCGCATAGATAGTGCCATGCGGCGCACTACGATTGACGTACATGAATTTCTTTGGCGTTGGCAAATCTAAGCCCGCTCAGTTACCAAAGACCAGAAACCGATCTGCTTCAATGCCCGCTTCAATTAACTGGCCTAGGCCAGAAATTCGAAATCCTGGGGCCAGGTTATCACCGTCCTTTCCGTGACGGCGAGCCTCGTCTTGATCAAGAATTCCGCGCCGCTGGGCCGCAGCCACGCAAACAACTAGATCTAGATTATGTTGACTTGCCAGTTCACTCCAACGATCAGTCACATGTCGATCGTCCTGCGGTGGTGTCGTCATTCGAGTGGCGTTGTTAACCCCGTCATGATAGAAGAATATTCGAAATAACTCGTGGCCGGCCTTCAGCACTGCGCAGGCAAAATGATACGCAGTATCTGATGCCTGGTGGGTATACGGCCCCTGATTGATCATCAGTGCAAATTTCATGCGCTGATCCGAATATGCCTTTAGATTCGAACGTAACTTGACGCATTGAGGCTCTTACGTGCGCCGCGCCAATTGTCGATGTGATATTTAGTAAATGGCAAGCCAGTCAACTCGAAAAACCGAGGCCAGCCAATCCGATCGATCCAGTCGTTTACTCTCTCCCAGTCTCGCGCATCCTCCTTGTAACAACGGAGAATCCGCTTAACGATTGCTGTAGCTTCGGGCCAGCGCGGAGGATTATTTGGAATGCCAGAAGCCACTAATTTCTGGAAACTGGGCTTGCTCCGGGCATTGGAATGATTGCCACCAACCCAGATCGCCAACTTAGTGTGTTCCGGATCATTGATTTGCATTGGCGGACATGGGGGATAGCACGCGCCGCAGCAAATACACTTTTTCTCATCGACTTCGAGGGTCGGCTTGCCATTCACCTGGGCAGGCCGTATGGCGGCCACTGGACAGCGAGCGACCACCGACGGCCGCTCGCACACATTGGCAACAAGGTCATGGTTAATTCTTGGCGGCTTGGTGTGCTGCACATTAATCGCAATATCACCCTGCCCGCCGCAGTTAATCTGGCAACATGAAGTCGTGATGTGAACTCGATTGGGCATATTACAGTTCTTAAACTCATCAATAAGCTCGTCCATCATGGCCTTAACCACACCCGATGCGTCAGTCCCTGGAATATCACAATGCAACCAGCCTTGCGTGTGAGAAATCATGGCAACAGAATTGCCCGTGCCCCCAACGACGAAACCTGCTGTTTCTAGCGCCGTAATCAGCGGGGACACTTTTTCTTCATCCGCCAACATGTATTCAATATTGCTCCGAATCGTGAAACGCACACGTCCATCTGCATAACGGTCCCCAATGTCGCACAGCTGACGCAGCGTAAAAACATCGAGAATTCGTTGTGTTCCAGCGCGTACCGTCCAGATGGCATCACCACTCTTGGCGATATGTCGTAACACCCCAGGTCGAGGATGATCATGCGTTTTCCATTGGCCAAAATTCTTGACCATCAAAGGATGCATATATTGAAATCCATCGGGACAGCCGGTTTCTATCGCTTTACGCATTTCCCGTTTAGCCATTGGTTACTTCTCCGCTAATCAGTTGTGTTATTGCCAAAGAATCAACCTGCGGCTGCCAACGATTGGTCGCGTTTGTCTTCGAACCACTTGATTGCCTCCTCATCCCATCCGTCCATTCGGACATAAGAGGATTCCCGCGGGTGATCAATCATGTTCGGGTCCACTTCGACGCCAATTCCATCGAGGAAATTCACCAAGCCAATTCGCTCGATCATCTCGCCACAGCGCTCATGTTCCAGGCCATTTTCAGCCCAGAAATCAATCGCGCTTTCAGCAAGCTCAACCAATCGCTCATAGTCAGCCTCAGTATCCAATTTCATAAACGGCACAACCATCGTCCCCATGAGATCACCAATCTTCAGAGTGCGTTTACCCCCGATCAGTACTGAAACACCGCGATCCTCCCCAGGCGACAAGGCGGAAGGAACCACGTTGAGACAGTGCATGCACTTGACGCAATTGCGGTCATCAATCTGCAGCGTGTCATCGTTCTTGAGACTCATGCAGTTGGTGGGGCAGCGGGTGATAATGTTATCGATCACGTGCTGGCGACCTTTCTCATCCACGTATTTTTTCCATTGGTCCTGCTCTACAACAATCTCGTCGCGCCAGGTACCAATCACTGCAAAATCGGATCGCTCGATGGCATTCATACAATCATTCGGGCATCCCGATATTTTGAATTTAAACTTATACGGCAGTGCGGGTCGATGTACATCGTCAGTGAAATTGTTCACCAACATACGGTGAATCTTGTGCTCGTTCGCGCACGACTGCTCACAGCGCGCTGAGCCGACACAGGACTGTGAGGTCCGAACACACGGCCCCGCACCGCCGAGATCAAAACCGTAATCGTTGATCTCATCAAAAAAATGTTGGGTGTTTTCAGTAGTAGCACCGATAAACATAATATTCCCAGTCTGGCCATGAAACGTAACTAATCCTGATCCCCATTTTTCCCAACTGTCGGCGAGTTGTCGCAAAATGTCCGTTGAATAATGGTGTCCCGCAGGAGGTTGTACTCGCAGCGTGTGAAACTCTTTAGACTCGGGAAACTGCTGACCGACCTCAGAAAACCTTGGGATGATGCCGCCACCATAACCGTAGACACTAACGGTGCCACCCTTCCAGTAACCCTTGCGGGTTTCATACGAGTGTTCGAGTTGGCCGAGTAAGTCATTGGCCATGTCGCTTACCCGGCCGCTTGGGTGTCCATCACGAAGGTTTTTGATTCCCGAGACGAAACTCGGCCACGGGCCATTCTCCAATTCATCCAACATGGGCGTGGCATGCTTTTTCTCATCCGACATAGCCGGTGTTCTCCGTGACAAGTTTGGCGGGCGTTACATCGAAGCGTGATCAGTCTGATTAACTCACCATTTTAGAGGCCCCCCGAGCGGTGGCCATAACTCGCTTGGGGAGGTGTGGCACAGCTGAGCCTACCCCTAAAGAGATAGGCTATCGCCCGAATCCTGTGTGAACAGACCCTCCTCTTATGGAGGATAGGGTGCCATAAACGATCTTCATACAATGCTGCAAAGCAATCCTCCCAAGGAATCATCCACGCGAATCAGGCGTAGCGCCGGTAAAATCGATCCGAACCTTATCTGCCAAAATCCTTTCTGAATACAACCTATTGACCCATTCCAACTTCGAATCCTGGTTTGAGCAGAGACTGTCCGGCTATCGGCAGGTGCTGCGTAATCCCGTGGTTGATATCACCAATCCACAAAAATTAACGTCGTTCGAACGCACCGCCCTGATCACTGCGATTGCAAGAGCCAATATGGTCATTTACCGATGTCGAACTCCCGAACAAGTGAACCAAAAGAGTATTTTGTCGTTGGCAGCACAACTCGGGCTGACTCGACTGGACCGGGACACGACCACTAACAATCAAGGATTGGCAGAACTGGCTGACCAACGCATCGTTACAGAAAAACCATCCATCCCATTCTCATCGGCCGCGCTGAACTGGCATACTGATGGCTATT
>Ga0114933_10002694_pt1 | contig 18004 bp, 15 predicted proteins | sample 4SBtaG_FD_89691 | JGI IMG/M metagenome (GOLD analysis project Ga0114933, IMG submission 89691) | Deep subsurface microbial communities from Kolumbo volcano to uncover new lineages of life (NeLLi) - 4SBTROV12_W25 metaG | ecosystem: Environmental > Aquatic > Marine > Volcanic | place: Kolumbo... | reverse complement strand
GTACGGCGCCAAAATAGACCGCGAGCACATAAAAGGTCGTTTCCGTGGAACCTTGGAAAGTGCTGACTAGATAGCCAACGTAGGTATCCGGTCCAGTTGTCGGGTCTTGGATCGTCGAAGCCAAAATGCCATAGGCGTCCGAACCTGAGAGAGGGCGCAGAATCGCCATGGGGAGCGCTTCCGGCGGGAGGCCGAAGAGAGATGTAATAGCGCCTAGCGGTGTGATCAACAATTCTAGTGCGCCACTCGATCGCAGCATCGCCACCGCCACCAATATGGCCACAAGATACGGAATGATCCTCAGCGCGACATCAAAGCCGCCTTTTGCGCCTTCTACAAAGACCTCGTAGATGGGGACGCTGCGTAAGGCGCCGAATCCAAGAAGAGCGATCATGAGTCCAGGGATGATCCAGGGTGCGATATCGCGGCCGTAAAGGATCGTGACCGGTATCAAAGCGACGACGACGGCTAGCACTGCTACGGATACCCAGACGGGATACGGTTCGCTTGGTACTGGCGGCACTGTATCGCCTGCGGTGTCAGCATCTTCGACGGGGTCTTCAGCGTCGCTGCCATAAGCTGCCGCTGGCGTGGTGAACCGTTGGTAAAGCTTGACCGCCGTAATCGCGACAATGGTAGAGCAAATCGTTGCAAACAAAGTCGTTGGCAGAATTCCTGCCGGATCTTCTGATCCTGCTGAGGCGCGAAGCGCGATCACGCCCGTCGGTAGTAGGGTCACCGAGGAGGTGTTGATCGCCAAGAACATGACCATGGCGTTGCTCGCGGTACCTTTATGCGGATTTAGCTTGTCGAGTTCCTGCATAGCGCGGATGCCGAAAGGGGTCGCAGCATTACCTAGCCCCAGTACGTTGGCCGAGATATTCATGATCATCGCTCCCATCGCCGGGTGATCGGCGGGGACTTCGGGGAATAGCCGCACCATCAATGGGCGAACGGTCTTGGCGATTATCGCGAGCAGCCCACCTGCCTCGGCAACTTTCATCAGCCCAAGGAACAATGCCATCACACCCACAAGTCCAATCGCGAGGGTGACTGACCCCTTTGCGGCATCGATCATGGCGAGGCCAAGCGCATCCATAGGCGCGGTCGCGCCTGGCGTCACCTTAAAGGTGATCTGCCGATATCCCGCTACGACGAACGCGATCAAAACTGCGCCGAGAAATACCGCATTCATTGGCAAAGATTTTTCAGTGACAACATCAAACACCTATACCCGATTCGCAAAAGAAATTTGACGTTATCCGGGGTGGAATGCGAAAAGGGCGCGCCCGTCGATATACAATCCGAGGATGACAATATGAGCGGACCGCTAGCCGGCCTAAAGGTGTTCGACCTTACCCGAATTCTCGCAGGTCCTCATTGTACACAGATTTTGGGCGATCTTGGCGCCGAGGTGATCAAGATTGAGCGACCGAAGGTCGGAGACGACACGCGTAATTTTGCTCCACCCTACCTGCCGGATGACAAAGGTGCTGACAGCTCCGAAAGTGCCTATTTCGCGGGCACCAACCGCAATAAACGGTCCATTACGCTCAACCTGTCCGATACGGAAGGCCAGGCAATAGCTAAAAAACTGGTAGCTGAGTGCGATGTACTGGCTGAGAATTTTAAGACCGGAACCTTAGAGAAATATGGGTTGGGCTACGAGCAATTGCATGCCGAATTCCCACGTTTGATATACTGCTCAATTACCGGTTTCGGGCACACTGGACCCTATGCTGATCGCCCGGGCTATGACGCCTTAATCCAAGCGATGGGTGGCGTCATGAGCCTTACTGGTGAGCCGGAAGGGGAGCCTATGAAAGTCGGCGTGTCGATCGCCGATATGATGGCCGGAATGTATGCGGGCATGTCTATCTTGGCCGCTGTGCGGCACCAGCATTTGACCGGTGAAGGCCAGCATATCGATATCTCCATGCTCGACACGCACGTAGCTTGGCTTGCCAATCAGGGTATGAATTATCTGGCGACGGGGGTGAACCCGCCGCGGCTCGGCAACTTACATCCGAATATAGTGCCGTACCAGGTAATGCCTTCGTCGGATGGGTATTTCGTCGTTTCTGTAGGTAACGATCCGACCTTCGAACGCTTTTGCGAGGTGGCGGGCTGCAAGGAACTGCTGGAAGACGAGAGGTTTAACACAGCGGTGGAGCGTGTACGCAACCGTGATCACGTCACGGCTACCTTGAACAAAATCACGAGCCAAAAGCCGTCATCCTGGTGGTTGGCGGAATTGGAGAAGCACAAGGTAGGCTGCGGACCTATCAACACGCTGGAGCAGGTGTTCGAAGATCCGCACGTGAAGGCGCGCAAGATGACGGTCGAGATGCCGCACCCAGCGACGGGCGACCGACCCGCAAAGCTGATCGCAAGTCCGATCAAGATGTCGGAAACCCCAGTAGACTACCGAAACGCGCCTCCGATGCTGGGCCAGCATACGGAAGAAATTCTAGGTGAAATGCTTGGTATGTCGGAAAATGAAGTCGCTGTGCTGCGTGATAAAGGCGTTGTTTAGCCTTTAACAAACGGGAAGCAGAATCAGAAAATCGGGAACTTAGACCAACGGTTTAGGTCTGGCGCATTTTGTTGCTGCTTCGCACGTGAATAAAGCGCGTTTGGCACAAAAACGGCGAGCATGGTTATCCCGACAAAGAGGATCGCCAAGGTAAAGCGAGTAGCAGACACGTCCAAGGCGTGAACTGTTACTTCGACTGGATGTTAGAATTTTGAGCGCTTGGAGTATGAGAGGCCGTTGTACGCCGCTGCTAACCTTGCCGTTCCCCAAAATAAATTTGGGAAGGCTTTTTGTTACAGAGCGCTTGCGCCTGACAGCTAATACCTAATATTTCAATTTGACATCGTGGTACGCCGTCCTTATTTTCCGCGCGTCCTGATGAAGCCTGCAGGAAATTAACGGAATTTGACCATGAAAGTCGTGCGCTCACTGAAATCAATGAAAAATCGCCACAAGGATTGCCGCGTGGTGCGTCGTCGCGGTCGCGTCTATGTCATTAACAAGCGGAACCCGCGGTTTAAGGCACGTCAGGGCTGAACAAATACCTTTTGTGGATTTTGGAAACCGCGCTTCGGCGCGGTTTTTTGTTTCTCGGATGCCGCTAACGGGCTAAACCCAGAGGGTAATCGCAGGTGAATTGCCATGGAAATGCCAAAACCTGACGAGGATGTCCTCGCAAGACGGCAGGAGATTGCCACGGCACTTCGCGAGATAGTGCCAGGCGAAGGCGTCATCGTCGATGAGGACGCGCTGCGGCCCTACGAGTCGGATGGGCTGACCGCCTATAAAACATTGCCTTTGATCGTTGTACTGCCGGAGACTAAGGATCAAGTCAGCCAGGTAATGCGGTATTGCCATGAGAATGCAATTAAGGTGGTACCGCGGGGTGCGGGGACGTCTCTCTCAGGCGGCGCTCTGCCGCTTGCCGATGGCATCATTCTGGGTCTTGGAAAATTTAAGAAAATTCTGGAAATTGATTACGACAACCGGTGCGCTGTGGTGCAGCCGGGCGTTACTAATCTGGGCATTACTGACGCTGTACGCGAAGACGGTTTCTACTACGCACCAGATCCTTCGAGCCAGATCGCCTGCACGATCGGCGGTAATATCGCGGAAAACTCGGGCGGCGTGCACTGTCTTAAGTACGGTCTGACTACGAATAACGTGCTAGGCCTGGAGATCGTCATGATGGATGGCGAGATCGTGCGAATTGGCGGAAAGCATCTTGATTCCGAAGGTTACGACATGTTGGGTCTACTCACGGGGTCGGAGGGGCTGCTCGGCGTGGTAACTGAAGTCACCGTCCGTTTGCTGTGCGTGCCGGAAACGGCGCGTGCAGTGCTGGTGGGGTTTCCGTCTAACGAGGCGGCGGGATTTTGCGTCGCCGGTGTGATCGGTGCGGGGATCATCCCAGGGGGAATGGAGATGATGGATAAACCGGCTATTGCTGCCTCGGAGGCGTTTGTCGAGGCAGGATATCCGCTCGATGTAGAAGCATTATTGATAATTGAGTTAGATGGGCCGGAAGTTGAGGTCAATTATTTAATCGAGCGGGTTGAGGGCATTGCTAAAGAGAACGGCGCGGTCTCCATCCGGGTCTCGAATAGCGAGGAAGAACGCAGCCGTTTCTGGGCTGGGCGCAAGGCAGCGTTTCCAGCGATCGGACGCATTTCGCCAGACTATTATTGCATGGACGGGACAATTCCACGCAGCCAACTGCCGAAGGTTCTGGCACGCATGGCAGAACTTTCGACCGAATTTGGCCTTCGTGTCGCGAATGTCTTCCACGCAGGTGACGGGAATTTGCATCCTTTGATTCTTTATGACGCCAATGAGCCAGGCGAGTTGGAAAAAGCTGAAGAATTCGGTGCTGAGATACTCAAATTCTGCGTTGAGGTTGGCGGTGTTTTGACCGGGGAACACGGTGTCGGTGTCGAGAAGCGCGATCTTATGGGCACGATGTTCACCGAGGATGATCTCAGCCAGCAGCAGCGGGTCAAATGCGTGTTTGATCCACATTCTCTGCTTAATCCGGGGAAAGTGTTTCCCGAACTGCACCGCTGCGCGGAGCTAGGCCGTGTGCATATTAAACGCGGTGAGATGCGCTTTCCCGACCTGCCGCGGTTTTGAGGACGTGGCGACTCTTCTGAAACCTGAGACGGTGGATCACGTCCGCGACGCGGTCGCCTGGGCCGCGTCGGAGAAGACGCCGCTCGAGCTGGTTGGAAGTGGCTCGAAACGCGACATGGGCCGGCCTGGCAACGCGGCACATACGCTTGATATGTCGGCTTTCACCGGTATTTCACTATACGAGGCAGAGGAGCTGGTACTGTCAGCCGGGGCGGCCACGCCAATCGCAGATATCCACGCAGCATTGCAGGCCGAGAAACAGGAACTCGCCTTCGAACCGCCGGACTATGGCCCTTTGCTGGGTAGTGCAGAAGGTTTGGGCACGTTGGGTGGGGTGCTATCCGCCAATCTAGCTGGCCCTAGGCGTATCAAGGTCGGGGCGGCGCGCGACCATTTCCTTGGGTTTTCCGCTGTTAGCGGCCGCGGTGAACTGTTTAAGTCCGGTGGCCGGGTAGTGAAGAACGTGACGGGTTACGATCTCTGCAAGGTGATGGCGGGGAGTTGGGGCACGCTTGGCGCGATGATGCAGGTTACCGTGAAGGTATTGCCGGCTGCGGAGAAGCTTCGCACCGTCCTAGTTTTTGGCTGCGATGCAGTGCAAGGTGTTGCCGCAATGACCAAGGCGCTGCAAACCCCTTATGAAGTTTCGGCTGCGGCCTGGTTACCTCAAACTCTTTCAGGCCGCTCCAGGGTAGGCTATGTGCAGGCGAGCGGTTCGTCGGTGACGGCGGTCCGGGTTGAAGGGCCGGGGCCGTCGGTCGAATATCGCTGTTCCACGCTGCGCAAGCAACTCTCGGCTTTTGGCGAAACAGAGGAGTTGCACGGTCAAAATTCAGCGCATTTGTGGCGAGAAATCCGAGACGTCCGACCGTTTGCTACCTCTGTTGATGCGCGTGTCATTTGGAAATTGTCAGTACCACCTCAATCGGGTGCCCGTCTTGCGACGAATTTGGCGACGACCCTTGGTGGTGAGTTTTACCTTGATTGGGGCGGTGGGTTGATTTGGCTTGCGGTACCGGAAACGGATGGCGGCGGTAACGAACCGATCCGTGCCGCTATCGCCCAAAGCGGCGGTCATGCAACATTGATCCGCGCGGTTGCGGATCTGCGCGGCGCCGTTCCGGTTTTCCAGCCACAAGACCCGGGGTTGGCACGTCTTAGCAAGCGCTTGAAGGAAGGGTTTGACCCGCGCGGGATCCTTAATCCCGGCCGCATGTACTCGGGTGTTTAGACGATGCAGACGCATTTCTCTTTGGCCCAGCTGGCCGATCCCAACATCGCCGAAGCTAATCAGATTTTGCGGAACTGCGTCCATTGCGGCTTCTGCACGGCGACCTGCCCGACTTATGTGCTGCGCGGCGACGAACTCGATAGCCCGCGCGGCCGTATCTATCTGATAAAGCAGATGCTGGAGAGCGGAAAAGGCGCGTCGGCGCGGGTGGCTCGTCATATCGACCGCTGCCTATCCTGTCTTTCCTGCATGACGACTTGTCCTTCGGGCGTGCATTACATGCATTTGGTCGATCATGCGCGCGAGGTCATTGAGGAAACTTATGAGCGCCCATTCGGCGAGCGGAAGCTTCGCGACTTGTTGGCTTGGTTGCTACCTCGTCCAAATATGTTTCGCCTTGCACTTATTGGGGCTTGGTTGGCCAAGCCATTTGCGGTCCTAGCACCAGGCCGCCTTAAAGCGCTACTTTCGATGGCACCATCCCACGTGCCCGCGCCGTCCTCCGTAGACCGGCCGCAGGTCCATGCTGCTAAAGGGCCGCGTAAGGGCCGAGTTGCTTTGCTTACGGGCTGCGCGCAGAAGGTTTTGAACCCGGCGATCAACGAAGCCACAATCCGGTTGTTGAACCGGCAATCTATAGAGGTTGTGGTTGCGAAGGGTATGGGGTGTTGCGGTGCGCTAACCCATCATATGGGCAGGACGAAGGACAGCTATGCCAAAGCAGCAGTCAATGTGCGGGCCTGGACTAAGGAAATAGAGGGCGAGGGGCTCGATGCGATTATCGTTAATACGTCTGGCTGTGGCACAACTGTAAAGGATTACAAGTTTATCTTCCGCAATGATCCGGCGTTGCGGAAACAGGCGGACCTTGTGTCGGCATTGACACGTGATATCTGCGAATTTCTTTTGGAAATCGGATTGGATAAGGTAGAGCAGCGCAAGGGATTGGCCGTCGCATACCACGCAGCCTGTTCCCTGCAGCACGGTCAAAATATTACTGAGGCGCCAAAGAAGTTGCTGACGGAGGCTGGGTTCGACGTCAAAGCGGTACGGGAGGCACATCTGTGCTGTGGTTCGGCTGGCACTTACAATCTGTTGCAGCCTGAGTTGGCTACTCAACTACGTGACCGAAAACTCGCCAATATCGAGCTCACCGGGGCGGCGGTGGTTGCGGCCGGCAATATAGGTTTCATGCAACAAATGGCCCCTGGGTCACTCCCGGTGGTGCATACGGTCGAATTGCTTGATTGGGCGACAGGTGGGCCGCGACCGGATGCTTTGAACGACGCTGGCGCGGTCTAGCTATGCGTTACTTGGCCATGTCGCACCTGTTTAGCCTCGCTAACTGGGCCAGTTCTGGCGATATACTGGCATTGGCGCTTAAGGAAACGGTCCTGAAGAGGACTAGTGTTCCTATCTGAGCCTTTGTTAAGGCTAATATATAATTGCCGGTGAATTCAAAATCCCGCATTAGGCGGTACTAAACGCCGTCGCCGTATGAGGGCATCAGATCGGAGAAACCATTATCCGCACTGCCAGGCGTTAAATTCCGAAATCCTAACATTTGAGCGGTGGCAATATTTCGACATCGGCTGAGAGGCTCATCGATGATACGTCACTGGATCGATATTTTCATTTAGGATATGCACGTACTGGCCACATTGACCGTGCATTATCTGAAATTAAAGCCGCTATCAAATTTTGCCACCAAGGATAGGCAGAGGCGTTTAATTCGGTGCTGCAATAGGTGCGTTTGGCGGCGATTAAGAGGCCTCTAGACTGCGTAAAAAAGCACTCCGCGCACTAGCTGCCGCCATAACAAACCCCAAATCTGCGCCGCCGAGGATAAATCGTACGCCCTTTGCCACAAATTTGGTGACGAGCCCTTCATCGTAGATACCCCCAAGTCCTGCATGCTTGCCATGTTTTTTTGCGGCAGCGAGCGCGGCGTCGTAAGCGGCCTCGACTTTCTCATGACCGAATTCACCAGGAATACCCATTTCAGCACATAGATCATTGGTGCCGATCAAAAGCACGTCGACGCCGTCAACCGCGGCAATGGCCTCTGCATTATCGATAGCCGTTGGAGTTTCTAGCATTATTACTACCATGGTCTGTGCGTTGATCAGCTTGGGTTGTTCGGCCACGCCGTGGCTGATGAAACTGACCTGTGACAGACCGCCGGTCATCGAGCGATGGCCGAGCGGTGGAAATTTTACATGGTCGACGGCGGCGCGTGCTTCCTCGACCGTGTCGACGTGCGGCACAACGACGCCCATCGCACCATTGTCGAGAATGCGCGCGGCGTGAAAATGCTCATGGCCGGAGACGCGTACCAGCGGCGTTATGCCCACATCCAGCGCTGCGACGCAAATCTGCGATGCGGTATCCAGATCCATCGCACTGTGTTCCAGATCAACAAATAGCCAGTCATAGCCGCACGTCTTAGCAATCTTAGCAATGTCCACCTTCCGCGATTGCAGGACGCCGAAGCCGAGTGCCAGTTTTCCGGCGTCAAGTTGCTGCTTGCAGTGATTTACGATAATCGACATACGGATCTCCTTATCCTTAGGCGCCCCAGACTTCTTTAAGTACGCGCAACCAATTTTCGCCCATTACCTTGCGGATTTTGGTTTCGGGCCATCCCGCTTTTTCCATTGCTGCCGTCAGGTTCGGAAACTCACCGATCGTGCTCAATCCGTCGGGCATCTTAGTCACGCCGCCGGGGCGCTTAGGGACCAGACGCCGGCCATGTCCTTTATCGAGTGAAAGGTAGTCGAAGAAGGCGACATCCTGGTCCTGCGTGAAGTCTGTGCCAATGCCAACGCAATCTTCACCGACTACATTTATGACGTACTCTATTTCTTCGATGCAGTTGTCGATATTTGTTTCCGTACCCCACGGCAGAAAGGGCGGGTAGGTGCAGACGCCGACGAAGCCGCCACGGTCAGCAATGAATTTGAGCTGCTCGTCGGTCTTGTTACGCGGATAATCCTTCAAACCGTTTGGGGCGCAATGAGTGTAGGCCACTGGTTTTTTGGAGTGAAGGATCGCCTCTTCGCTTGTCTGGCCCCCTACATGGGACAGGTCGACCAGGATACCGAGCCGGTTCATTTCATCAATCACTTCGCGACCAAAATCGGACAGACCGCTATCGACACTTTCCCAGCATCCTGTGCCTACCAGGTTCTGTGTGTTGTAAGTGAGCTGCATCACCCCAACACCTAGCTCTTTGAAGAGGCGTAGAAATTCGACCCGATCCTCGATCCCTCCTGTGTTCTGCCAGCCCAAAATAATTCCAACTTTATCTTCCTCTTTGGCTCGACGAATGTCTTCAGTAGTGAAGACCTGAGTGAGTAAATCATCGTGCTCCTCAAACCAGATCTTCCATTGTGCGATGTTTTCCATCGTCCCCTTGAATCCGTCCCAGACCGAACAGGTGCAGTTTGCCGCCGTCAGACCACCGCGCTTCATATCTTCAAAGACCGCGCGGCTCCATTTCGAAATTATCAGGCCATCTATGACGATGGCGTCCTTGTGCAGATCGCTCATAAGAAGGTGTGTCTCCGCTTTATCGATCAGTTTACAGGTAAGCTAAACAATGTGGCCGGCTGGGCCAATCAGCGATTGCGCTTGACCTGCCGATAGCAGCAGCGGAATCATGAGGTCAAACACACGTAAATGGGAAAGGTATCGCGATGGCTGATATCGTGATCATCGGCGGCAGTATTATGGGATCAAGTATTGCCTATCATCTGGCGGTAGCAGGAAAGGCGGGTGATGTTTGCGTTATCGAACCCGACCCGACCTACGAATTTGCCGCAGCGCCACGTTCTTCCGGGGGCGTCCGTCTGATGCATGGGTTGGTAGAAAATATTGAAATGTCAGTATACGGACAGGAATTTTACCGGGATTTTGCTAACCGGGTGGATGTGGAAGGCGAGCCTGGCCGCTTCGATTTTCTCGAATATGGCTATTTGCATCTGTTAACGGGTGCGGATGAGGTTGCAGTCAGCGAAAAAAATTGTGCTTTGCAGAATACGCACGGTGCGTCGAACGAGATGATCGATAGCGATGAGCTAAAGCAACGCTTTCCGTCGATGCGTACTGACGATATTGATGCCGCGTTGCATGGGCCTCAGGATGGGTTCGTTGATCCCTACGCTGCTGTAGTCGGGTTTCGGCGCAAAGCACGAAGCCTCGGGGTTAAGTTTATCCAGGATCGTGTGGTGGGATTTGAAACTGACTCGAAGAAAGTACAAAAGGTCGTACTAGACTCGGGCAAAAAGATCGAAGGCGAGGTGTTTGTTAACGTCGCTGGCGCTTGGGGGCCAGAACTAAGTGCGTCGATCGGCTTAAAGTTCCCTGTAGAGCCCCTCAGTCGCTCGACCTTCTATGTCGAGACACGGGAAGAGCTGGAGACGATGCCGCTGACCAAGGACTCGTCGCATGTCTCATTTCGTCAAGAAGGAGCGGGATATACCGTTGGGCTGACTGAAGTTGAAGTGCCTGGAGGCTTCGATTGGGAGGTGAAGCATCACCTGTTCGACGAGATCATGTGGCCCGCGGTAGCGCACCGGGTGCCAAAGTTTGAGAGCCTTAAGGTTATGCGCAGCTGGTCGGGACACTACGCCTACAACCGGATGGACGGCAACACGATTATCGGTAATTGGGCTGGTGGGCTAGAAAACTACTATTTCGCCACCGGGTTTTCCGGAGCTGGCTTGCAGAAAGGGCCGGCGATCGGTCGTGCGATGAAAGAACTTTTGCTAGATGGCGGATACCAGACCATTGATCTTGGCCGAATGTCCTACCTACGCGTACTAAACAACGAGCCGCTGTTGGAAGAAGGTTTTTCGGCGTAGCAAAAGGATTGCAAGCCATGGCGATGCTCAGATCGGAACATATCAAGGTTGCGGATATCTATATCCCGACTAAACGGCGCAATGCGCTGGGAGACACGAAGATTGAAGAGTTGGCGGAAAGCATCTTGGAAGAAGGCCAGAAGGTACCGATCCAAGTGCGCCGTGATGTCAAGAAAGGCTTCATCCTCGTTAACGGTGCCCATCGTATGGAAGCAGTTAAGCTGCTTGGCGAGGAGACCATAGAGGCTTTCATCGTGCGCGAAGGAAATTACAGTTTATAGGGGAAGAAACATGGTTCAGGCGTTCAATTTGTCAGGCCAACGGGTTGCGATAACTGGTGCCGGGGGCGGCATCGGTTCGGAGACAGCACGGCTTGTGGCCAGCATGGGCGCTGACGTGATGGTCGCAGACCTGGAGGCACCGGAACCGCTGGCGGATTACCTGAGGAGCCAGGGAAAGGTGTCGGTTGCTACCGCTCTTAATACAACAGATAGGAAGGCCGTCGAAGCCTGGGCGGAGACCTGTGGTGAGGTCGACGCCCTGATTGATTGCGCAGCGATCTGTCCTTTCGACGATTGGAACGACGATGGCTGGGACGAGGTTGCTGAGCGCGTCTTCAACGTCAATCTGCAGGGCCCGCTCAACGTAACGCGGGCGTTTTTCCCCGGCATGGTCACTCGAAAGAAGGGTAGTATTGCGCTAGTCGGCTCTATTGCTGGCAGGATAGGTGGCGTGCGGGCGGCGCCTCATTACGCGATGTCGAAGGGCGGCATCCATGCCTTTGTTCATTGGTTCTCGCGACGTGGCGCGCCTCACAATGTAACCATCAATGCCGTTGCACCGGGGCCTGTGGCGACACCGATGACACAAGGGGAAGACTTCCAACCGGAAACCTTTCCGATGGGTCGTATGGCGCAGGCCGAAGAGATTGCAGGCCCGCTTGCCTTCCTGATATCGCCCAGCGCGTCGTACATCAACGGCGCCGTATTGGACATCAATGGCGCGATGCATTTCAGTTAATTGTACTGCAGCAAATGGTCTCGCTGGGTTGTGCCGGTGTAGTCATAGCGATAGATACCGCGGCGTTGTAGCTCTGGCACAACCTGATCAACGAATTCCTCGATTGCGCCGGGACAGTAGATAGGCGAAAGCATGAAACCGTCGCCACCGACCTCGTCGACCCAGGCCTCCATCTGATCGACGATGCTTTCGACCGTGCCGACGAATTGTGGCAGACTTACGCTCTGCCCGTGCCGCCTGGCGATTTCGCTCGCCGTAAATGAGCCACCCTCCGGCCTTATGTAGCGAGGCTTCATGCGCTGCAGCTCGGGCTCATCGCGGCTCGCCATCTCTGTCTCGGGTGGTAGATTAGACATGTCAAAATTGAGATGGGCGGAGAGGATAGCCATGCCGCCTTCCTCGGGTACCAACTCGTTGTGAAATTCCTGTTTCTCGACGGCTTCCGCCTCGCTCTCCCCAATAATTGGCTGCATGCCAAAAAGGATCTTGCAACTGTCGGGATTTCGGCCGATTTCTGACAAGCGTTCCCTAATATCGGCATAGTAAGCAGCGGCGTCACGCGCGTGCGGTTGGATCGCGAAAATGGCATCAGCGTGTTTCGCGGCAATCGATCGCCCTTTTGGTGAGGTTCCTGCCTGGATAAGGGCGGGTCCGTTCTGTGGTGTCCGGATGACGTTCAGAGGGCCCCGTGATTTGTAAAACTCACCTTCAAATTCGATTCGGTGTACTTTCGTAGGATCGGCAAAAACCGCGTTCGCGCGATCCATTACTACGGCATCCTCATCCCAGCTGTTCCATAACTGCCGGCAAACCTCGATAAATTCATCTGCTTTTTCGTAGCGTTGATCGGTGGGTTCACGTTTCTCGCCATAGTTGGCGGCTTGGTTGTCGTTCACTGAAGTCACGACATTCCAGGCCGCTCGTCCGCCTGTCAGATGATCGAGCGTCGCCCAGAGGCGCGCCAGGTAGAACGGGTGGTGGTGGCTAACGGAAAGGGTCGCCCCCAGCCCGATATGGTTGGTGACGGCGGCCATGTATGACAGTAGGGGGATAGGGTCGTGTTCCGGTGCTTGCACAGCGTATCGTAGCGCCGGATCCAGCGTGCCTTTGTAGGTATCGGAGATGTAGTTGAGGTCGGCAAAGAAGACCATGTCGAACTTGCCCCGTTCGCAGGTCTGGGCGATGTGCTGGTATAGATCCGGCTTAGCCCAGGCGTAATTGTCTAATTCCGATTTCGGGTGCCGCCACATGGCGAGACTATGATAGGTCGGCCCATGCACCAAAAATTGGGCCAGATGGATTTTCTTCTTGTTACTCATCGCAATAAGGCCTTTTCCCTGCTTTCTCTCCCATCATAATAGAGGAATTAGCACGTGACCGCAGTTCGTATCGGTCAGGTCAGCTGTTCTCTCACCAAACAGCTCTAACGTGTATTCGGTGGATCTCTTATGCGCTGCTAGACCGAATGTTCCCTGAGCGATTCGGAGGCACCGGGACATGTTTAGTCGCTCTTAGCGACGATGAGGCTGGCTGGACTGATCTTAAGAAGAATTTAGGTTTGGAGAAGCTCAAGTAATACGCGGCAAAAATTCAAGTCGATTAGGCTCTAGCGCGTTTCGTCGAGATAGTCCTTGAGGGGCTTTGCGGCACGGCAAACCTTCGAAAGGCGTTGCAGGAAGCCCGACTGAAAGATCTGCTCATCTTCGATTGTATGACGAGCGAGAAAGCTTTTTTGCCGGATAAGGTCGATATTGCTGTGGTCTATGGAATAGCCGCGCGGCGCCGTTTTTACGGCTTCTCCCTGAAGGGTCCCAAACGTTTTCTTGAAGGTACGATTGTTTAGGATCGCACGCATCTTGCTGCTATCCGAGGAGATCCGCTCTCGGATCGCGTTCAGCCAATCCGGTTCCGGCCGGAACGCGCCGCCACTGATGCGGCATAGACCGGGCTCAATGTTTAGGAAGTAACCAGTGCGCAAATGTAGTTTCTTGCTACCTCCTGGCAGGATACGGGCACCGAAATTAGTCTTAAACGGTGTTTTAACCGCAGAGAACCGGGTGTCGCGATAGATACGGAACATGCAGAGCCGTGGTTCTAGGCCGGTCACACTGTCATCGAATTTCTCGATTTCAAAAATCCATACCCCGATAAAGGAGAGGAAGTCAGCACGTGCATCTTCGTAGCGGTCGCGGTTGTCCTCGAACCATTCTCGATTGTTGTTTTGGCCAAGGTCCCTGATGAAGTCGAAAGTGCTGGCATCTAGATGCGGCATGATTGTGGTCTTTTTCTAGTTAGGCGTACTCGTCCGTCATTCAGTTTAGGAAATCGCGAAATGCCTGTATGGCATGTTCTTATTCACCCATACTTCAGCAGTTCTAATTGGAACATTGTCTGATAGATCATGCCGCGGACCTCCAAAATTAATTTCTGTTTCAATTACATTACAGCGTGGGCTCGCAGGCATGTGCCACGCATCTAGAATCTATTTAAGTGGTTCAATACGGCTAGATCGGAGAATGTTAAATGTTAGCTAAAATCGTCTAGACGCCGATATGATCAAGGATTTTACGGGTCAAAATGTTGCTGGGGTCCACCATGTTTTCGATGACAGTGAAGTGGTTGGCACCATCTGCCTCTAGATAGTCGATCGATCTCAATTTGTTGTCCCACCGTTCGTGCAGATATTGCGACTGTCGGCGAAACTCTTTGGTTTCCGCACCGCCGACCGCAATGGTCATCGCTATGTCGTGACCCGGCGCAGAATTCGCTGGGCTGCATCGGACTGCACTGTCAGGGTCGAGATGAACATCGTTGTTGACAGAGATCAGCAAGATAGGCTGCAGGTCAAACAGTCCGCTGATGGGGGTCGCGCTTTTTAGCAAATCTTTCGGGAGCCCCGCTTCGTATTCTGGCCAGTCTGTTGTCGCTACAGCCGCTGCAAGGTGACCGCCGGCGGAGTGGCCGAAGATATGAATGCGATCCGGGTCGCCGCCATAGGACGCAGCGTTGCGCCAGACCCATGCGCAGGCGGCGCGCGCCTGGCGGGTGATCTCGTCGATTTTAACCTCTGGGCAGAGTGTGTAGTTGATCGAAACGACGAGCACACCCGCGTCGACAAAGGGCTTCGGCAGAAAAGCATGATCCTTCTTATCCAGTGCGCGCCAATATCCGCCATGGATGAAAATCAAGACCGGCGCATTGTCGACATTAGCCGGCTTAAAAATGTCCAGAATTTCCTCCGCGCGTGGGCCATAGGAAATATCGCGCTCGCAATCACTTTCTGCATAATAAGTTTCGCTGTCTGCCGCCCAGCGCACGAGAATTTCATCGGTGTTGGGTACAGAAAGACGTGGCCCGTACTGGTATTCCAACGCTTCCTGATTGTAGTCGCGATAGATTGCTTTGCTCATCAAGGTCCTCTCGATACTCTGCAGCGCGAACGACACACATTATGGCAAAAATGACAGGGAATTGCATGAGGACAATAACAGAGCCGTCACGGCAGGTGCCGGTTGTCGCGGAAACGGAAGTGTTGGTGCTTGGTGGTGGTCCCGCTGGAATCGCAGCGGCAACGGCCGCAGCGCGGTCTGGCGCGAAGACGATGCTGTTGGAGCGCTATGGCTTTCTTGGCGGCATGGGTACAGCGGCAATGGTCACCAATTTTTGTGGTCTGCATGCCTGTATCAACGGCACTGTGCAGCAGATCGTCCACGGCGTCGCGGATGACATTTTACATCGCCTGGCGAAGCTTGATGGATTACGAGAACCTCACGTCGTGACTAACGCTGAAGGCTTGAAGACTGGAGCTCAAGCCTATGACAATGCAGCGTATAAGGTTGCGACCGACGATCTTCTGGTGTCGGCTGGCGTCGATGTGCGCTTTCATACCTTTGCGGTCGACGCCATAACTGACAACGGCAAAATAGAAGCAGTGCTTATCGAAACCAAGTCAGGCCGCGCGGCGATTTCGTCGGACATGTTCATCGATTGCTCGGGAGATGCTGATTTGGCGACCTGGGCCGGCGTGCCTTATGAGAAGGGCGGTTCGGATGGCTTTATGGCTTACCCGACCATGATGTTCCGGATTGCCGATGTCGAAAGCGATGTGGCGATGGCGGAGGGCGCGCCGCAGCTCAAGGCTCTGATTGCGGAAGCTAATGCTAGTGGAAAATTCAAATTACCGCGCAAGGCAGGCATTATTCGCCCGCAAACGCACGACAGTGAATGGCGCGCCAATCTGACCCAGATCAGCCGTGACGGCGCCCCAGTCGATGGTTCCGACTGGGATGATATAGGTTACGCTGAGATCGAGGGCCGGAAGCAAGCGATAGAATATTTTCGATTCCTTAAGGAGATGGTGCCGGGCTTCGCTAACGCCTACATGCTGGAACTTGCGCCGCAAATTGGCATTCGTGAGACACGTCGAATTATCGGCTCATATCAGTTGACGGGGGAAGACGTGCTGGAATGCCGCGATTTTGATGACAGTATTGGGTGCAGCGGCTGGCCGCTGGAGACGCATGTTTTGGGCGATGTCGAATGGAAATTTCTGGCTGGGCGCGGCTATCACCAGATCCCCTTCTCCACGACGCTGCCGACAGGGATCGAAAACTTGCTGGTTGCTGGACGATGCGCGTCGACGACGCAGGAGGGGCAGGCCTCTCTGCGTGTTAGTGGGCCTTGCTTTGCGATGGGGCAGGCGGCTGGGACGGCCGCTGCAATGGCCCGAAAAGCAGGGGTGGCCCCCGCGAAACTGGATGTGCCGACACTACAACAGCAACTCTCTGTCGACGGTGTCTTCATCGGTGATACGGGAGTTTAAATCGGATGACGTCTTTTAAAGAATTACGGCCTTCTGCGCGCGTCGGTGTTTTGGTTCCCACATCTAATCCGACAGTTGAGCCGGAGCTGCAGTATCTGGTTGGCGATGATATTGCCCTTTACGCTGCGCGGTTTCCTTACACGCCGGAGCTTGACCTCGCCCAGCGGTTAGAGGGGTATCCGGATGTGTTTCTCGCGAGTGCTAAAGTATTCGGCGGTATTGAACTTAATGCTTATTTAGCGGCAATGACAGGCGCATCATATGGCTTGCTGAAAGCAGGCGACGATGTGTTGTGTGAAAAACTGAGTGCCGCAACAGGAACTGTCTCGACAACGGCATGCCGCGCGATACGCTTGTCGCTGGAAGCGTTGGCTGCAAAGCGTGTTGCACTGATATCACCTTATCCGGCCTGGTTGACCGATCGCGCCGCGAAGTATTGGAAGGATTGCGGCTTCGAGGTGACCCAGTTGGTGATGATGTCAGAGGAGTTCCGCGCTTACGAGATGGAAAGCGACGAAGTCGCCGATACGTTGGCGAAGGTCGATAGTGATGCATGTGATGCTGTCATAATGACAGGGACAGGCATGCTGACTGTACCGGCCATCCTCGAATTGCGCGATACGATCGGAGCGACCCTATTGTCCTCGAACCTATGTGCTGCCTGGTGGATTATGGACACGGTTGGTTCGAACGGTTCAGAGAACTTCGCTGCCGCCTGTCCCGTTTTGCAGGAAATGCTCAACCACTGATTTTGACAACCGCTTGCCGGGCAAAGGGACAAAAGGACAGGTAATCGTAGGTCCAGCCGTAATGCTCGACCGCCTCCTGGAATGCCTTGAATTCGTCGAAACGCCAGGACGGATTGCAGAAATATTCATCGAACGCGATGGTTGTGCCCGGTACGATCCGTTCCTGTAGTAGATCGAGGATTGTCTTGGTAGAACTGTAAATGTCGCAATCTACATTCATGAAGCGGATTGGTCCGGCATTTTCGTTCATGAAAGGCGGAATTGTTTCCTCAAACAGTCCGACATGAAGGTTCACATTGTCCGGCACTTCCGGCAGTTCACCGTAGGTCGTGTATTCGCCAACTGGATTGTTTTGCCATGCTTCCGGCAGACCTTGGAAACTATCGAAGCCATGAACAGCGCCATCGGTCTTTGCTGCGATCTGTCGGATCGAAGTGCCGAAACGGACCCCAAACTCAAGTATTAACCCGTCGAGTTCAGCTGCTTCCTGTGCATGGGCATAGGTCTCTGGTCCGGTTCCGAATACTCTAATCGAGGCATTCTGCTTAATTTGGCGCAGAGCGTAATCCCAGCTGTCCAGCCAGTGATTGTAACCATTTTCGTCCAAAGGGACCTTGTCAAAGCTGGCCATCGCCGCTTCGTCATCGCCTT
>Ga0114933_10002693_pt1 | contig 18005 bp, 15 predicted proteins | sample 4SBtaG_FD_89691 | JGI IMG/M metagenome (GOLD analysis project Ga0114933, IMG submission 89691) | Deep subsurface microbial communities from Kolumbo volcano to uncover new lineages of life (NeLLi) - 4SBTROV12_W25 metaG | ecosystem: Environmental > Aquatic > Marine > Volcanic | place: Kolumbo... | reverse complement strand
TGTTTCCTCCTCATAAAAACGAAGATTTTCCATAAGAATAATACTTCCTTGATCTAATTTAGAAATTGCTTCCTGGGCGCCCTGGCCAATACAGTCTTCATAGAAAAAAACTGGCTGGTTAAATACCGAAGAGACTGTATCTACTATTTTTTTTAGAGAGAATTTATTTTCTTTTCCTTTTGGTCTACCTAGATGAGATATTAGAATACATGTTCCTCCTTTTTCTAGAATTAAATTCACTGTCTCTTTACATGCCACAATTCTCGTTGTGTCAGTTACATTATCATTATCATCTAAAGGAACATTTAAATCAACTCTTACAATTACTTTTTTGTTTTTTAAGTCTTGTTTTTCTAGATCGGACATGTTAATATTATTTTGTCGACAAAGATATAATATGATATATATTTGGGTATGAATTTAGATAGAATTTTAGGTCAAGGACATATTAAAGAAAGGATCTATGATTCAATTCAAAAAAAAAAATTTCCTCAATCAAAAATTCTTGTAGATAAAGATGGGTATGGTGGTTTGAATTTTGCTATTGAAATTGCAAGAGAGCTGCTAAATCAAAAAAACTCTTTTAGCGGAGACGTCTTAGATCATCCTGATTTACATTTTTCGTTTCCAACTTTTGCGTCCGTTAAGGATACTGAAACCCTTTATGCTGAGTGGATATCTTTTGTTAAACAGTTTCCTTTCTCTGATTTTCAAAAGTGGTCAACTTTTATTGGGAACACTACTTCTCAAGGGTCTATAAAAGTCCCTGAGATTGACAAAATTCAAAAGAAAGCGGTTCTTAAATCCTTTCTTGGAGGAAATAAAGTTTTTATTCTCTGGGGGTCTGAAACAATGATGCCTCAAACCTCTAATAAGCTTTTAAAAATATTAGAAGAACCACCTATTGACACTTATTTTATTTTAATAACTAATAGTTTACAGGATCTTTTGCCCACAATAATATCCAGATGTCAAATTTCAAACCTTGGTCCTGTTGACCATGAAGAGCACAAACAGTTTTTAGAGAGTTTTGTGAGTGATGTTGACTATGATTTAATTGTAAAGTCCTCAAGAGGAAGTGTTTCTAGGGCATTAAACTATATAGATGAAGACTCCTCTTCAATCTCTCATGAGCAAAACTTTATTGATTGTTTAAGGTTTGCCTTTCTTGCAAAAAAAAGTAAAAAAGCTGTTTTGGATCTTACCAAATGGTCTGAGAAAATCGCTTCAAATTCTAGAGAACAACAAAAAGAATTTCTAGGTTTTTGTTCCTTTCTTATCAGGGAAGCTATGCTTGTAAGCTATAGGTCAGAAAACTTAACTTCTTTTGTTTCAAATTCAGATTTTAAAATAGGTAAGCTATCTCCATTCGTTCACAGTAGAAATTTAATTGAAATAATTGACTTAATCGAGGATTCACATTACTCGATTTCCAGGAATGTTAATTCTAAAATTGTTTTCACATCGTTCGCAATTAAAATGACAAAGCTTATTAATACTCCTGAAGATTAAGCTCTTTTGAATATATAGAATGAGGAAGAGTATTTAGATGTGATAATCGCTAATATATTTGAGAGAGAACCAATGACTAATGAATTAATCCATGGAAAAATAGACTTTTTGTATTTCGACGAGAGGTATGATACATAATAAGAATCAAGCCACAAAGGGTGTTTAGATATTAGGCTAAACCCTTTTTCTTTCATTAGATTTTCTAAAGAATTATGATTAAAATGGTATAAATGTCTTGGTACATCCCAGGCTGCCCAATGTTCTCCATATGCTTTCGAATCAAAACTGTCTCTATTTGGAACCGCAACAACAAGAGCACCGTTATGTTTTAATTTTTTTTCTAAAGCTATTACCGTCTTATTAATATCTGGAACATGCTCTAGAACATGCCACATCATAATCATATCATATTGATTATCAATTGTTTGTGAGTTTTTTGGTTTGTTTATTATTGGATCATACGCATGAACATTTATCTCCTGCTTTTTCAAAAATTCAGCAAAATGTCCATCACCAGATCCATAATCTAAAATTATGTTTGATGGTTGTAAGATTTTTTTTAAAACTTTAAATTTATATGAAAACATTATGTTTTGTGAGAGCTTATAAAAAAAAGAGAAGAGGCCTTTCTTTTCATTATGAGGAAGATAGTTTTCATTTTCATAATATTTATTATGGTTGTGGTCTTCTGCTACATCTGTCCAAACAATATTAGTCTTGCTATCCAGGAAAAGATTGAAGTGCTCGTTTGAAGCAACATAATCTTTTGTGCTTAAAAACATTCTATCTTTTTTAAGTGACTGTTTCACGTGGAACTTTTATCTCCCCATCTTAACAAGCAGAACACTAATGTCGCTTGGATTAATACCGCTAATTCTTGATGCTTGTGAAAGAGTGGATGGTCTAATTTTATTTAATTTTTCTTTTGCTTCATGAGATAGCGAGGCTAAAGGATCGTAATCAAAATTATCTGGAATCTTAATATCTTCTAGTCTTTGTAGTTTGTCTGCATTAGCTTTCTCTTTTTCTATGTAACCTTTATATTTTATTTGAATCTCCGTCTGGTCTAAAACTTCATTGTCTAGCTTATTTGCTTTAATATAACTTTCCACAGAGGTTAGTTTTCTTATATCCTGTTGTTTAACATTCGGTCTTGAGTATATTTTATCTATTTTTCCTTTCTGCGGAACAGGCTCATAGTTTACTGATTTTAAAATTTTATTAACCTCGTCTAACTCGAAACTTGTTTCATTAAAAAACTTTACAAAGCTCTCTACCTCTTCTTGTTTCTGTTTAACACGATCATATCTTTCTTTCTTTGCTAAGCCAATCTTGAATGATTTCTCCGTCAACCGAATATCCGCATTGTCTTGCCTAAGCAGGGTTCTGTATTCTGCTCGGGAAGTAAACATTCTATATGGCTCCTCTGTACCTTTTGTAATTAAATCGTCAATCAAAACACCAATATAAGCTTCGCTTCTTGTTAATATTAAAGGTTCTTTTTCAAACACTTTCGAAACAGCATTAATACCTGCCATTAAACCTTGAGCTGCAGCTTCTTCGTAACCGGTTGTACCATTAATCTGTCCAGCAAAAAATAAATTTTTTATCAGCTTGGTTTCTAGAGTAAGAGTTAATTGAGTTGGCGGAAAATAGTCATACTCTATAGCATACCCCGGTCTAAAAAACTTAACATTTTCAAAACCTTTAATTTTTTTGATAGCTGCATATTGAACATCTTCTGGCATTGAGGTTGAAAAACCATTGACATATACTTCAATTGTATTTTCTCCCTCTGGCTCAACAAATATTTGATGTCTATCCTTTTCTGCGAACCTATTTATTTTATCCTCTATTGAAGGGCAATACCTAGGGCCAGTACTGCTTATGCTGCCGTTAAACATTGGAGATCTATCAAAAGATTCAGACATAATATCATGAACCTCTTTATTTGTGTAAGTTATATGACAGCTTATTTGATGTTTAAGGGGTTGAATGCTTTCAAGGTAACTAAATTTGGCTGGATTTTTATCTCCTGGTTGCTCCTCCATAACACTATAATCTAATGATCTTCCATCTACTCTTGGTGGAGTACCTGTTTTCATTCTACCAGATTTAAACCCATAAGACTCAAGGTCAGCTGTAATACCTACAGAAGATTTTTCTCCAACCCTTCCTCCACCAAAGTTTTTATCTCCAACATGTATTAATCCATTTAAAAATGTTCCGTTTGTTAAAATAACAGAATGAGAGTGTATTTTGTTGCCTAAGCCTGTAACCACACCTTTTATTGTGTTTTTTTCTACAATTAAACCAACGACCATATCCTGATAAAAATCAAGGTTTGGGGTGTTCTCTAACATCTCACGCCATTTGAGAGCAAATTTAGCTCTATCCGACTGAACCCTTGGGCTCCACATTGCTGGTCCTTTAGATTTATTCAGCATTTTAAACTGTATAGCTGTTAAGTCTGAAACTACTCCACTATATCCACCAAGAGCGTCTATTTCTCTAACAATCTGTCCTTTTGCAATGCCTCCCATTGCAGGATTACATGACATTTGCCCAATCGTTTGCAGATTCATTGTTACCAGAAGTGTTTTGGCACCTAAGTTTGAAGCGGCAGCGGCAGCCTCCGCACCAGCATGACCACCCCCGACAACAATAACATCATATTTAGATTCAAACATCTTGATTCGTTTCACGTGAAACAGCAAATATAAACTCTTCTTCCATTTTTCTCATAGCAGCCTTTTCGTCAGGAGTCTTGTCTTTATATCCGAGGCAGTGGAAAAGACCATGAGAAATAAGCCTAAAACACTCATTATCAACACTTTGGTTGTGTTTTTTAGAATTCTCTCTCATCATTGGTAGAGAGATATAAACTTCCGCAATAAGATTTTTTCCTTCAGAGTAATCGAACGTAAGAATATCGGTATGATTGTCATGATTAAGATAGTCTACATTCAAGGATCTCATGGCTTTTAAATCAACAAAATTATATTCCAACTTTTCTATTTTAAAGCCATGTTTGTTTGCAAAAGAAACAATGGTTTCCTCTATAATCTTATTTAGAATTAGGTCGTTTGAATATCCAATAAACTTAATCTTTTGCATATTTCAACAAATATAAATCAATTATTAAGGATAATTTCAATAAGGAATAATATGGTGTTATATTTGAAGAATGAAGGAAAGAGCAAGATTTGCACCAAGTCCAACTGGGCCTCTTCATATTGGAGGAGTAAGAACAGCTCTGTTTAATTATTTAATTGCTAAAAAAAATGGTGGCGAGTTTATTCTCAGGATTGAAGACACAGACTCCAAAAGAACTGTTGTAGGCGCCGAGGATCATATTAAAGATTCTTTAAAATGGCTTGGTCTAAAGTTTGATGAAGGGCCGATAAAACAAAGCAGCAGAAAAAGTCTATATAAAAAAAGGGTTGAAGAGCTTTTAAAAAAAGGTTTAGCTTATTATGCCTTTGATTCTTCTACTGAGCTTGAAGATGCAAGAAAGGAGTCAAACGGTGAGTTTAAATATAATTATGAGACAAGAAAGAATATGATTAACTCTTTTACAGTTTCAGAAGAGGAGGTTAAGAGCAGGGTTGATAGAGGAGGTTATGTTATAAGAATGGTTATTCCTGAAAAAGAAACAATCACTGTTAATGACGAGATTAGAGGGTCTTTAAGTTTTAGTTCAAATGAGATAGAAGATAAAGTAATTATGAAGTCTGATGGTATGCCAACATATCATTTTGCTAATGTTGTAGATGATCATGATATGAAAATCACCTCAGTTGTTCGGGGTGAGGAATGGTTGTCTTCGCTTCCATCACATTTAACTCTATATAATCATTTTGGTTGGTCTCCCCCTAAATTTTATCACCTTCCACTAATTTTAAAGAGCACGGGTCAAGGGAAACTGTCAAAAAGGGATGCTGAAGAACAAGGTCACCCTGTTTTTGCGGTTCAATGGGAAGAATCTAAAGGTTTTAAAGAGTCAGGATATACCCCAGAGGGAATATTAAACTATCTAGCTTTATTAGGGTGGAAAGGAAAAGACGAGAACGAGAAATATTCTCTTGATGAGCTTGTCAATAGTTTTGATAGTAAAGACATAAATAAATCAGGCGCTCGATTTGACATTAAAAAAGCTGTATGGATTAATCATCTTCACCTTCGAGATTTTTCATCAAAAAAAATTCTCTCATTAAGCGAGCAGGCCAATCTTTTATTAGAAAAAAAATACAGTAATGATATCTGTGAACAAATTGTTGATTTGATTAAAGAAAGGCTTAATACTTTATTTGATGTTGAAAAGGAAGTGTTTGTTTTTGTTAGCCAGCCAAAAAATTACGACCAAGATGCAATAGATAAAATTACAAGAAACACTATCTATAATATTCTAAATTTTTGTAAATTAAAAGAGGAGTTAATTTCAGAGCCTTTGTTGTTAAAAGAAAGTTTGATGGCTTTTGGTTCTGAAAACCAAATCTCTTTTGGAAATATTATGAAGACTTTGCGTCTTTGTATAGTTGGAGGTTTATCGGGTCCGGATTTATTTAAAATTATAGACATTATTGGTCCTGAAGAAACACTCCACAGAATTGAAAGTTTAATAAATAAAATTTAACACATGAGCCTATTTACAACACCCTTAATTATATTATTAGTTTTTTTTCTCATTATCTCTACGGTATTTATCGTCAAACAGCAATCGGCTGCTATTGTCGAAAGGTTTGGTAAATTTCAATCCGTTAGAGGTCCTGGTTTTCAAGTTAAGATTCCTTTGGTTGATAGAATCGCTGGAAGATTAAGCTTAAAAGTTCTTCAACTTGACGTGGTTGTAGAGACCAAAACCAGTGATGATGTTTTTGTAAAACTTAAAGTTTCCGTGCAATACAGAGTTGTGGAATCGAAAGTTTTTGATGCATTCTATAAACTAGATTTTCCACAAGATCAAATAACATCCTACGTTTTTGACCTTATTCGTTCTCAGGTACCTAAAATGAAACTAGATGATGTTTTTTCTAAACAAGATGATATTGCTGTAGCGGTAAAACAATCCCTTGGAGCTGCAATGGAGGAGTATGGGTACTTTATAGTTAAAGCGCTTGTAACAGACATTGAACCAGATGCAGAGGTAAAAAGAGCAATGAATAGAATTAATGCCGCAGACAGAGAAAAGACAGCTGCTCAATACGAGGGAGATGCTGCAAGAATTTTAATTGTTGAAAAAGCAAAAGCTGAGGCTGAAAGCAAAAGACTTCAAGGACAAGGTATAGCCGACCAAAGAAGAGAGATTGCAAAAGGTATTGAAGACTCTGTTGGAACACTTGGGTCTGTAGGTATTAATTCACAAGAAGCTTCTGCGCTTATTGTTGTTACCCAACACTATGACACCCTACAGTCTATTGGTGGAGAAACAAACTCAAACTTGATCCTTCTTCCAAACTCTCCTCAGGCTGGAAGCACTATGCTAAATGATATGGTTGCTGCATTTACAGCAAGTAGCAAAATTGGAGAGGCGATGCAAAAAGAAAATCAAAAAAGCTCTGATGCAGGAACAATGAAGCCTGAAATTAAAAAACCTGAAGAACCCGAAACACCTGAGTTTGGTGAATTTGAAGGTGAATAAAGGTTACTTTTTCCAACCATCTCTTAACCCTACAGTTTTGTTAAACTCTAGGGTTTTTTTATTGTCTGTTTTAACAAAATAACCTAACCTTTGAAATTGGAATTGTTGGCCCTCTTTTGCTTCTAACAAGTATGGCTCAACTAATGCTTCTTTTGTTATCAATGAGTTTTCATTGATTTCATTTTCTATTGTTGTGTTTTTTCCTGGTTCCTCAACTTTAAAAAGCCTGTCGTATATGTTTATTTTTGCGCTGATAGCCTCTTTTGCCGAAACCCAATGAATTGTCCCTTTAACCTTTCTGTTGCTTTCTGGTGTGTTTGATCCGCTTTTGCTTTTTTGGTCATACTCACACAAAACTTGAGATATATTTCCTTCTTGATCTTTAACAACATCAACCGCTTTTATTATGTAGGCATTTTTTAACCTTACTTCTTCTCCTGGTGACAACCTAAAAAATCCTTCCTCAGGGTTTTCCTGAAAATCTTCTTTTTCAATATACATTTCGTCTGTAAACATTATCTCTCTTTTTCCTGATTCTTGGTTTTGAGGATTAACCTCAAAATGTATATTCTCTCCCTGATCCTTGTTATAATTTATAATTTTGATTTTTAAAGGGTTTATAACCGCCATCGCTCTTGGAGTAATTTCATTTAAATCTGACCTAACACAAAACTCAAGAAGAGAAGCGTCAATAACATTTTCCCTTTTTGAAATACCGACTGTAAGCGCAAAGTTTTTAAGCGACTGTGGTGTATATCCTCTTTTTCTTAGGCCTGAGATTGTGGGCATTCGTGGGTCGTCCCAGCCTGAGACCAATTTTTGATCAACCAACTGAGCAAGCTTCCTTTTACTTGTAATAGTATACGAAAGATTAAGCCTAGAGAACTCTCTTTGTTTTGGTCTAATTCCTTTTAATGGGCTAATAGCGTCTAAAAACCAGTCGTACAATTCTCTGTGGGGTTCAAACTCAAGCGTACAAAGCGAATGTGAAACTTGTTCTATGTAATCTGACTCTCCGTGAGTCCAGTCGTACATTGGGTAAATGTTCCAGTTTTCTCCTGTTCTGTGGTGGCTTACCTTCATTACCCTGTAAACAACAGGGTCTCGCATTAACATGTTTGGTGAGGCCATGTCAATCTTTGCTCTTAAAACATGCTCTCCTTGATCATAGCTCCCCTTATACATTCCTTCAAAAATAGAGAGGCTTTCTTCTTTTGGTCTGTCTCTAAAGGGGCTCTTTTCTCCTGGCTGAGTTGGTGTTCCTTTTTGTGAGGCTATCTGTTCTGAGGTTTGAGAGTCTATGTATGCTTTGTTTTTTTTAATTAAACTAATTGCCCAATCGTAAAGTTGATCAAAGTAATCTGAAGCATAACACTCTTTGTCCCAGTCAAAACCCAGCCATTTAATGTCGTGTTTTATTGCATCAACATATTCTTTTGCCTCTTTTTCTGGGTTTGTGTCATCAAACCTTAGGTTAACTGGTGAGTTATATTTTTTACCTAAATTAAAATTTAAACATATTGCTTTTAGGTGGCCAATATGTAAGTAACCGTTTGGCTCTGGAGGGAATCTAAACCTTAAGTTTTTCTTATCAAAGCCTCTGGCTATGTCTCCTTCTATTATTTGCTCAATAAAGTTTGGGCCTTTTTTCTTCACAATGCCAAAGATATTGAAAAGGTGGATAGAAAGTATGTTTGCTTTTATATCTTTGGTAAGATTTTGTCAAAAATATATGTAAATAACGCTTGGTTTTATTCTTTTCATGGGTGTCTTCATGAAGAAAGTGTTATTGGTGCTGAATATTTGGTAAATGTTATGGTGGACACAAATACTGATGTGGCTGAAAAAAATGATGACCTTAACAGCACGGTTGATTATGTTGATATTTATAATGCTATTAAGACAGAAATGGACAAACCTTCAAAGCTGCTAGAAACTGTTATGGAGAGAATAATTGTCTCTATAAAAGGTATCAGTGGTGATATTTCTGTTGTGGATGTTGGTATCAAAAAACTTTCTCCTCCTATTGGGGGTAATGTTGATTCTGTTGAATTAAGAAAGAAAGTTTAATCTTTTTTTTATTTTTGCACCCTATGGCATTGTGGCCGAGTGGCTAGGCGGAGCTCTGCAAAAGCTTTTACAGCGGTTCGAATCCGCTCGATGCCTCAAGTAAGGACTTGAAAGTCAAGCCTTTTCTTTATTTGGTCTGCTTTAATTAGCATGACACTGGTTTTGTCTCCAAGCTGAAACTTCTTTCCTGTTTTTTCTCCCACAAACCTGTGGTTTTTTTCGTCGTGAACATAAAAATCACCTGGTAGGTCTTTTGCTTTTACTAGCCCTTCACATTTGTTTTCAACAACCTCAACAAAAACCCCCCTTGCCACCACACCCGATATAACCGCATCAAATGTCTTTCCCTCTTTGTCTTTCATAAACTTAATTTGCATAAGTTTTATGGAGTCTCTTTCAGCTTTTGTGGCTAGAATTTCCATGTGTGTTGAATGCTTACACAAGCTTTCGGTTTCTTCTGTTTTTATTTTTTCTCCCTCTATTTCTGCCTGAATCAACCGATGAACCATTACGTCGGGATACCTTCTAATCGGTGAAGTAAAGTGTGTGTAGTTTTCAAAAGACAACCCGTAATGACCTATGTTTTTTGTTGTGTACTCTGCCTTGCTCATGCTTCTAATCATAAGCGTGTCTATTAAGTTTTGTTCTTTTTTACCGAATGCGTTTTTTAACAGGCCGTTAAGCGAGTCGTTTAATTCACCTGAAGATAGTTTTAAATTATAGCCAAGTCTTTTCACAACAGTTTGTAGGTTTTTTAACTTTTCTTGGTCTGGCTGATCATGAACCCTATAAACAAAGCGCTCTTTGCTTTTTCTCATTTTTTCTGCAACCTTTTTATTTGCAAGCAGCATAAACTCTTCGATTAGTTTGTTTGAACTTTTTGTTGTTTTGAAAACTATATTTTCTGGTTGGTTTTTCTTGTCAAGCTCGAATTTAATTTCTGTCTTATCGAAAATTATTGCGCCGTTGTTTATTCTTTTTTTTCTTATTGTTTTTGCTGTGTCGTTTAGTGTTGTTATAGCCTCTACTGTTTTTTGTGTTACTGTTTTTTCTTTTTTTAATATTGTGTGTTCTTTTGGAATCTTTACTTCGCCTGTTTCTATAATGTGTTGAGCTTCCTCATATGAGAGCCTTACGTCTGACTCTGTAATTGTTTTTCCAAACCACTCCTCTTTAATGTCTCCGTTTTTATTCATTATAAACACGGCTGAAAAGGTGAGTTTTTCTTCGTTTGGTCTCAGGGAACAAAGGTTGTTAGAAAGTGTTTCCGGTAGCATGGGTATTACTCTGTCTACTAAATAAACAGACGTTGCTCTGTTTTGGGCCTCGTCATCTATCTTTGTTCCTGGCCTTACATAGTGTGAAACATCTGCAATATGAACCCCCACCTCATATTTGTTTTCTTCTATTTTTTTAAATGATATGGCGTCATCAAAATCTTTAGCGTCTACAGGATCAATTGTAAAGGTTAACCCTCTCCTCATGTCTCTTCTTTTTTTTATCTCTTCTTTTGTTATTGCTGGTGATATTTTTTTCGCCTCTTCTTCTACTTTTTCTTCAAACTCTGTAGACAAGCCATATTCATATAGTATTGAATAGGCGTCTAATGAATCGTCTCCAAATCCGAAGCTTTTAATTATTCTTCCTTCTGGTGAATTTTTTGGTGAATCCCATGATTTTATCTCAACCGCTACTTTTTCCCCCTCTTGATAACCCTTCATTTCTTCTTTATCTATAAAAAAATCGGTATACATTCTGGCGTTTCTTGTGTTGACAAAAGCATACTCTTTGTTTTTTTCAAAAACCCCAACAAAAACATCTTTTTTTCTTTCTATTATTTCTAGAATTTTTCCTTCGTATTTGTTTTTGTTTTTTCTTTCTCCAACAGCAACAGAAACAGTGTCTCCATGAAGTCCCTTGTTTAGGTTTCTTTGCTCAACCAAAACATCCGCATCTAGATCTTCACACACAACATACCCTCTTCCCGTGCTTGTAATTTCTAAAACCCCTTCTGATGTGTTTGATTGAATTCCTGGTGCAACAAATTTCCCTTTATTTGCTTTTATGATCTGCTGGGTTTTTAGGAGTTTGTTTAGTATTTTGATTATGTCGTTTCTTCCTTTTGTGTCGTTTATACCTAGAGAGAAAGCAATTTGTTTATAATTAAACTCCTTGTTTGGTTTGTTTCCAATAAATGACTTTATCTTTCTTTCTAATCCCTTTAAATCCTTCTTTTTCTTTGACATTTATGTTTTTTAAAGCTCAAAGATACTGTTATTAAAAGCTAGATTAATTTTATTATCAATAAACATTTAAACATATTAATAATAAGTATTTATAAAAATTAAATGAATATTATATGTATTGTTAATTTCTTTATAAATAGTTTAAGGAAAAACAACAATTAACAGTGAAACAAAAAAACTAACAAACAATAAACAATGCAAAAACTTGATTTACAAACAAGAAGCAATTAAATAAACAATTGTTAACAAGAGAAAAAACAATAACAAGGTTAATAACTAATACAAACAAAATCAAAGAAAAAGAGTTAGTAAAAGAAAAGAAATGTTTAGAAAAACAAAAGAGGGAGAATTATTAAAAATAAACAAACAACTATTAACAACATATAAAGAAATAATAAAGGAATTACTAAATTGAAAAAATGAAAATAGCAATAGGCAACGATCATGCTGGAGTTGAGGTAAAAAGAAAGATAGAAAACTACCTGTCTGAAAAAGGACACACAGTTATCAACAAAGGATCTGATGGAAAAGAAAGCGTAGATTATCCAGACTTTATACACCCCGTATCAATAGAAGTAAAGGAAAAAAAAGTACAAATAGGAATAATAATTTGTGGAAGCGGAAACGGGGCAGCAATGACAGCCAACAAACATAAGGGAATAAGAGCAGCAATATGCTGGAATGAGGAAATTGCTGAACTTGCCAGACAACACAACGACGCAAACATAGTTAGTATACCATCACGCTTTTTATCAGAAGAAGAAATAATAAAAATAATAGAGGCCTTTATTAAAACTAGCTTTGAAGGAGGAAGGCACAAAAGAAGAATAGATAAAATTGATGGAAATGATTGAGTGGAAAGAGCAAAAGTTTTCTGATATAAAAACAAAGGAGTTTTATGAAATATTTAAGTTCAGAAGTGAGGTTTTTGTGGTAGAGCAAGAAATATTATACAATGACTTTGATTATAAAGACTATAAAGCTATTCATCTATCGGGATTCATCAATGATAAGCTAATGGCATATGCAAGAATTTTTGATAAAGGAGATTATTATGAAAACAATCCTGGTTTTGGAAGGGTAGCCGTTGAAGAAAAAGAAAGAGGAAACAATTACGGAAGGGAGCTAGTAAAAAAATGTATAGAGGTTTGTGAAAACAACTTCGAAACAAAAGAAATAAAAATTTCGGCGCAAGAGTATTTAGAAAAATTTTATTTAGAACTGGGCTTTGAGTTTAGAGGCGAGAGATATATGGAGGACGGCATTCCCCACTGCGCGATGTATTATAAAATAAATTAATTAGACGCCCTTAAGCCCCAGCTTTGTCTTTCGGACAATGAAGGATTACAAGCGCTCATAAATAAATCACGAACAATGTAAATAGGCTTGTACCCACCCCCATACCAACCATAATCTGCAGAAGCAGTCAAACACAAACCAAGATCATCCACTTGCTTGATTTTACCATCAACCTCAAAAACAAATTGTTGTTTAGGGTTTTTATCACATTCACGCAAAACTAAACGAGAAGAAGACCCTATGTTTTCGACCTCCATACAGACACTATAAAAAGGAAGGTTAAACTCACCCTTGCTAATTTTGGAAACGTCAAAACCTTGATCAGCAGAAATGCCTCCACTTTCAAAATCACCCCCCATCAACGTACCTATTTGTTCAGAATGACAAGTATGAGCACGTAAAGGTTTATCAAGCCCCCCGTCATTGTTCTGAGGCGCCTGAGTGTTAGGTGTAACCGCAGCAGGATTACTAGGATCAACAATAGGAGGAACAGCGGGTCTGGTAATACTATGATCTATATGTGCGTTTATGTCTAAACACACACTACTCTTGACCTCTCGTGATGATATATATTGAAGAATTTCAGGATATACAAAATCAGGGTCTAAATCTTTTAATAAATAAATTTCTGCTGTTTCCGGAAGACCAGCTTCTTCAGCATTTAAATCAGAACCTTTATCACACGAGAATAAAAAAAACAGAAAGAAAAAGAAAGACAACAAACGCATCATTCCACTAAATTAGAGCTAAGCGATGTTTTTAACAAGAAGTTTAAGGTCTTTTTCAATATCTAAAAACGAAACAACCTTATCAGAAGAATAAATAAACATAAACCAACCTCCACCAAAAGACAACATCTCTTTTGAGTGTTTTCTAACAATCTCACGAAGAATGCGTTTTAGTTTGTTTCTGTCAACAGCAAGAGAAAAATTTTTTTTTGGAACAGACACAACAAAACGAGAATCTTCCTTGTTTAAAAGATAAACACAATGAAGAAAAGAAGATGAAACTCTTTTACCAGAACTAAACAACACCTCAACGTTTTTATTTCCTTTAAGCGGTTTCATCATGAAAAAAAATCATTTAAAGAAGAGCTGTTTTCTAACCTCACACCTTTGTCTGTGTTCATTAAAGACACCAGTTCATTGTGGGGATCGTGCTGCAGAAAAAGAAGCGTTTCGTTTTCTAAACAGTTTTTTAAAATCTTAGACTTCTCTTCCATGGTAACCAAAGGCCTAACATCGTAACCCATTAAATATGGAACAGGAATATGCCCAGCGGTAGGGACTAAATCAGAAGTGAAAAGAATAGATTGCCCCTTATACTCAACCATAGGCAAAGCCATTTTTTCAGTATGGCCATCAACAAGCAAAAGATCAAACCCAAGCTCTTTACAAAACCCACTATCAACACCATTATAAAGGTTTAGCTGACCAGACTCTTCCAAAGGCAAAAGGTTTTCTTTTAAAAAAGAAGCCTTTTCTCTAGGGTTTGGACTTATGTTTGCCCAATCCCAATGTTTTTTTGAACACCAAAAACGAGCATTTTTAAAAAGGGGGACAATTTTATCGCCCTCACGTTTTGTTGCTCCACCGCAATGGTCAAAATGAAGGTGTGTAAACAAAACATCCGTAACATCGTCTGTAGAGAACCCATTTAATCTCAAAGAGTTTTCAAGGGTTGCATCACCGAACCGGGAGTAATGACTAAAAAACTTTTCACTTTGTTTGTTTCCAAGACCTGCATCAACTAGAATAAGTCTTTTTCCATCCTCAATTAAAAGACAGCGTGCACTCATTTCAATTCGGTTACTTGAGTCAGCTGGGTTTGTTTTTTCCCACAAAACCTTCGGAACAACACCGAACATTGCCCCACCGTCAAGTTTAAAATTACCAGTCTCAATTGAATATAAATTCATGTTAATCGTTGATTTTAAGGACAGCCATAAAAGCTTGCTGAGGAATCTCAACACTTCCAACCATTCTCATTTTCTTTTTACCTTTTTTCTGTTTTTCCAACAACTTTCTCTTTCTTGTAACATCACCACCATATAGTTTAGCGGTTACATCTTTTCTATAAGCCTTAATGGTTTCTCTTGAAATAATTTTAGCACCGATTGCCGCTTGAACAGGAATATCAAACTGCTGCCTTGGTATTAACTCTTTTAGTTTTTCACACATTTTTCTACCCATTCTCTGAGCATTGTCGAAATGAATTAGTGAAGACAAAGCGTCAACAGGTTTTCCATTAAGCAAAATATCTAAACGGACAAGCTTTGATGCAACAAAACCGGTGGGCGTGTAATCAAATGAAGCATACCCCTTGGAAACAGACTTAAGACGATCATAAAAATCAAAGACAATTTCCGCTAAAGGAAGCTTAAAGTTAAGCTCAACCCTTTCTGTTGTTAGGTATCTTTGGTTTTTAATTTCTCCTCTTTTTTCAATACAGAGCGTTAATACATTACCAACAAACTCTGACTTTGTTATGATTGTTGCGTCAATGTAGGGTTCTTCTACTCGATTTAAACTAGATGGGTCAGGAAGGTCAGACGGGTTGTTAACCTGAATTTCTTTAGACGGGTCTTTGTTTACATAAGCCTTATATGAAACATTAGGAACGGTTGTTATTACAGACATATTAAATTCCCTTTGCAGCCTTTCTTGAATTATTTCTAAATGAAGCATACCTAAAAAACCACACCTAAAACCAAAACCAAGAGCGGCAGAACTTTCAGGAGAAAAAACCAAAGAAGCATCATTAAGCTGAAGCTTTTCCATACTAGACCTTAAATCTTCATAGTCGTCAGTGTCAACAGGGTAAATACCAGCAAAAACCATAGGCTTTACCTCTTCAAAACCTTCAATAGCACTAACAGCTTTTTCACCAACTAGTGTTATCGTGTCCCCCACTTTTACATCCTTTGCATCTTTAATTCCAGTGATTAAATAACCAACATCACCAGTCAAAACTTCTTTTTTTGGAACCTGGCTTAACTTTAGCGTACCCACTTCTTCAACCCCATAATCTTTTCCCGTCGACATAAATCTAACCCTGTCACCTTTCGAAAGCTTTCCGTTTACAACCTTAAAATATGTCTCAATACCACGATAGGGATTAAAAACAGAATCAAAAATAAGGGCCTGCAACGGAGCGTCTAGTGTTCCTTCTGGAGCAGGGACCCTATCAATAATTCCTTTGATTATGTCTTCGATACCCTCTCCTGTTTTGGCTGAGGCAAGAATAACCTCCTCAGGCTTACACCCAATTAAAGAAACAATTTCATCAACAACAACTTCTGTGTTTGCAGAAGGCAAGTCAATCTTGTTTACAACAGGGATAATTTCTAAATCATTATCAACAGCTAAATATAAATTAGATATTGTTTGGGCCTGAATGCTTTGCGCAGCATCAACAACCAATAAAGCCCCCTCGCAAGCAGCAATAGCCCTGGAAACCTCGTAGGAAAAATCAACATGCCCAGGCGTGTCGATTAAATTCAAAACAAATTTTTCACCACCCGCCTCATAATCCATCTGTACCGCATGAGACTTTATTGTTATTCCTCTTTCCCTCTCAAGATCCATGTCATCTAATAACTGGTCTTGTTTTTCTCTGTCGGAAACAGACCCAGTAAAATCAAGAAGACGGTCAGCAAGCGTACTCTTTCCATGGTCTATATGGGCAATAATACAGAAATTACGTATGTTTTGTGACACAATAAATGTTTCCCACAAAGATACTTACTTTGTATAATCTTTAAGGACAACACATAAATAAATTAAAGAATTGCTAATTTTGCCACATGCTTAAAATAGGAAACATAGAACTTCCTGAATTTCCATTGCTGCTTGCGCCCATGGAAGATGTTAGTGATCCACCTTTTAGAGCTCTTTGTAAAGAGCAAGGTGCGGATGTTGTATACACTGAGTTTATATCAAGTGAGGGATTAATAAGAAACGCAGCAAAAAGCACAAAAAAACTAGATATCTATACAAAAGAAAGACCAGTTGGAATTCAAATATTTGGATCAAACCTTGAGTCTATGCTGGGTGCGGTAGATATAGTTGAGAGAACAAACCCGGATATAATTGATATTAACTACGGGTGCCCTGTAAAAAAAGTTGTTTGTAAGGGTGCAGGAGCAGGGATTTTAAAAGACATTCCACTTATGGTGAGTCTTACAAAAGAAATAGTAGAGAGGACAAAGCTGCCTGTAACTGTTAAAACAAGACTTGGTTGGGACGAAAAGACAATTAAAATTGTAGAGGTGGCGGAAAGATTACAGGATGTTGGTATAAAAGCTATATCTATCCACGGAAGAACTAGAGCTCAAATGTATAAGGGGTTTGCAGATTGGACTAAAATAACAGAAATAAAAAACAACCCAAGAATGCATATTCCAGTATTTGGAAACGGAGATGTGAATACTCCAGAAAAAGCTAAAGAGATGAGGGATGAATATGGTTTAGATGGAGCAATGATAGGTAGAGCCTCAATTGGAAACCCATGGTTCTTTGACCAAGTAAAACACTACCTGAAAACAGGAGAAAAAAAACAAGAACCAACAATTGCTGAGAGAGCAGAAATGGCAATTCGACACTTAAAGATGGCTGTTGAATGGAAAGGAGAAATTTTGGGAGTATTAGAGACAAGGAGACACTATGGAAATTACTTTAAGGGTATAGCAAATTTTAAAGACACAAAGAGTAGAATCTTAAATGAAAAAAACCCTGAAACAATTATAAAAGAACTTGAAGGTGTTAAAAAAACTTTTCCAGAAGCTGTTTTTTATTAAGCTTTAGCATTAGAGCTAGAAGACCAAGCAGAGGTTACAATCCCCATAAAAACAATTGTTGTAAAAACAATAATCACATTAGAAGCAGTTAAAGACACAGGGTATGGTATAGAGGTACCAGGCACATAAACGAAAGAATAAAAATTCTGAATCGTTATTAATAACCAAGCAACACCAAGACCTAGTCCAGTTCCAAAAACTGTAGTAAAAACTCCAAGAGAAAAGAAGATGTTGTTAAAGTCTTTTTTTTGACCACCCAATATCTCAAGAACACGTAAATCTTTCCTTTTTTCAACCATCATTATTGTAATTGAGCCAACAAGATTAAACATGGAAATTAAAGCTACCAGAGAAAAAATCAAATAAACAGCAATATTCTCAGTATTAAGCATTTTGTATAAAGCCGGGTTTAGGTCTTGCTTGTTTAATACAGAAAAAT
>Ga0114933_10002691_pt1 | contig 18012 bp, 16 predicted proteins | sample 4SBtaG_FD_89691 | JGI IMG/M metagenome (GOLD analysis project Ga0114933, IMG submission 89691) | Deep subsurface microbial communities from Kolumbo volcano to uncover new lineages of life (NeLLi) - 4SBTROV12_W25 metaG | ecosystem: Environmental > Aquatic > Marine > Volcanic | place: Kolumbo... | reverse complement strand
CCTCGATCGAGGACGGCAGGCGACCGCGGCGGTGCTCGGAGCGATCGAAGCTGCGCTTGGCACGGTGCCGCGGGACTGCATCCACGGCCTCGCGGCGATCCGGCGTACGAAGACGAGACGCAGGCTCGATGAGCGGCTCCGCAAGCTCTCCGATGAGCTCGGCGCGCTGCCCGCGACGCTCGACCCGGTGCCGCCGCCCCACCGCCGTCGTTTCGCCGAGTTGCGGGAAGAACTGAAGGACAAGCGTCCGCTCGGGCTGGACGTGAGACCGCAGGCCTATGGAGCGAGCGACGCGGCCCTCGTCGAGGGCATGCGCGCGGTCATGGATGGGCGCGCCGAGCGTGCTGAGCGAGAACAGCGCGGGGCGGTGCGGCGCCTCATGGCGACGGCCAGGGCGCGCCCGTTGGGGCGCGGGCGGGCTGCGATGGCCCGAACGCTCACGTTGATCATCGAGCGACTCGCTGTCGCCAAAGGGGAGGTCGCCGAGGGTCTCGCCGACGCAAACCTGAGGGTGCGACAAGTCGCCCTCGAGGTCGGCCGAAGGCTCGTCGAGCGGGGGGTGCTAGACAACGACGACGACGTGCTTTACCTCTTCGTCTCAGAGATCCAGGATGCTCTGTCGGGGGAACCGGGGGCCTACACCGCGAGGGTGAGGCTGCGGCGGGAAGAGGATGCGCGCTGGCGGAATTTCGAGCCGCCCACCCGGTTGCCACCACGGCACCGCGGTGACGAGTGAATGGCGGCGGAGCCAGAACCGTCGTGAAGGTGCTCTCCCCAGGGGAGGCGCGCGCACCGAGAGCGTAGAAACGCAAACAGGCCACTCTGGCTGCGCAATCAACTGTGGAAAGAAGAACATGAACGGACGGACTTCTCTTTTGCTCGTGGCCGCGGCGCTCGTTCTGGGCGCGTGTTCGAGCACGCACTATGTGACCATTCGGCACCCGCTCCACGTCGGCCAGGTCGATCAGAACGAGGTGCCCTTCGAGGCGCGCCGCGTCGAGTCGACCCGAGGGCTGCAGCGGGGCGCACTCGTCGACACCGCGACTCTGACCGAGGTCACGCCGGAGCGGATCTGCGCGCGGACCAACCTCTGGTCGATCGATGAGATCGACGGTGGACGTGGCGTCTATCAGAACTACCGCATCACCTTGCGAAGCGACGTGGAAGACGTCGAAAACACGGACGCGCAGGTGCAGCTCGAGCAGCCGCAGCTCACCCCGATGCAGGGCCACATTACCCAGCGGGTCCCGGCGGGCTGGCGGCGCGTCTGCAACCAGCGCCGCAACGGGCGCTGCGTCAGCTACCGGCGCGTTCAGGCGTACCGGACGATCTACGTGCCCCACGTTTGGAACGTCTCGAACAATGGAGCGAACGTCTGTTTCCCGAACGGCGGGTTCATCACGCCTGCCACCACGCGGGTCGCGCTCTCGGTCGACGGCCAAGGCCCCGGCGAGATGATCTTCGAGTGGCAGTTCGAGTCTGCGGTGCAGGGCGGGCAGCCCCAGCAGCAGTAGCCTCGAGCGTGGTCTTGTCTACCCCGTGACACTGCGGTAGGTCGCCCTACCTAGGGAGGTAGACATGGCGAGCATCGAGGTCTTGGGAGTCATCGGCGCGGGACAGATGGGCCGCGGAATTGCGCAGGTAGCTGCGAACGCGGGGCTCGAAGTCCACCTGCTCGACGTGGACCAGGCGACGGCCCAGGGCGGGGTCGAGCGCATCTCGAAGTCGCTCTCGCGGCTGGTTGGCAAGGGCAAGATCGAAGAGAGCACGCGCGGCGAGATCCTCGGTCGCATCCACGCGACCGGGGACTACGCGAGCTTCGGCGAGGCCAACATGGTCGTCGAAGCTGCGACGGAGAACTTCGGGCTGAAGTCCAAGCTCTTCAAGCTCGCCGACGAAGCGGCTCCCGAAGGCGCGATCCTCGCGACCAATACCTCGTCCATCTCGATCACCAAGCTCGCGGCCTGCACCGGTCGCCCAGAGCGGGTGGTCGGCATGCACTTCATGAACCCCGTGCCTGTGATGAAGCTCGTCGAGCTCATTCGGGCCCTCCAGACGTCGGACGAGACCTACGCACAGACGAAGGCGCTGGCCGAGCGTTTCGGCAAGACGGCCATCACGAGCCTCGACCGGCCGGGCTTCATCGTGAACCGGATCCTGATCCCGTTCATCAACGAGGCTTGTTTCGCGTTGCAGGAGAACCTGGGCACGCCGGAGGACATCGACTTGGGCGCGAAGCTCGGGCTGAACCATCCGCTCGGGCCGCTCGCCCTCGCGGATTTGATCGGCCTGGACACCTGCCTGTCCATCGCGGAGGTCCTGCACTCGGAGCTTGGCGACGACAAGTACCGCCCGGCGGCCATCCTTCGGAACTACGTCGCGGCCGGCTGGCTCGGGCGCAAGTCCGGTCGAGGCTTCTACGACTACTCGGAGAAGAAGTGATGTCGGAGCTCGTGCTCAGTGAGCGTCAGGGGGCCGTCGCCACGCTCACGATCAACCGACCCGACAAGCTCAACGCGCTCGACGTGGAAGTCCTCGCGGCGCTGCGCGGCCGGGTGGAGGAACTCGCGGGGGACACGTCGGTCCGCTGTGTGGTGTTGACCGGTGCGGGCGCCAAAGCGTTTGTCGCAGGGGCTGACATCTCCGAGATGCAGGACCTCGATGTCGACGCCTCGCGCGCGTTTGCCGAGCAAGGTCACGCGACGATGGCTGCGCTCGAGAATTTGCGTGTGCCGGTCATTGCCGCGGTGAAGGGCTTTGCCCTCGGCGGCGGGTGCGAGCTCGCGTTGGCGTGCGACTTCATCCACGCCTCGAGCAAGGCGCGCTTCGGCCAGCCCGAGGTGAAGCTCGGCGTCATCCCCGGCTTCGGCGGGACCCAGCGTCTCGCTCGCCGGGTTGGGATCGGCCGGGCTCGAGAGCTGATCTACTCGGGCGCCATCATTCGTGCGGACGAGGCGCTGCGCATCGGCCTGGTCAACGCCGTGCACGCACCGGACGAGCTCATGGGGCAGGTCTCGACGTTGGCGGAAACCATCGCGGCGATGGGACCGTTTGCGGTGGCGAAGGCCAAGGAGGTGCTCCGCGAAGGGGAGGGAATGCCGCTCCCCGCGGCCAACGCCCTCGAGATCGAAGGGTTTGCGCAGTGCTTCGGTACCGCTGACCAGAGCGAGGGCATGGGCGCCTTCCTCGAGAAGCGAGACGCAGCCTTCACCGGCGCCTGAGCCGTGCTCTCCTCGCCCGGCCCTCGGGGGTCGGAGCGAGGTCAGAGCCTCAGGTCGTCGAGGCCTGGCAGTTGTTCGAGCCCACCGCATTCAGTAACGAGCGTCGGCGGCAGCTGGTAGCCGCCGAGCACCAGCGGGGCCAAGAGTGAGTCGTCCTCGAACGCGTCACTCGCCCGGACCTGAATCGCTCGGTCGAAGGTGGCACGTGCCCGCTCGCAGTGCCCCTGAGCCGCGAGCACTTCGGCCGCGAGCCCCGGGGCAGGGCCCTCGTCGCGCCCCATGCGAATGGCTTCACGGGCGCTGGCCCACGCCCGACCGAGATCCCCGCGCCGGCGCGCGGCCCAGCCGCTCGCCAGCATGGCGTTGGCGTCCCAAGGGTGGATGCGCAGTCGCCAGGTTGCGTCTCCTGCCTGGGGCGCATCCTCCGGGCGGATGGCCGTCAGCGGGATCGGCAGGGCGAGCAGGGCGACGACGCTGGCCGCCAAGGCGGCCCCGATCCAAGTGCCCTCCGCCCCCGCCACATCCGGTCCATCGCCTCGCCGCTTGTCGCGGTAGCCGAGCACGGCCGCGACGCCGACGATCAGAGACCCTGCAAAGATCCCGTGGGGGGTCACCGTGGCGATGCCCGCGCTCACGATCAGGGCGAGCACGTAGCCGATGATCAGCGGCCGTGCGTCGCCCGAACCCATGCGCCATTGGGAGACGAGGATGGCGAGCGCCAGGCAAAGGGAGGCTGCCGCGTGGCTCGCCACGCCCCCAGCGGAGTCGGTCATCGAGGGGCCCAGCGCGGTCCCGCCGATCGCCCACGCGAGCGCGAACGAGGTCGCCCGCACAGGCACCCGCGCACTGGCCAGGGCGCGCTCCTTCTTGACGATGCGCGTGAGCACGGCGTCGAAGCCGAGGGGCAGGAGCGCGGTGAGCAGGAGGGAGCCGATGGGGCGGACCACAAATGCTTCTTCGATCGGCCAGGCTTGCATGGATCGTACGGCGACGGTCTGATAGCACGGTCGGCGTCATGGGAGACCGTCGAGCCATCGTGACCGAACATGCGCCTGCCGCAATCGGTCCCTATTCACAGGCCATCGTGTACGGAGGGCTGGCCTATCTGTCCGGTCAGATCGCGATCGATCCGGCGACCGGTGCCCTCGTCGAGGGCGACGCCGCGACGCAGACCGAGCAGATCATGAGCAACCTCGCAGCCGTGCTGAAAGCAGCCGGAAGTCGCTTCGAGGACGTGCTGCGCGCGACGATCTTCCTCACCGACCTGGGTGAGTTCGCCAACGTGAACGCTGTCTATGCGCGTGCGTTCGAGGGCATGGAGCCGCCGGCCAGGGCCTGCGTCGAGGTGTCTCGACTGCCCAAAGACGTGGCGGTCGAGATCTCGATGCTGGCCGCGGTTCGTAGCGACTGATCAGGTCCAGGGGTCGTTCACTACGATCGTCTGGTCGCGACCCGGACCGATGCTCAAGATCGACGCTTTGACGCCGACGGCGCGCTCGATCCAGCTGACGTAGTTGCGGGCGGCCTCGGGCAGGTCAGCGACCGCGCGCACGCCGCTGATGTCCTCGCTCCAGCCCGGCAGGGTCTCGTACATGGGCTTCACCCGCTCCAGCCCGCGGGCCGGCGGCGTGTCGATCCGCTCACCGTCGAACTCGTAGGCGACGCAGACCTGGAGCTCCTTCAGCCCGCTCAGCACGTCGAGCTTTGTGAGCGCGATGCTGGTCAGTCCGTTGACGCGAGCCGCGTGGCGTAGGACCGGAACGTCGAGCCAGCCGCAGCGCCGCGGCCGCCCCGTGGTGGCGCCGAATTCAGCGCCCGCAGTCCGGAGCGCCGCTCCCGCCTCTCCGTGCAGCTCGGTGGGGAAGGGCCCATCTCCGACGCGGGTCGTGTAGGCCTTGCTGATGCCGATCACGCCGTCGATGTGCGTCGGCGCCAGCCCGCTGCCGGTGCATGCGCCCGAGGCGGTCACAGACGAGCTCGTGACGAAAGGGTAGGTGCCGTGGTCGATGTCCAGCATCGTGCCCTGAGCGCCCTCGAGGAGGATGCGCTGTCCCGCTGCGCGCGCGGTGTGGAGCGCGTCGCTCACGTCTCCGACCCACGGAACGATGTGCGGAGCCAACGCCAAGTACTCGTCCGCGACCGTCGCCGCGTCCGGAACCTCAGCTCCCATCGCCTCGATGGTCGGCCGCCAGGCGGCGAGGTTCCTCGCGATCTTCTCGCGAAACTCGGTGGGGTGAGCGAGGTCACCCATGCGAACCCCGCGTCGGGCGGCTCGGTCCTGATAGCAGGGGCCGATGCCGCGCTTGGTGGTGCCGATGGCGCCAGGACCTCGCTCTCGCAATCCGTCGATGAGGAAATGCTGCGGCAGGACGAGGTGAGCGGACTCCGAGATGAGCACGCGCCCCTCCGGCAAGAGCCCGCGCCCTCGCATCTCGTCCAGCTCCTTCACGAGGACCTTTGGGTCGATGACCACTCCAGCCCCGAGCACGCAGCGCGGCCCCTTGTGAAGGGCGGCCGAGGGCACGAGATGGAAGACCACCTTCTCGCCGTCGACGACCAGGGTATGCCCAGCATTCGCGCCGCCGCCGAAGCGAACGACGGCCTCGGCGTCAGCGGTGAGCAGATCGACGACCTTTCCTTTGCCCTCGTCGCCCCACTGCGCTCCCACGATGACCAGCACCGTCATGTTGGCTTTCTCCCCTCGTTCTTCTCTGGTTTGCGGCCGGCGCGTGCCGCCCAGGCGCCGAGACGGCCGAGCGATTTGGGCAGGCGCTTGCGGGCTTCGTCGCACACGCGCACGACTTCCGCTTGGTCCCCGCGGCAGATCACAGCGGCGTCGTAGCCCCAGCTCCGCGCGTAGTCGAGGGCCGACGGGGCCCCTCGCACGGGCACGACCGCGGCGACGTAGCCGGCCGCACGCAGGCGGTGGGCGACGCTCTCGCGGGCGGCGGCTGCACCGCTGGCAACCACGAAGCGAGGCTCACGCTCGGGAGCCGTAGCCTTGCCCGCGGCATGCAGGGCCCACTCCAGGTTCGAGAGGTCGAAGCCAAAGCCCGCCGCCGTCGCTGGCGCGCCGAACCGCGCCATCAGGCCATCGTACCGGCCACCCCCACCGACCGCTTCGCCCGGGCCGTCGGCGAGCACTGTGAAGCTCACGCCCGTGTAGTAGGCAGCGCCTCGCGTCTCGCCGAGGTCGACCACGAGCGGTAGCTCCGACTCGAGGCGATCGACCACGCGGCTGAGCTCCCGGAGGCGCGGGTCCGGCCCAAACGCCTTCTTCGCGTCCTCGAGCACCCGGCGAGGGCTGCCGTAGAGGGTCGCGGCTCCGAGCAACGCCCGGCGCGTCCCCGCGTCCTCACTCTCGAGGAGCGACGCGAGCGTCGTCCTGTCCTTCTGGGCCAGCGCGTCTTGGACCTGCGCGAGCGGGGCATGTTGCACCAGGTTCAGGGCGTCGCGGACCAAGGAGGTGAGACCGAGCTCGATGCGGAAGTCCTCGAGACCGACCTCTCGCAGGGCCCGGGCCGCGAGCTGGATCACCTCGACGTCCGCGTCGACGCCGGCCAAGCCGATGCACTCGACCCCCGCTTGAGCCAGCACGCGCTGCCTGCGGGCCCTGCCTCGCCGCTGCCGGATCACCGACGCTGCGTACGCGAGGCGGTGCGGAGCGGGGCGATCGTTGAGTCGCGTGGCCACGATGCGGGCGATCTGCGGCGTGATGTCTGGTCAAAGGAGCGCGACCTCGCCCGTGCTGGGGTCCACGAAGCGGAGGAGATCGCGGCGGTCGAGCGCCCCGAGGCCTCGCTCGATGACGTCAGCGTGCTCAAAAGGGGGCGTCGTCACGCGTTGATAGCCCCACTGGGCGAAACACCTGAGCAAGCGGGAACCCAGCCACGCCCGGGCGTCAGCGTCGGGAGGCAGGAGGTCGCGCATTCCCGCTGGCGGTGCCAGCGGGATCGAAGGCGGGATCGGCTGGCTTGTCACGCCGCGGCGTTGGTATCGGGCCCTCCGCCGCCCGTCAAGCGAAGCGGACCAGATCGAGCGCCAACGCGACGCGGATGGACCGATACGGGCGGTGCACGTCCGGTCCGCTGACTTCGAGGCGATCGACGAGGTCTTGGAGCGCCACCTCTCGTTGCGTCAGGTGGGTGACCCGAATGACCTCCTCCGGGAGGCCCTCCGGTACGGCCGCTCCCGTTCGCACGATGTTGGAGAGCATGTGGGCGGCGAACGTTTTCTGTTCCAGCCCTAGCTCTAGACGACGCTGGATCCCGTCGCTCAGCACACGCCAGGGGTCCAGTCCGAGCGGGAAGTAGCGCTCAGCAGGGCGGGCGCCCTCCCGGAAGTGGGCGGTTCCGTCGTCCCACGTGAAGAGCTCGAGCAGCTTCTCGCGGACTTGAGCTGCGATGTATTGGAAGAGCATCACCGGTTCGATGAGCCCGAGCGCGGTGAGCGTGTCTCCGAGCCGTCCGTCGAAGCGCGGCAAGACGGCGAGCGCCATATCGAGTTCGGTGCGCTCGAGCGTGCCTCGCGCCACGAGGAACTCCCCCAGCAGTTCGGTGGCCATGTTGGAGCTCACGAACTCGGGCACCCCGTCGATGAGGTAGACGTCCTTGCGCACCACGCCTTTGCGGCAGACCCAGACCCCGTTGGCCCGCTGGGCGACGCGAAGCGCGAGTGCATCGACGAACGCGCCTCCCATGGCCACGCTCTCGGCGTCACGGCTTGCGGCCGGGTCCGAGACCGGGCGCGGGACGTGACCAGCCAGCGCTCCGAGCTCGCGCAGGGGCTTGGCGGGGCCGTCGCCGAGCCTCACCAGATCGTCGATGCCGATGCGACCCATGGTGACGCCCTCGACGAGGAGCGCGAAGCTCATCGGCCCGGTCGTCGTTCCATCTCGGTGCTGGACGACGTAGTCCTCGAGGGGCGGCTCCATCGTGATGAGATCGGCCGTCGGCGCATCGACGCTCTCCTCGGCGCCACTTCCAGCGACGCGCTCGACGATCCGTCCGAGCTCGACGCGCGCCACCGCTGCGGAGCTGGTGAAGAACGGGTCGAGCGAGGTGCGGAGCGCTGCCGCCGTCGCGAAGCGTGCGTCTGGATCGCGGGCGAGGCCCCGAAGCAGGACCTCCAAGAGGCCTGGGGGGAGCGTGGACGCTTTGGCGTGCAATCGATCCACGCGTGCGTCTCTTACGGCGAGCAAGATCCCGAGCTCACTCCCCCGCTCGAAAAGCGGCTCCCCGAGCAGGAGTTCGGCCGTGACGACGGCGGCGGCGAAGATGTCAGCGCGTCGGTCGCTCGCCTCACCCCTCACCTGCTCCGGGGCGAGGTAGCCGAGCTTGCCTTTGCGACGACCAGCCGCAGCCTGCGGGAAGGCGCGCCTCAGCCGCGCCTGAGCGATGCCAAAATCGGCGAGCTTCACCTCACCGCGGTGGCTCACGAGCACGTTCGACGGCGAGACGTCTCCGTGCACGATGCCGAGCGCTTGACCGTCCGTGTCCGTCGCCTCGTGCACCGCGTGAAGGCCCGCGAGCAGCTCCCGGGCGACGTAGAGGGCGATCTCCAGGGGGAGCCGGCCTCCGAGCGAGGGGAGCGTCGCGGCGATCGCGGCCAAGTTTGCGCCCGGCACGAGCTCGAGCACCAGGAACGGCTGCCCCGTCGCTTCTCCGGAGTCGAGCACGCGCACGACGTTGGGATGTTCGACGAGGCCGCCCAAGCGGGCCTCCTCCTCGAACATCAACGCCGCGGACGGCTCACTCGCGATGTGCGGCAGCATGCGTTTGATGACCACAGATCGTGATTCACCGGCCGATCGAGGCTCCAGCGCCAGGAACACCTCGGCCATGCCACCCACGCCAATTCGCTCGCGGAGTGTGTAGTCGCCAAACACCGTGTCGGTGGGCGGCGGAGCGGGCGGGGCCGGCGGGCGACTTGGGCGCACCCTCAGAGCATACGCGAACCGCGGCCAACAATCGCGGTACGCTGTCGGCATGGCGGACACGAAGTCGCGAGCAGGGCTGCGGTACGATGCGCCGGAGGTCACGGCCTTCGTCGACGAGCTGCACGCCTCGCACGACAGGGCGCTCGGGCTCGCCTTCGATGCGCCGCAGGCGAACGGGTTTCCCGCGATTCAGCTCGGGCCCGCCGAGGGGCGGCTCCTCGAGATGGTGACCATGATGCTGCAGGCGCGTCGCGCCGTGGAGATCGGGACGCTCACCGGCTACTCCGCGATCCGGATCGCGCGCGGACTGGCATCGGGTGGGCTCCTCTGGACGCTCGAGCGCGACCCCGCCCACGCCGCCGTGGCCCGGCAAATGATCCGTGAAGCCGGGCTGGCAGATCGCGTGGACGTGATCGAGGGCGACGCCAGGGTGGAGCTGCCTACCTTAGAGAAGGTCGGCCCTTTCGACCTGGTCTTCCTGGACGCCGACAAGGGGCGCTACGACGAATACGGTCGGTGGGCTCACAAGCATCTGCGCCGGGGTGGGGTCCTTTTGGCGGACAACGCCTACTTCTTCGGCAGACTCATGGAGGACGATCCGGACGCGGCCGCCATGAGGCGCTTTCACCGGGAGACGGCTGAGAGTTTTCGCACGGTCTGCATTCCTACGCCGGACGGCCTCTTGCTCGGCGTCAAGGACACCGCCTAGCTGACTTGCCTTCCGGTTTTTTTTCGACGATAAATGCGCGGCCCTTGACCCTCGTCGGGGTGGACCTATCGCCCCATCGATCCCCCGGATTTGACCCGGGCCAGCAGGGACGAATCGATGCAACCAGTCGTCGCACCCTCACGGGTGACTGGCAGAAATGCTCACTCCAACACCTACCGTTCGCCTCGCGTTGCTCGGCTGCGCGGCCGTGTGCTGCCTGCTCGGGGCGTGCGAGCCAGCGGCCCCGGAGCCCATCCTCGGCGTGCGGCTGGGCATGACGCCGCCGCAAGTGCGGGATCGCTTTGCGCCGAGCGCTTCGGGGACGTATCGGAGCGAGGCCATGGGCGAGGACTTCGCACTCGTCTGGGCGCCATCGGGCGAGAGCGATGTGCTGAATGCCCGGCACGAGTTTCATCTCGGGCAGTTGGTTGCTATGCGGCTCACCGTGTCTGCTTCCAGCGATGTCGCCGATGGCCCGCCGCTGGAGGCAACCCAGCTCTCCCTCGTCACGAGGGAGGTGGTCGAAACAGGAGTTGCGGTTACGTGGCTCGCGCGCAGTTGCCCCACCCATGCCGACGAAGTTAGTCGGCGGATGCAGTCCCTTCGCTAGACCCTCCCGATCGAGCTTGTCCCCCGAGACCTCACCTCGTATATAGGCGCCGCGCTGGGCCCCAGCCCGAAGCCCCAACGAGCGAGACATGCAGATATTTCCCAAGTCGCTCAACCTCCTCCCCCTCGTCGCCGCGCTGGTCGCAGCGATCGGCGGCGGCGTCGTGACCTTCGTCGTGGTCTATTACTTCTCACCGCGAAACCTGCAGATCGGTTACGAGCCTGAACAGCCCGTGCCGTACAGCCATCGGCTGCATGCAGGCCAGCTCGGGATCGACTGCCGCTACTGCCACGCCAACGTCGAACGTTCGTTCGAGGCGATGGTTCCCCCCACACAGACGTGTATGGGGTGCCACTCGCTCATCCGAACGGACTCGGCGGCGCTCGCGCCGGTGCGCGAGAGCTGGGAGACAGGTGAAGCCATCGAATGGGTGCGAGTGAACAACGTACCCGACCACGTCTTCTTCGATCACAGCGTGCACCTCGCCGCCGGCGTGGGCTGTGTGACCTGCCACGGCCGCGTCGACCGCCAAGAGGTCGTCCGCGTCGAGGCACCGCTCTCCATGGGTTGGTGCCTGGATTGCCACCGCGATCCTGAATCGAATCTGCGGCCTACCAGCCGCATCACCGACATGCAGTGGACGCAGGAGGACGCGACCGAGGATGAGCAGCGAGAGATCGCCACGCTCCTCGATCGCGCCGTGCCTCCGGAGAACTGTTCGGGGTGCCACCGATGAGCAACCAAGACACGCGTCCCGCGATCTGGCGAAGCATCGCCGAGAAGGTCGATCCCCGCCGCCGAGATCGTCTCGCGCAGCAGGAGACAGGCATTCAGGTCGGCTCGCTCCTGCCCGAGAACAGCCTGGTCAACCGGCGTACGTTCCTCACGGTCACCGGCGCTTCGGCGGCGGCGGTCGGGCTGAACGGCTGTATCCGACGACCTTCTGAGAACATCCTGCCGTACACGGTTCAGCCCGAGTACGCGCATCCTGGTGTTCCTCTCCACTTCGCGACCTCGACCACCCACCGGGGTGAAGCGGTGGGTCTGCTCGTGGAGAGCCACGAGGGCCGGCCGACGAAGATCGAAGGCAACCCTCAGCACCCCGCCAACCGGGGCCGGACCGACGCGCAGCTGCAGGCGCGCATCCTCGACCTCTACGACAACGAGCGGTCAGGACGGGTTCGTCAGGGTGAGACCGAGTCCACCTGGGCGGAGTTCGACGCATGGTGGCGTGAGAAGGCGGGCGAGCTCGGCGATGGCGCCGGCTTGCGTGTCCTGATGCCGTCGTCCGACTCACCGTCGGTCGACCGGGCTTGCCAGGCGTTCAGCACGCGCTTCCCAGAGGCCGTGATTCACACCTGGTCGCCGATCTCCGATGAGAACGGCCGCTCGGGAACGAGCTTGGCCTTCGGGGCGCCGCACGCGCCTTGGTACCAGCTGGGCGGAAGCTCGGCCGCGGGTCCTCGCGCGAAGGCCATCCTGGCGATCGATTGCGACTTCCTCGCCGGCGAGCGCGGCTTCCTCAACAACGCCCGCGGCTTCGCCGAGGGGCGCGCGGTGCGAAGCCCCGACGTTCAGATGAACCGCCTCTACGTCGCTGAGAGCACGCTCTCGGTCACGGGAATGAACGCGGATCATCGGCTGAGGATTTCGCCCTCGCAGGCCGACCGCTTCCTCCGCGCGGTCGCGGCGCAGCTGGCCGGCAGCGACGGGGTCCGTATCCCGCCGTCGACCGCTGCCGCCGTTTCGGGTGCCAACGAAGAGCTGCCAGAGGGCTGGCAGTCCTGGGTGGAGCACTGCGCGGCTGACCTCGCCGCCAACCGCGGTCGCAGCCTCGTCTGCGTGGGCTGGCGGCAGCCGGCGCACGTGCACGCGCTCGCCCACGCGCTGAACGTCGCACTCGGCAACGTCGGCACGACGGTGCAGTACTTCCCGGAGCCAGATCGCTTCGAGCGTCACGGCATCGGTGAGCTCGTCGAGGCGATGAGCGGCCTGGACACCCTGCTGATTCTCGGTGGCAACCCCGTTTACGACGCGCCCTCCGACCTCGGTTTCACCGAGGCGCTGAGTGGCGTGGGGACCACGGTTCACCTCGCGAGTCATCTCAACGAGACCTCAGCGGAGTGCGGCTGGCATCTCCCGATGGCGCACGAGCTCGAGTCCTGGGGCGACCACCGCTCCATGAACGGGGCGATCTCGATCCAACAGCCCCTGATCGCGCCGCTTCGCGGCGGCCGTGCTTCGCACGAGCTGCTGGCGATGGTCGCCGGGATTCGCGCATGGCGCGGCTACAACCTGGTCCGCAACACGATGCGTGAGCGGCTTGGGGTAGGGCGCTTCGAGCGTCGCTGGCGAGCCGCGCTGCACTCGGGCATCGTCCAGGTGCCGCCCGCCCGTCCTCGGACGCCGGGGCTGCGCGACGCTGACGTCGCCGCTGCGCTGACCGACAACGCCGCACCCGCGCCAAACGGCTGGGAGGTCGTCTTCGCCCCGTCCTACCAGACGTGGGACGGTTCTGAGGGCAACAACCCCTGGCTTCAGGAGATGCCCGATCCGGTGACCAAACTGGTCTGGGGCAACGCCGCGCAGCTCAGTGTTGCAAGCGCGATGTCGCTCGGGCTCATCACCGAGGCTGACCTTCACCGCGAAGAGTACGAGGGTGCCTTCCCGTCGGGATGGCTGCTCAACGTGACCACCGAAGCGGGCACGCTCTCGATTCCGGCTCTCGTCGTGCCCAGTCACGCCGATGAGGTGCTCACGCTTCCGCTCGGCTTCGGTCGCACGAAGGCAGGCGAGCACGGCAACGGCGTCGGCGTGGATGTCTACCCGATTCGCTCGTCGACGACGCTCGGGTTCGCGAGCGGCGTCGAGGTCCGGCCGGCCGGAGGCCGCGAGGTCATCGTCCAGACCCAAGACCACCACTCGATGACGGCAACGGTCACGTGGCCGGTGGACTTCGTAGTCGACCGTCCGCTCGCGATCGACGCGACCCTCGAGGAGTACCGCGAGACACCGAACTTTGCGCAGTTCCGCGAGCCCACCCCGAGCCTGAGCCCGCTCTGGACGCAGGTGGACTACTCGGCCCCGCGCGACCCGGCCATGGGCGGAGTCAGCTACGAGCCGTTCCCCGAGCGGAGGCCTCCGCGAGAGGGTGCGCCCGCTCGGTACAAGTGGGGCATGGTCTTGGACCTGACGACGTGCACGGGCTGCAGCGCCTGCGTCATCGCCTGTCAGGCAGAGAACAACATCGCCTTCGTCGGCAAGATGGAGGTTGCCCTCGGTCGCGAGATGCACTGGATGCGTCTGGACCGGTACTTCGTCGACGCCCAGCACGGCGGCCACGAGTCGAACCTCGACGATGCCCTCGTCGCGCTGCAGCCGGTTGGCTGTCAGCATTGCGAAGAGGCGCCGTGCGAGAACGTCTGCCCCGTGGCGGCGACGACGCACAGCGCCGAAGGGCTGAACGACATGGCGTACAACCGGTGCATCGGCACTCGGTACTGCCAGAACAACTGCCCGTACAAGGTCCGGCGCTTCAACTTCCTCGACTGGCACGGCGAAGTCGCGGACATGAAGCGCATGGTCTTCAACCCGAACGTCACGGTTCGCATGCGCGGCGTCATGGAGAAGTGCTCCTACTGTGTGCAGCGCATCCAGTACGCACGCATTCAGGCCCGCCTCGACACTACGGTCGACGGTGAGGAGATCAACGAGCGGAGGATTCACTCCGACGAGGTTCAGTCGGCCTGTGCGCAGGCCTGTCCGAGCGGCGCGATCACCTTCGGCGACTTGAACGACACCAGCTCCGAGGTCCATCGCATGGCGCACCTCGACCGACAGTATTCGTTGCTTGCGTCGATTGGGACGCAGCCGCGAACGGTCTATCTCGGCAAGATCCGTAACCCGAACCCGGAGATGGTCTGATGGGTTGGAACAAGCCCATCCATGACCTCAACGAGAGGCACCTCGTATCGGAAGGTACGAGCTTCTCGGAGGTCACCGACATCGTCGCTGGGGTGACGGAGCGCAAGGCGCCTCGGCTCTGGTGGATCCTCTTCGCGATCAGCACGAGCACCACCGGCGTGCTCGGCGCGACCATCGGCTACCTGCTGTGGACCGGCGTCGGCATCTGGGGCAACAACAGCCCGGTCGCCTGGGCCTGGGACATCACCAACTTCGTTTGGTGGATCGGCATCGGTCACGCGGGCACGCTGATCTCAGCCGTTCTCTACCTGTTCCGACAGTACTGGAGGACCGCGATCAACCGGTTCTCGGAGGCGATGACCATCTTCGCGGTCATCTGCGCGTTGATGTTCCCGACGATCCACGCGGGTCGGCCGTGGTTCCTCTACTTCTCGCTGCCGATTCCGAACCAGATGAACATGTGGCCCAACTTCAAGAGCCCTCTGCTCTGGGACGTGTTCGCGGTCAGCACCTACTTCACGGTGTCTCTGCTCTTCTGGTACGTCGGGCTCGTTCCTGACTTCGCCACGCTGCGGGACCGGGCGAAGAACAAGATCCGCAAGTGGATTTACGGCTTCGCCGCGCTCGGCTGGCGCGGTTCCAACCGACACTGGAGCAACTACGAGCGCTCCTACCTGATCCTCGCCGCGCTCAGCACGCCGCTCGTTCTCTCCGTGCACTCGGTCGTTTCGTTCGACTTTGCGACCTCGGTCGAGCCCGGCTGGCACACCACCATCTTCCCGCCCTACTTCGTGGCCGGCGCCGTGTTCAGCGGCTTTGCGATGGTGATGACGCTCTTGCTCATCGCCCGGACGGTCTACGGCCTGCACGACGTGGTGCGCATCAAGCACCTCGAGTTGATGAACAAGATCATGCTCACGACGGGGAGCATCGTCGGATACGCCTACGCGATGGAGTTCTTCATCGCCTGGTACTCCGGCAACCCCTACGAGCGCTTTGTCTTCATCAACCGCGCGATGGGCGACTACTGGTGGGCCTACTGGTCGATGATCACCTGCAACGTCATCAGCCCGCAGTTCTTCTGGTTCAAGAAGATGCGCACGAGCATCCCCGCGATGTTCGCCATCTCCATCGTCATCAACATCGGCATGTGGTTCGAGCGATTCGTCATCATCGTGACGTCTCTCCATCACGACTACCTGCCGAGCGCCTGGGGCAACTTCAGCCCGACCCTCTTCGACATCCTCATCTTCGCGGGTTCGTTGGGGCTCTTCTTCACCGCCTTCCTGCTCTTCCTTCGGTGGTTCCCGATGATCGCAATCGCCGAGGTGAAGATGGTCATGCCGCAAGCGGACCCCCACTGGGGACATGACGACCATCACGTGGACCAAGACGACGTGATGACCGCCGAACCCGCTCTGGCGGAGGAGTGATCGCGATGCCTTCTGAAGAGAAGAACGACGACATGCGTCCGCTCATCTTCCTCGCGGAGTACGAGTCCGCGGCGGACATCTACCACGCTGCCGAAACGGTCCGCGACGCGGGCTACGAGAAGTGGGACGTACACACGCCCTTTCCCGTGCACGGCATGGACAAGGCCATGGGGCTCAAGGATTCAGCCGTCGGCTGGGTCGTGCTCGCCATGGGGCTGACCGGCTGTCTGACCGGCTTCCTCCTCATGTGGTGGACGAACGGATACGACTACCCCTACATCATCGGTGGCAAGCCAGGTTTCTCGCTGCCCTCGATGATTCCGGTGATGTTCGAGCTCACCATTCTGCTCTCCGCCTTTGGAGCGGTGTTTGGCATGTTCGGCATCAATCAGCTGCCGAAGCACTGGCACCCCGTCTTCTACTCGGAGCGCTTCTCACGCTGCTCGGATGACCGCTTCTTTCTCTCGATCGAAGCGGCTGATGCCAAGTTCGACCTGAGCGAGACCAAAAAGCTCCTTCAGGGCACCCACCCGGCCAATGTGGAGCTGATCGAGGAGGAGGTGAGCTGATGTCCCGCTTCACTCTCATCGCTTTTTCCCTCGTGCTGGTGGCCTGTCAGGGACAGACCACGACGGAGCCTCCGATCGTTCCGCTTCGGAACATGCACGAGCAGCCCCGGTACGACTCGCAGTCCACGGCGATCTACTTCACCGATCATCGGACGATGCGCCCCGAGGTGCCTCACACGGTGCCTCAGGAAGCCGAAATCGATCCGGTCATCGACACCGGCGTCGAAGACGACTTCGCGTACGCACAGGCCATCCCCGCGACTGTCGTCGAGGACTTCGGCACGATGGCCGACCTGCTCGAGCGTGGCGAGGACCGCTACGGCATCTACTGCGTGCCGTGCCACGGTGGCCTCGGTGATGGTCAGGGCCTCGTGCCCAATGTCTCCGAAGTCGCCACGATTCGGCCGCCCAGCTTTCACGATGACCGGATTCGGCACATGCCCGACGGTCAGCTCTACGCGACGATCCGCAACGGGATCCGCAACATGCCGGCCTACCGCCACAACGTGCCTGTGAGGGACCGTTGGGCGATCGTCGGCTACGTGCGGGCCCTGCAGCTCAGCCAGATGGACGGACGATGAGCAAGCCCGCGAAAAAGAGGGGCAAGACCCCAACCTACCGCATCCCAGCGGACTCTCCGTGGCAGAACGCCTGGAAGGTTGCCGCGGGGATCGGCGCGCTCGGCGCGGCCGGCTCGGCGGCGGGCATGTTGAGTGACCCCCACCGCTTCGCGTTCAGCTGGCTCTTTGCCTTCATGACGTTCCTGGCGCTGGGGCTCGGCTCGCTCTTCTTCGTCATCCTTCAGCACCTGACGGCTGCCGGGTGGAGCGTCACGCTTCGCCGGACGGCGGAGATGTTGATGGCGGGGCTTCCTGTCTTTTTGATCCTCTTCGTGCCGCTCGCCCTCAACATGGGTGAGCTCTACCCGTGGTTCGGTGACCATGGCGGAGAGCACGGCGAGGAACACGGCGGAGAGCACGAAGGCGGTCACGACGCCCACGATGACGGGCACGGCGACGCTCACGAGGAGCACGGCGCGCTCGGTTTCGGCGATGGCGCGGCGCACGCGCAAGAAGACCGCGACCCTTGGGACATTCACCCCAACGAGCGAGAGGCAGAGTCCGAGGGCCACAGCCCCGAGCATGCCCTCCACGCCAGGACGATGGCGTCGAAGTCGGACTACCTGAACCAGGGCTTCTTCCTCGGCCGAGCCGTCATCTACTTCCTCGCCTGGATCCTGCTGGCGTTTTTCCTCTTCACGAGCTCGATCCGTCAGGACAAGGAGCCTGGACTGGCGATCACGAAGAAGCTCGAGAAGTTCGCGCCCATCGCCACGATGATCTTCGTGCTCTCAGGCACCTTCGCGGTCTTCGACTGGGTGATGTCGCTGGAGCCGACTTGGTACTCCACGATCTTCGGCGTCATCTACTGGGCTATCGCCTGCATCATGGCGCACGCCACGATCATCCTCCTGACGATGGGGCTCAAGAAGGCCGGCGTCTTCGGCGAGGCGATCAACGTCGAGCACTACCACGACATGGGTAAGATGCTTCACGGCTTCGTGGTGTTCTGGGCCTACGTCTCGGTCTCGCAGTTCCTGCTCATCTG
>Ga0114933_10002686_pt1 | contig 18031 bp, 19 predicted proteins | sample 4SBtaG_FD_89691 | JGI IMG/M metagenome (GOLD analysis project Ga0114933, IMG submission 89691) | Deep subsurface microbial communities from Kolumbo volcano to uncover new lineages of life (NeLLi) - 4SBTROV12_W25 metaG | ecosystem: Environmental > Aquatic > Marine > Volcanic | place: Kolumbo... | reverse complement strand
TTTTAAGAAAACACTTTTAACACATAAAGGTGTTCATTTTTTCCCCTTTATTTTTGAAAAAAAAACGGTTGGAATAAAAATTTTGTTTTTGACCCCATCCAAAAAAATCCCTTTTTAAAAAAAAAAAAAAAAATAACTATACCTTCGAAAATATTATAAATATCTTAGATGTTTATTTATTAAATTAAACGCTTTTTGTGTATACTGCTAAAAAGTATATGTTGAAAGGAGTGGTGTATATTATTCTAAGAAGAAAAATATATAAAAAAAGAAAAAAAGATGGGAAGAAGAGTACCAAAATTAGGATTACGTATTGGAAATTCAACTACATGACAAACTATTGTTCATCATCGCAATCCTTTAGATCTTATTAAATGAAATTCCACACATAAATTTATTAGACTTTTAATTAATGGGTTATATCGTCAGTCTCAATATTATGTCTCTGACATTTCTATTTTTAATTTCATTGGTAATAAATGCCTTCTACAATTTTGTGTATTTAAAAAAGATAGAAGTAAAACAGGAAAAAGACAAGAAGTCTTAGAAATAGGGAAAAAAATAAGGAATTTAATAAAAATAGGACTAAAAGAAGAAATAGTTATAGAAATGAAAATACAAATAATTAATGAGAATTTAATAGGGAAAGAAGCAAAAATCTATGGAGATTTCATAGGAGATGAAATCATGAAAAGACCAAATGGTTTAAAAAAAATAATACATACAGAATTTCGAAAAATCGCTGAAAAGAAAGAAAGAAAGAGACGAAACTAAAATTTTATATCAGCTTGGATGAGCTAAGAAGTGAAGGGGTTACAAATATCCCAAAGAAACAAAGACAAAATGATACAAACAAGAACGAAAGTCAAAATAATTGATAATACGGGAGGAAAAATAGGAAGATGTATAAAAGTATATAAGAAAAAGAAAGGAGTAGGAAGGATAGGGGATATAATAATGGTAAGTATAATAGAGACGGATAAAGAAGCACAAAAACGAGGAGGAAGCATACAAATAAAGAAAGGAGAAATACATAAGGGCCTTATAGTAAGAACTAAAAAAAAATTAAAAAGTAAAAAAAATGGAGAATGGCGAAGATATGAGGATAATAGCATAATATTAGTACAAAAAGAGACAAAGAAGATAATAGTACCAATAGGAAATAGAGTAATAGAGCCCATTTCCGGAGACTTCCCCCTTTTTCAAGACAATCTTCAAAAATTTGAAAAAATCTTAGCAATCGCTCCAAAAAGTATATAAATTTAATACAATGAAACAAAAAAAATTAAGAAATTGGGAAGGAATACAAAAGAAGAATGATTATGTGACAAAATATAAAGAGCACGAAAAAACAGAAAAAAGAATAGAGAAAGTAGTAATAACGGCAAATAGAGCAGAGAATAAAGAAAAGAATTTAGAAAATTATATAGAATTAGGAAAAATTTTAAGGACTATCACAGGACAAACTGGACAACTTCTTCGAGCTAAAAAATCAATAGCGGGATGAAAAGTAATGAAAGGTGAAATCATCGGCATCATGATTACATTGCGAAAAGAAAGAATGGAAAGTTTTTTGGAGAAGTGATATTTTATGGTATTAATTGGTGAGACTGGTGCGGTTTTCCCAAAAATTTCCGCAGAAGAAGGACAAATACAATGTGGTTCCCCTTTAATGTTTTTAAATCTTAAATATGATAAAAGAGAAAAATATGGATGGAATATTGGAATACAATTAACAAAAACTGGAGAGAAGGCAAGGAATGAATGAGAAAGAACATATAAAAAATATGCAGTAAGGAAAACGAGAGAAGAAGATGGGAGGTTCCCAAAAGAGGATTAAGATTGACGTTAGGCAAAAGCAAAACGTGGGATAGGAAGGTTCAAAGCCAGTAATGCTCACATGAAAGAGATATATAGAGATATAGCGGAGGCGAATCAATTAGGATTCCAAGATCCAGCTAGTCCAATAATGGAAGAAATCATCAACTTTCATAATTATGTAATGGTATATCTAACTTTTATATTAGTCGGAATAGGATGAGTAATGATAGAAATATTAAGAAACTATTCGAAGAATAAAAGAGTTATATCTCATAAATATTTAGTACATGGGACGTTCATAGAACTAGTATGAACAATAACACCAGCTGCAATATTATTAGCAATCGCATTACCCTCATTTAAATTAGTATATTTAATGGATGAAATAATAGATCCAGCAATAACAATAAAAGCAATAGGGCATCAATGATATTGAAGTTATGAATATAGTGATTATGCGAAACAAGATGGGAGTAGTATAAATTTTGATAGTTATATGGTTCCAACTGAAGATTTAGAATTGGGGGATTTACGATTATTAGAAGTAGATAATAAAGTAGTAGTACCTGCAGATACTCATGTACGAGTAATAATAACAGCTGCAGATGTATTACATAGTTGAGCGATTCCTTCTTTAGGTGTTAAATTAGATGCTAACCCTGGTCGATTAAACCAAACTGGATTTCTAGCAGAAAGAGCAGGAAGATATTATGGACAATGTAGTGAAATTTGTGGAAGTAACCATGCTCGAATGCCCATCGTAGTCGAAGCTGTAAGTCTTTCAGATTATTGTAATTTTATTGAATCTTTCCTAACTGAAGCTCGAGAAGATGAATAACTGCTAATCTCTTTAATAATTTCTATTATCCTATATTGTAACTATATACATTTTTTTCTAATAAAAATTAGCCATAACCCCATAATTAGGGGGAGAGGCATTAGAACATGAATTGATCGGAAAGATGATTATTCAGTACCAACCATAAAGACATCGGTACATTATATATGATACTTGGTGCATTTGCAGGTGCAGTTGGTACTGCTTTTTCAGTTTTAATTAGAATGGAATTATCTTCTCCAGGTAATGCATATTTAGGTGGAGATGATCAATTATATAATGTTATAGTAACTGCTCATGCATTTGTAATGATATTCTTTTTTGTAATGCCTTTTGCAATAGGGGGATTGGGAAATTGAATGTTACCATTAATGATAGGAGCGCCTGACATGGCAAAATAAATTATGTTAAATTCACACTATTTGGCCGGCTTTTGAGAAGGGAATGGTCATATTTCTTTCCCACTTCATCAAAATCCCCGGTTTTGTATAACAACACATCTCAAAAATGAACCTTGGTTATTATCTGTCCAAGAATCTTTTGGTTCTTATGGTTTTATTCGTAAACATCTCCCAACACATACTCTCGTTTTAATCATCTCTAATCTCAAAGGATTGAACAATGTCATTCAAAAATTACATGGTAAATTAAAAACGCCAAAAATTGAACAATTCAAAAAAATGGAAAAATGAATGAAGAAGAATTCAGAAGGCCATAGAGAAGAAAGTAACCGAAATGATGCTTTTCAAAATTACTGATTATCCGGATTTATTGATGCGGATGGTGGTTTTTATATAAAATATAAAAAAACCAAAACAGGAATAAGAGTAGGTGCTCGATTTACTTTAGAGAAAAAAACAGTAGATAGGGATGGAGTATCATATGAGACTATTATCAATAATATTGTGCATTTTTTAGAATGTAAAAAATATTTAGTGACTAAAAAAAATGGGCAAACATATTATAATATAACATCGAATAGTATAGATTCTGTTAGTATCTTAATTCAATATTTAGACAAATATCCTTTAAAAACATCAAAATATTTAGATTATCAAAGTTTTAAACAAGTTGCGATATTGATTAGAAACAAAGATGTTCAAAATAATCTGGAAATTATCAAATATTTAAAAAGAGGTATGAACAATTCAAGAACTGATTTTATATGAGGTCATTTACAACAAGGGGTGAATAATGGAATTTAAAAAGAATAATTAGGGAATGCCGTTTTTTACTGTAAGGTAGATTATTATTATTTCGCTATATGCGTGGAATTCCTCAAAAGATTATATTCTTAGAAAAAGAATATGTGATAGATGAATATCATAATCGACTTAGAAAACTAATAAAAGAGCTAAGTAAAACGGATTAATACAAGGGGAGAATACGCAGGAAACTTATAAATATAAGGATCCTCAGAGACTACACGCGAAACTCCTTTGATATTATTGAACCTTAAGGTTTTTCTCTTACAAAGGAAACAGACCAAAAATTTAAGGTAATAGCAGGGATATGGATACTTATTCAACCTCAGAGAGTGAAGAGCAAAGAGGATAGAAAGTAGGTAGATATATTCAAAAAGGATGAAGATATAGTCCGGCTTTTTATGAAAATAAAAAGGAAATCTCGATTCCCAAGATTAAATAACATATCATTTTGATTATTACCACCCGCATTAACTTTATTAGTAGGATCTAGTTTAGTTGAAGGTGGTGCAGGTACTGGGTGAACAGTTTACCCTCCATTATCTTCTGTAGAATTCCATTCAAGTGGTTCTGTAGATTTAGCAATATTTTCTTTACATTTAGCAGGGATTAGTTCGATATTAGGTGCAGCAAATTTTATAACAACTGTATTAAATATGAGAACACCTGGTTTAACTATGCATAAAATGCCTCTCTTCTGTTGAGCTGTTTTTATTACTGCTATTTTATTATTATTATCTTTACCTGTATTAGCAGGTGGAATAACAATGTTATTAACAGATAGAAATTTTAACACGAGTTTCTTTGATCCAGCAGGAGGAGGAGATCCAATATTGTATCAACATTTATTTTGATTCTTTGGGCACCCTGAAGTATACATCCTAATCTTACCAGGTTTTGGTATCGTTAGTCATATCGTTTCTACTTTTTCTGATAAACCTGTATTTGGTGCATATGGTATGATATATGCTATGCTATCTATAGGACTATTAGGATTTATAGTATGGGCGCATCATATGTATTTGGTAGGAATGGATGTAGATACAAGAGCTTATTTTACAGCAGCTACAATGATAATTGCAGTACCTACTGGAATAAAAATATTTTCATGATTAGCTACAATCTTTGGAGGTTCTATCCGATATCGAGTTCCTATGTTATGAGCTTTAGGTTTTATATTCTTATTTACATTAGGTGGATTTACAGGAGTAGTATTATCGAATGCAAGTGTTGATGTTGCATTACATGATACTTATTATGTTACTGCCCATTTCCATTACGTTTTAAGTATGGGTGCTGTTTTTGCAATATTTGGCGGTATCTATTATTGAATTGGTAAAATCACAGGTTTCCAATATCCTGAAACTTTAGGTAAAATACATTTTTGATTAATGTTTATCGGGGTCAATGTTACATTTTTCCCACAACATTTTTTAGGATTAGCAGGATTTCCACGAAGATATAGTGATTTTCCGGATGCCTATTTAACATGGAATATTATAAGTTCAATAGGAAGTATGATATCTGTAGTAGCAACAGCAATATTTATATATATTATATATAGAACATTCGCAGATGCAAAAGAAGTAACATCAAATTATTGACATTCACCAGAATTCTTTGAACAAGATGGAGATTATGTAACTGTCACTAGTTTAGAATGAGCACAAACTTCTCCACCTTCTTTACATACATATAATGAATTACCTTATGTTACTACTGTTAAATAATCCTCTCTTGTTATATCTTCAAAAGATATTAAAGGAATTGAGATAGTCCCTTCAGGGGATTATCTCTGTGTCTGTAGCATAATGGCAATGCCATGAACTTCGGATTCATTTCATAGGGGTTCGAATCCCTTCAGACATTACCTCTTAATTTCCTTAAGGGTTTAAAAATATAAGGGAAAATGGAAATAACAATAAAAGAAATAATAATAATAATATTGGGAGGAGGTGCAATAGGAACAGGATGGATGGTAATAAGTTCAGAAAATCCAATGCATTCAGTAGTAGCATTAGTCTTAACATTTGCCAATGCTGCAGGATTATTAATTATGTTAGAAGTCGAATTTCTTGCTTTATTATTTATAATTGTCTATGCGGGTGCCATTGCTATTTTAATATTATTTGTTGTTATGATGTTAAATATTAAATTAGTTGAACTTCGAGATTCCTCTTCGAAATATGTCCCCATTGGTTTTATTATAGGTTTTGTTTTATTAATTGAATTAATTTGCATATTTATAAAGAATGGGAAGAATTATACCGAATTAAAAACGCAAAATTATTATCACACAATTAAAACTTATTCAAATATTGAAAATATTGGGAATTTGTTATACACGGAAGATTATATATATTTTATAATAGCAAGTATAATATTATTAGTGGCAATGATAGGGGCAATAGTATTAACATTAAGTCATGAAGAAGCTGTAAAACGTCAAGATTTATTTAGTCAAATTAGTTCTGACCATTCTTCTATCGTTTATGCTCCTTCTTCTACTTATAAATCATAAGGTTTTCTATGTACCTGTTTCTCTTAACAAAACATATCACTTTCTCATCTTTGATGATGAAAAAAAACATAAATGCAAATAGAAGAATTTAAAAGTATCTATTGATTATTACCAGAAATTAATTTAATTTCCATAATTTTAGGACTTTTAGCATATGGTGTAATATATAGAACCAGTTCTAATGGTTTATATTCGCAACAAAAGAAAATAACTTGATTAAGTATAATAGGATTAGGTTGTACTTTTTTCTTAATTAATGGGATATTTTGTGAATTAGAACAAGGAGAAATTATAGAAATTGGGACATTAATGGGAATAGATAAGTATATTTTAATAGTTAAAGAAATAATACTGTTAAGTGGTATCGGTATTTTAATCCTATCCTTAGATTATTATGCTAAAGACAACTTCAAAGATTATGAATATACACAATTAATAATAATAAGTATATTAGGAATGTTATTATTAGTATCATCAAAAGATTTAATAGTATTATATTTATCTATAGAATTAATAAGTTTATCCTTATATATATTAGCAGGAATAGAAAGAAAGAAAGAATTAAGTACAGAAGCAGGATTAAAATATTTTATAATGGGAGCATTAAGTTCAGGGATATTATTAATGGGTTCAGCAATTATATATATAGAAACAGGAGATACAAATTTTACAGCAATAGGACAATATATTATGTATAGTGATTCTCAACAAGGATTAGAAATTGGGAGTATGTTAATAGTTGTCGCTTTCTTATTTAAATTGGCAGCAGCGCCATTCCATATGTGAGCTCCTGATGTTTATGAAGGTTCTCCTACTATTATTACTGCCTTCTTTGCCATTGTTCCTAAATTTTCTATCCTTTCTACATTAATTATTTTAATATATGGACCATTTCTAGGAATATGATCGAATATGTTACAAAATGTAATATTAGGTTGTGGGATAATAAGTATAATTATAGCAAGTATTGGTGGTATCAATCAAGCAATGTTAAAAAGATTAATCGCATATAGTGCAATTGGGCATATAGGATTTATGTTACTTGGTTTAGGTGTTGCTACTTTTTCTAGTCTTCAAGCTACTCTTCTTTATCTTTTCTTCTATCTCCTTATGTCTTTTAATTTATTTACATTTTTATTAATAGTATTGAAAAAAGGAGGAAATCATATAACACAATTATGAAATATTAGTAGGAAGGCACCAGTTTTAGCAATTACTTTTACAATATGTTTATTCTCTATTGCAGGTATCCCACCCTTAGCTGGGTTTTTCAGTAAATGAATAATTTTGTTAACTGTTGTTGAATCTCAATATTATGCTTTAGCTCTAATTGCTGTTCTCTTTTCTGCTGTTTCTTGTTTCTATTATTTACGTCTTATTCATTTCCTCTATTTCCAAGATACTCCACCTTATTTATTACATGCTTTAAATTCTAATCTCTTACAATCTTCTCACATTTCTGTATCTTTTGAAAGATCTTTAATTCTAGGAGTTTCTTTATATTTGATACTTACTTTGTTATTTTATCCGAATCCTCTTTTAATGATTAGTTTTGATTGTTTAATAAATTCTTTAGCTTAATTAAAAAAGATTAGATATAAAAATTTATCATCTACGATAAGAAATTGGGCTGAAACCTTTTTTAATTAAAAAAGGAGGGAAGGAAAGATGGCAGAGTGGTCGAATGCGTTAGTTTTGAAAACTATATTTGCTTATCGCAAACGGGAGTTCGAATCTCCCTCTTTCTAACCTGTTAGACTCAGTCTAACTTTTTAATTTTATGATTGAATATACAAATATTTTAATATTTTTAATAATTAGTTTAGGATTATCTTTAATTATTGTAGGGGCTTCCTATATTTTCGGAGTTAAAAAAGAAGATCAAGAAAAAGTATCGGTATATGAATGCGGTTTTGACCCTTTTGGTGATAGTCGGAAAGTTTTTGAAGTACGATTTTTTTTAGTAGGTATTTTATTTATAATTTTTGATTTAGAAATAGCATTTTTATTTCCATGAGCACTAACAATAAGTAATATACATATCTTAGGTTATTGAACAATGATACTATTTTTATTCATATTAACGATAGGTTTAGTATATGAATGATTAAAAGGAGGATTAGAATGAGAATAATAAATATATAATCCATTTTTGGGGAAAGAAAATGGACGGGGGGTGCAATGGCTGAGTGGTTAAAGGCGGTTGTTTGTAAAACAATTGATATCTATCTTCCAAGGTTCGAATCCTTGTTGTACCAACTATTTTCTTTTTTAATAGACATTCTAAAAATTATATAAAAGAAAGAATAAAATATTAATAGATAAATGAGAATATTAAAATATCATCCATTATTTTCAATAGTAAATGGGATGTTAGTAGATTTACCAGCGCCATCAAATTTCAGTTATTTATGAGGATTTGGATCGTTACTAGGATTGTGTTTAATAGTACAATTAGCATCAGGTATATTTTTAGCAATGCATTATTGCCCATCCGTGGATCAGGCATTTATTTCTGTTGAACATATTATGCGTGATGTTAATTATGGTTGATTTTTAAGATATTTACATGCTAATGGTGCATCTATGTTTTTTATTATGGTATATATGCATATAGGTCGAGGTCTATATCATGGAAGTTACACAAAACCTAGAGATATGGTTTGAAATATAGGAGTTATAATTTTTATTGTAATGATGGCGACGGCCTTTATAGGGTATGTTTTACCTTGAGGACAAATGTCTTTCTGAGGTGCCACGGTTATTACCAATTTAATATCAGCTATTCCATATATCGGTAAAGATATTGTTGAATGATTATGAGGTGGTTTTAGTGTAAGTAATGCTACTTTAAATCGCTTCTTTAGTTTACATTATCTCTTCCCCTTTGTTCTAACTGGTTTAGTCTTAGTACATTTATTGGCTTTACATGAACATGGTTCGAATAATCCTATCGGTATCAATAGTAATATAGATAAAATACCATTTCATCCTTATTATAGTTTAAAAGATTTATTAGGATTTGGATTATTCTCCATATTTTTTACATATTTTATATTTTTTGATCCAAATTTATTAGGGCATACGGATAATTATATACCAGCAAATCCTTTAGTTACTCCTCCTCATATCCAACCTGAATGATATTTTTTATTTGCATATGCAATTTTAAGATCGATACCAGATAAATTATTAGGAGTTTTAGCATTATTTGCTTCATTATTAGTTCTTTTTACTTGTCCTTTTTTACATTTTTCTAAAATTAGAAGTATGCAATTTAGACCTTTTTCTCGATGGGTGTTTTGATTATTTGTTGGGATATTCTGTATTTTAACAGTTGTAGGTGGAAAACCTGTTGAAGAACCTTGAATTCTTGTTGGCCAATTTTCTTCTGTTGCTTATTTTGCTTATTTCTTAATTCTTAATCCTTTTATTGGGATTATCGAAAATAAATTATTACATTTATAAAAAACTGGAGAATTTAACCGCCAATGGCGGTTTAATCTATGGTTATGTTTCTTGGTAAATCGAGTATCTGCAAAATACTTAAAACAGGTTCGAATCCTGTCATAACCTCTTTTACCATGGTTTCCCATACTCTTCTTTCTTCTTCCTTTATTAACTATTGTAAACTTAATCTAGGTGAATTTAAAGGGATAACACAGATAGAGATCCAAAATTGAACACCAATTGCAAATAATAATTTACATCTTTATAAAATCATTATTTCTTTTGTTGATACTTCCCAAATTTCTCTTTTTATTCCTCCCATTCCCCCAAAATTTACTTTAATTTATAAAAAAAAGATATTACAATTAGTATATAAAAAAGAAGAAATTAATAATAATATAAAAAATATTAATGCTTGATGAAATAATTTAACAAATAAGATTATTACATTAAATAAAGAACAATTAGGCTATTGACAACAAACTATCGAAGTTCAAGGCACTGGTAATAAAATAGAAGTTATAAATTTAACAGATGATATACAAAAAGTGCGAGTAGATATCGGTAAAAGTCATGAAATTGATTTAATTGTCCCGATTCTTATTCATGTTGAAGGAGATAAAACTGGTATTACATTAACTGGAGAAAGCCCTAATAAACACAAACTTTCTCAATTTTTTGCAAAAATACATAATATTCAACCTCTAAATTTAAAATCACAAGGATTTATACTTACTCCTGCATGTTATTTTAAATCATCATAAATGATAGAAAGATTGAATTGGTATTTAGATTTCAACAATTATTTAATTGCGGCAACCTATAGGTCGTCGCCCTTTGCTTTCTTAAAGAATATACTATTTTTTTAAATAAAGGTTAAAAGCCTATATATTCTAATGAAGATATTCAATAGGATATCAAAAAATCCAAAAAGGAAGGTTCATCTTAAAATATAAGAAAGAACAGGAAAAAAATGGCAAAACATTATCACCCATTTCATTTAGTAGATCCATCACCATGACCATTTGTAGGAGGATTTGCAGCATTAGGTTTAACATCAGGCGGAGTTTTATATATGCATTCATATGCTTTAGGTAATATATTACCAGTGTTTTCATTCGGATTAATATTAGCAGTAATGGTAGTATGATGAAGAGATGTAATAAGAGAAGGTTCATATCAAGGGCATCATACATTAGTAGTTCAACGAGGTTTAAGATATGGGATGTTATTATTTATATTATCAGAAGTATGTTTCTTTTTCTCATTCTTTTGAGCTTTTTTTCATAGTGCATTAGGGCCAGATATAAGTTTAGGGTCGATATGACCTCCGATAGGGATACAACCATTAGATGCTTTTAGTGTACCTTTATTAAATACAGCTGTATTATTATCTTCAGGTTGTACTGTAACATGATCACATCATGCTATGATCGCTGGTAATCGTGAACAAACTATTCTTGGTTTAACTTTAACTATTATTTTAGGTATTGTTTTCACAGCATTGCAAGTAATGGAATATTTTGAAGCTCCTTTCACTATCGCAGATAGTATATACGGTTCTACTTTCTTTGTTGCTACTGGTTTCCATGGTCTTCATGTTATTATTGGTTCTCTGTTTTTAATCGTTTGTTGATTTCGAATTCTAGATCATCATTTTACTAAACATCACCATAATGGTTTTGAAGCTGCTATTTGATATTGACACTTCGTTGATTATGTATGAATCTTCTTATTTATCTGTATTTATTGATGAGGTAGTTAAATCCTTTTTTACTTCTTGCAATTCCCATACTTAAACTTAAGTATGGGAATCCCCCAATTCTCTTATTCTTTCTAACATTCTGATATATCTCCCCCCCCAGATTCTATACGGATCCAATTGGATACCTTTCCTAAATTTTTTAGGAAACTCTCAACTTAGGTTATATACCTACAAATCTTTCTTAAGAAAGATCTTACTAATTATTAAAAATTTAAAGAAATAATAAAAAATGCAAAGAATTAAAGAAAGTTTAAGGATTCAATACATCTTACAAGATTTCAAATGAACACATTTTAATCAAGAAATTTGAATTTTATTTAGTTCTTCTCAATCTGATCCAATTCCGCTTCAATTTTTATTACCCCTAAAAGATATTCAAATTCAAAAACAAAATAATGAATATTCTATATATTTTTCCAAAAAACGACTTACAAAAAAGAGAAGAAAAAGATTGGAAACATTAAATATAATAAAAGAAGAATCCCCAATAATAAGAGGCATTATAATGAAGAACAATTGGAATAATATCTATAAAACATATCTCGAAAAAGAGGTTAAAACAATAAAAAATTTAAAAAAGAAGAAAGAAATGAAAGGATTGGAGATAAATGTAAAAGGGAGAATAAATGGAGCAGCAAAGGCAAGGAAAGAAACGACAGGATTATGAGGGACATTAAAACCTCAAACATATTTAGGTCCGCATTCTTATCAAATTTATCAAAAACCAATATATACAAAATGAGGGATATTAGGATTAACAATAAGAAATGCAAAAGGAGAATAAGAGATGATAAAGAAATATAAACCAATAACACCAGGATTGCGCCATAGAATAGCAATTAAAGACCCCGCGATTCAACCTTTAAAAGATAAACATTTGGTAAAAGGACCAAAATATTTAAGAAAAGGGGAAAATAAAACAGGAGGACGTAATCATTCAGGTAAAATAACTATGAGATTTCGAGGAGGTGGGCCTAAAAAATTAATTAGAAAAATAGATAGAAAGTATAGATATGGATTATATACAAAGAATTATATACATGCAATAATATATTGTCCAAATTTTAGTGCAAATATTGCATTATGCTCACCAGATTCCTCTTTTTTCTCTACATCCTTTTTTTTCCGTGTCGCAACAAAAGGAATAAAAGTAGGGCAAACTTTTATAGGGCCATATATTAAAGAAAAGATACCAAAAGATGGAGATGTGCGATTTATAAAAGAGATACCAGAAGGTCGTGCAATACATAATGTTGAAATAAAACCTGGGCAAGGTGCAGTATATTCGAGATCTGCTGGTTCTTTTGCCACTATTCTTTCTCATTCCTCTCATCTTCATCAATCTCTTCTTATTCTTCCTTCTAAACAAACAATTGTTGTAAATAATAATTGTATTGCAACAGTTGGAAAAGTTGGGAATGATGCACATATATTTGAAAAATATGGGAAAGCTGGAGTATCTCGTTGACACGGTAAACGTCCTCGTGTTAGAGGTGAAGCTATGAATGCTATTGATCATCCTCATGGTGGTCAAAGTCATAGCTCTGGTGGTAAAGGTAAACCTTTTAAAAATCTTTGGGGTAAATTAGCTAAATTCCAATAAAAACTATTTGTGAACTATCTATAGATAGTTCATTTGAACATTATAAGAACTGTGCTAGAAAGGTGAATAGGATTGTTTGCTAAACAATTGTCCGATCGGACATGAGGGTTCAAGTCCCTCCGGTTCTGCTGCAGAGAGAACAAAATGGTATTGTTGTTAGGCTCATGTCCTAAATATTAAGAGTTCGAATCTCTTCTCTGCTATTACTTATATCGTGAATATTGAAAAAAAAATAAAACAACTCTCTAAACCAACTAGGCCACAGTGTCAAATGTAGGAGGGGGGGAGGATAAGACTAGGAAAAGATGAAGAAATAAAAGAGGGGGACAAATATGGTTGAGCCATAGGCGAAAACCCTTGAGCAGAAGGGGGGAGCCCTATGCTCAATAAGGGCAATATGCAAATAAATCAAGAACAATTAGAAATAACAACACATTGAAAAGAATTAAAATATAGAATAGGGTATACAATAATATCAGGGATACTAACAATAATAGTAGTTTATACATATAAAGAGAATGCTATCGATTTAATAACCAATAAGATCTTTGGAGAGGAAGAGCAAAGGGAAATAATATATATAAGTATATCAGAAGCATTAAGGAATTATATAAAGATAAGTATATGGATAAGTATAATAATGACAATACCGATGATGATAGGGAATATATATTTATTTATAAGAAGTGGATTATATAAATATAAAGCAGAAAGGATAGAGAAATGAATAAAGGGGCTAATAATAGGATGAATACCAATAAATGAGATAGGGATAACAGAAATCTGACCAAAAGTAGCAAAATGATTTAGAAGTTATGGGGATAGAATAGAAGAGAAAATAGCAATAAGCTATTTACCAACAATGGAGGAATATTATAAATTAATATATACATGGACAACAATGTGAATAATAATATGAGGAATAATAATAATAGGAATAATGAGGATCCAATATACAGATCAGCCCTGCATGATATGGTATGAAAGAAATAGAGAGAAAGGGATTTTAGGGATATTAATAATAAGTGGGGGAATAACACCACCAGATGTAATAACACAAATAATAGGAAGTATGATAATAATAGGGATAATAGAACTAATGGTAATAGGAGAAAAGAGTAAAGAAGCATTCGTAGCTCAGAAGGCAGAGCAGCTATCTTCTAAGTAGCATCGCATGGGTTCGAATCCCATCGAATGTTTTAGTATAAATTCTGTCAATTATGTTTAATATGAAAACAAAACATAAAAGATCAGAAGGAAAAGACTACAAACCACGAAAAGAAAAGAATGTATTATACAATAGTAATATTACCACTAATAAGTGCAACAATAGCAGGATTAGGGGGGAGATATATAGGAGAAAAAGGAGCAGGGCGAATAACAACAACAATAATCCTAATAACGAGTATATTATCATGAATAGCCTTTTACGAAGTAGGAATAAAAGGGAGTGCAACATATGTAAGTGTATGGAAATGAATAGAATCAGGAGGATTAAATGTAGAATACGGATTACAATATGATAGTTTAACTGTAACAATGTTAATCTTAGTAACAACAGTATCAGGATTAGTACATATGTATTCAATGGAATATATGAATGGTGATCCACATTTACCAAGATTCATGTCATATTTATCATTATTTACATTCAATATGATAATATTGGTAACAGCAGATAATTTTATACAATTATTTATAGGTTGAGAAGGAGTAGGATTATGTTCATATTTGTTAATAAGTTTCTGATTTACGAGAATCGAAGCGAATAAATCAGCAATTCAAGCGATGTTAATGAATAGAATTGGAGATGTTTCTTTAGCTTTAGCGATGTTCATAATATATGTAACATACAAAAGTTTAGATTATGGGACAGTTTTTGCATTAGTAGGAGATTCTTCTATTGATACTTCTTTTACATTATTTAATATTCAAGGGGATGTATTAACATGGATAGGGATATTATTATTAGGAGGAGCAATAGGGAAATCAGCACAATTGGGATTACATACATGATTGCCAGAAGCAATGGAGGGTCCTACACCAGTTAGTGCTTTAATACATGCTGCGACAATGGTAACAGCAGGAGTATTTTTATTAATAAGATGTTCACCATTATTAGAATATGCTCCAACAGCATTAACAGTAATCACGATTATTGGAACTTTAACAGCTTTTTTTGCAGCAAGTGTGGGATTAGTACAAAATGATATTAAAAAAGTAATAGCTTATTCAACATGTTCTCAATTAGGTTATATGGTTTTAGCTTGTGGTCTTTCTTATTATAGTGTTGGATTATTTCATTTATTAAATCATGGATTTTTTAAAGCATTATTGTTTTTATCGGCAGGATCAGTGATACATGCAATGCAAGATGAACAAGATATGCGGAAATTGGGAGGATTAATACATAGTACTCCTTTTACATATTCTATGATGTTCATCGGATCTTTATCCTTAATGGGTTTCCCTTTCCTTACTGGATTTTATTCAAAAGATGCCATCTTAGAATGAGCTTTTGCTACTTATACTATCGATGGTACTTTTGCCCATTGATTAGGCTCTTTAGCTGCCTTATTTACTGCATTTTATTCATTACGTTTATTATATTTAACTTTTATATCAAATCCACATGGATCGCAAGGAACTTACACAATGGCTCATGAAAGCCCATGACCTATGACGATACCATTGGGGATATTGGCGATAGGTAGTATATTTGCCGGATGATTCTTTAGAGATATGTATATTGGCTTTGGTTCCAATTTTTTAGGTAATTCTGTATTTACAAAAGATCTTCATTATTTTATGGCTGAAGCTGAATTCCTTTCTCCTTCCTTTATTAAATGAATCCCTGTCCTTTTTAGTCTTTTTGGTGCTGTTTTAGCTATTGTTTTATTACATTTGACACCAAATTTATTAATTTATTGGAAATCTACAAGATTGGGGAATAGGTTGTATACTTTCTTATCCAACAAATGACATTTTGGTTTTATCTATAATTATTATATTGCAAAACCTTGTTTAGAATTTGGACATTCGGTATCTTATAAAATATTGGATAGAGGACTTATAGAAGGAGTGGGTCCAACTGGTATATCTAGAGCAATTGTTTCATTATCTAAAGGATATTCTTCACAAATTGCTACTGGTTTCTTATATAATTCTGCCTTTTCTATCGTAGTCTCTACTACTCTTTTTGTTCTTTTCTCTTTCTTCCCCTCCCTTTTCGCCACTTCCATTGAATTTTTATTGATTTTACCGATATTAGCAGTAGGTTTAGATAATAGAAAATAAGATTGATTGATCAAGATTAAAAGATATTGAGAAAGAAGTATCAAGATCTTGAGAAAGAAAAAAGGGGTTTGTAGTACAAGGGCAGTACCGCTGTCTTCAAAATAGCTAATGGGAGTTCGAATCTCTCCAAACCTGTACAAGTAGTATATGAAAAAATATATTAATTATCCTGGGAATCCTTCAATATTGAAACCAGATCTTCGGGCAACTTCCAAAAATGGTACTATTGCTAAAGAATGAGCTAGTCAATTCCAAGCAAAACAACTTTTTAAATTTTCATATGGAGAATTAACAGAAAAAACCTTAAAACTTCTATGTAAATCTTCAAAATCTCGACAAACAAAAGCATCTGTAATAACTTTAATTGAATCTCGTATTGATTTATTTCTTTTTAGATCGGGTTATGCTTCTTCTATAAAACATGCCCGTCATTTAATTAAACAAGGTTCTATCTCTATTAATCTCCTACCTCTTCGTCATTCTAATCTTTTTTTAAATATTGGAGATTCTATTTCCATTTCTCAAAAAAATAAAAAAAAAAAAACTTTATGATATACTCAACATTTGCCTATCTTAGGCCCCGGCCCCAAGGATTATAAACATTTAAAAATGCTTCAATTAAATAAATTATCGGACTATAATTTAAAAAAATTAAATTTATATTGCTATAAAAGATATCGTTAATCCTTAGTCGGAGTATGAGTTCGTCTAATGGCAAGACCTCTCAATTTGACTGAGCTAATACAGGTTCGAATCCTGTACTCATATTTCCTATTCTTTTTCTTTATATTAACCCCCCCCCCCGAATCGAAATTTCGATTCGGGGGGGGGGCGTCCCCAATATAATGCGCGTTAATTTTCAGTATCTTTTTATCTTTTTTCCTACTCCTCCAATACTTCTTCCATTTGGATGGGATGGGAAGGAGATTAGGAGAAGAAAAAAAGGTTTGGTTGACATCAGGTATCAGGTATCAGGTGAAAGATCTATTGCATGTTCTTCTCAGTCCATCGGTTATTCTTCACAATGATGAGTGTTAAGACTCTGTTTATGTTTCTGATTTTCAATTTTCTCAACAGTCTGGTATCTAATTTGAATGTCGAGTCAAATTGAACAGAAGTTGGGGATATAAAGAAGAATAATACAATAACAACCCCCCCGGCCGAAATTTCGGCCGGGGGGGTTGTTATTAAGGAATATCCTCAGAAAAGACGGAGGATAAGATAAAAGAAAAGTGATAAAATTATTAGTACAGTTAAGCATACACATACTGCCTATACAGCGGTAGTCTCCCGCCAAAATTAGCTTGGATAAGTAAAAGGTTTCGAGCTTAAGATGCATTCAGCTCTTATGCCAAATATTCGTAGCTACCCTACGGTGCAATCAAAAGATCACAATAGGTACACCAGAGGAATATAATTTCGGGTCCTTGCGTACAATGAAATTAAATTACTTAAAGCTAAAAACTTCCTATAGATTTAAAACCGATCTGTATTACTACGATCTGAACTCAAATCAAGTAGCCCTTTAATA
>Ga0114933_10002685_pt1 | contig 18037 bp, 17 predicted proteins | sample 4SBtaG_FD_89691 | JGI IMG/M metagenome (GOLD analysis project Ga0114933, IMG submission 89691) | Deep subsurface microbial communities from Kolumbo volcano to uncover new lineages of life (NeLLi) - 4SBTROV12_W25 metaG | ecosystem: Environmental > Aquatic > Marine > Volcanic | place: Kolumbo... | reverse complement strand
GGCAGAGCCGCATTGCTTTCGGATATAGACAGGCGAGCTGTGCTCGCCTGTCTCTAACGCGGCTTTTAAGCTGGCGAAGCCAGCTTAAAATCTGCGGCCTCACCTGAGTTAATCAGAGATTCCCTTACAGATCTCGATTCCTTTATTTCTAATTTCAAATTGTAATTTTTCTAGAGATTGACAGACATTATCGCTTTCAGCAAAAACACTGAGAGTAAAAAGTGAGATGAAGAGAACTAATAGCTTTTTCATAAAAACTCCTTTGTAGTTAAGAGGAGGGTATTCTAGTAAGAAAAAATTATTACGACAAGAAATTCGGGCTGTCAGCTTAAAAAATTTTCTATATGTTGATCATAAATTGCCTAAAAATCCTCACTTATATAGGTTCAAATCAGAGGTGATTATGACAAAAGATTCCCAATTTGATCCATCGATGAACATCCTTCATCGCCCATTTAAAGAGTTAGACAATTTCTTCTCTCCAAAAACAGTAGCAGTTATAGGTGCAAGTGAGAGAGAGGGAAGTGTTGGTAGAACGCTCGTTTGGAATCTACTCAAAACACCTTTTGGAGCTACCATCTATCCCGTTAATCCTAAAAGAGCTTCTATTTTGGGGATTAAGGCCTATCCGAGTGTCTCTGAAATTCCAGAGGCAGTGGATCTTGCCGTGATTGTAACTCCTGCCAAAGCAGTCCCTGCACTCATTAAAGAGTGCGCGGAAAAAGGTGTGCCTTGTGCGATCGTTATATCAGCTGGATTTAAAGAGCTAGGGGAGCCCGGTCTCAAGCTAGAGCAAGAGATTTTGGAGCATGCTAGGAAAACCGGTATGCGCATCATCGGACCCAACTGTCTGGGAGTGATGAATCCCATATTGGGAATGAATGCAACCTTTGCAGCAGACATGGCATGCCCTGGCAACTTGGCGTTTATCAGCCAATCAGGAGCGCTTCTGACAGCTGTGCTTGACTGGAGCTTGAAAGAGAAAGTGGGTTTTAGCTCGATTGTCTCTGTTGGATCAATGGCAGATGTGGGCTGGGGAGATCTCATCTCCTATTTTGGAAATGATCCCTCTACTCATAGCATTCTGATTTACATGGAGAGTATTGGAGACCCAAGAGCCTTTTTGTCAGCTGCTCGAGAAGTGGCACTTACTAAACCCATCATCTTGATAAAAGCGGGTAGAAGTGAAGAATCAGCAAAGGCAGCAGCATCTCACACAGGTTCCTTATCTGGCTCCGATGACGTATTAAATGCAGCGCTTCGTAGAGTTGGCGTCCTTCGCGTGGATTCCATAGCCGATCTATTTAGCATGGCTCAAGTACTCTCCAAGCAGCCAAGACCGAAAGGCCCTAATCTCTCTATCATCACCAATGCAGGCGGTCCAGGTGTTATCGCGACAGATGTATTGATCGAAAACCAAGGCAAGCTTGCCCCCATTGGAGATGAGGCCTTCTCTAAGCTGAACGATCTATTACCTGAGCATTGGAGTAGAAATAACCCCATCGATATTTTGGGAGACGCTAGTCCCGATGTTTACGGAAAAGCTGCTGATATTATGAATAACGATGAAAACTCGGACGGCATGCTAGTTATTCTAACACCGCAAGACATGACAGATCCTACCCAGAGCGCAAAAGAGCTTGTCGCCTATAATCAGCATGAAAAGCCGATTTTGGCGAGCTGGATGGGTGCCAAGATGGTGGAAAAAGGGGTTGAGATTTTAAATGAGGCAGGGATTCCCACATTTGAATATCCCGATGAGGCATGTAGGGCATTTGCCTATATGAGGCGCTATGCCTACAGTTTGAATGGAATCTATGAGACGCCCACCTCTGGGACAAGTCTATTAGATCAGGAGACGCTCTCAAATAGAAAAGCTAAGATTGAAAAAATCATAAAAACGGCAAGAGAAGAAAAGCGCGAACTTTTAACAGAATATGAATCAAAACTCATTTTAGATGCCTACGATATTCCGACTGTGGAGACTCACATAGCTAACAGTGCAGAAGAAGCAGCCAAAATTGCAGATAAGATGGGATACCCGATCGTACTTAAGCTCTACTCATCTACGATCACCCACAAAACCGACGTTGGCGGTGTCATTTTAAACTTGGAATCTAAAGAGGCTGTCGAAAAAGCGTTTGATGAGATCTACAAGAATGTCAAAGAGAAAGCATCGGAGAAAGATTTTGGCGGAGTTACCGTTCAAAAGATGATCAAGCTCGAGGGTTATGAGATTATTTTGGGCTCCTCGATTGATGAGCAGTTTGGTCCCGTCTTGCTATTTGGCGCAGGAGGACAGCTGGTAGAGGTCTTTAAGGATAGCGCGCTTGCTCTGCCTCCTCTCACCACCACTCTTGCAAAGCGTATGATGGAACAGACCAAAATCTATACCGCACTTCAAGGAGTGCGCGGTAGGAAAGGCGTCAACATGGAGGAGCTAGAGCAAATACTTGTTCGATTTAGCAATCTGATTGCAGAGGAGTCTTGGATTAAGGAGTTCGATATCAATCCTCTTCTTGTAGGGCCTGATCAAATGATTGCTCTTGATGCGAGAATCATCATGCATCCGGAAGGTGAATCCTCAAAGCTAGCTATTCGGCCCTATCCCATCAATTATGTGGATACCATTTCACTAAAAGATAAGATGACAGTCACAATTAGGCCGATTAGACCTGAAGATGAGCCTCTTATCATTCAATTCCATAAGGAGCTATCCGAAGAATCGGTGCGTCAGCGCTATCTAAAGCAGCTCCACTATGATGAGCTGACAGCGCACGAGAGAATGGTTCGGATCTGTTTTAATGATTATGATCGTGAAATTGCGCTACTTGCGCTCTCTGATCAAGAGGTTATAGGAGCGGTACGTTTGAGCAAAATTGTGGGAACGGAAAATGCAAACTTTGCTCTCGTGGTAAAGGACAAATACCATAATAAGGGAATTGGAACAGCTCTTTTAGAGAGGATCATTCATATTGCAAAAACCGAAGGTGTAAAAACCATCTATGCACAGCTTCTGAAAGAAAATGTGCAGATGCAATCACTTTTAAAGAAGATGGGTTTTTCTCTCGATATGGAGAAATCACCCGAGTTTGTCTTTGCGAGCCTTAAGCTCTCCTGATAAAGAGTGTAAAACTGTCAAAAACTGGTTGTGAGAAATCGAACTATGTTCGGTAAACTCTCTCATCATTTTAGCAAGATCTGACTGAATGGGCTCTTGAAACTGATAGGCGAGAGCTGCTTCAATCAGAGTTTTGTCTGAGACAAAGGGAGCTCCCCAAGGAGTTGTGAGCATATAGTGGATCATTTCTGCCTGATCTTCATAAGGCTTAAAATGTTCAAAGAGCTCTGAGTCCTCATTTAACTCTTTGATATCATGAGCAATTCTTGTTAGGAAATCGCGATCTTTTGAAAGCTTTTTATCTAAGAGCAGCTCTTCCCAATCCTTTTCAAGTGCAATCACATCCTTTTCAAGTTTCTGAACCGCTTTATTCATATTGTTTGAAGATTTTGCCATATCAGAACCTCATTTTGGTTTCGATCAGACGATATACCAAACGGCAAATCTAATTCAATAGGGTAGTTTTGAAAAGATAATGAAAAATAGTCCAAAAATGTAACAAAGGAATCCGAGCAGGACATATTTATAGAGACCCATATCTGAGGGAGTCTCCTTCCAGTAGAAAAAACCTGAGAGGAAGATTAAAAGGACTGCAACTTGAGCAAATATATATGCAGCAAGAGAGCCTGCAACAGGCTCAGAGATCAACCTAAAAGAGAGGCCTAGAGACCAAAGAGCTCCCGCCAGTAGCCCCATTCCATGAAGAGATTTTTTAGTAGAGATATAAGAGTCAAAATTAATGGGCGTTCCAAGAATCGGTTTCTTCATTAATAGAGGAATGAAAAAGAGGTTGCACGTCATGAGTCCGAGCGCAAAGAAAAAGTTGGCTGCATAGGGGCCGAGACCATGTTCGTGATAGAGAGTTAAAGATCTCTCAAGAAGAGGGTAGAATAGACCAATCAAAATACCTGATAAAATGGAGAAGCTAAGAGTCTTTTTAGCTAGACGGATTTTTTGTGGGTTCTTTCTTTGTGCAATTGTCATAAGAAGGATTGCAAGGAAGATAAAGGCGATTCCGAAAAAGACGAAAAAGCTGTGGATAAATGTAGGAACAAAGATCTCCATTGTCGTATCGATTATGAGAGCTACGCCAAAGCACGATATAAAAGTATAAGAAATCCCTGAAAAAGCAGAGGATCCAACCAGTGAGACGTAAGCAATATTAAATAAAACACCAGCCAGGAAAGCTCTTAAGATATGCTTGAAATGAGCGTGGACGACCGATTCGAAAAAGGTGAGGCCGTAATCTCCCCAAGTGCCCACAGTGAGTCCAAGAATAACACTCATTAAAAGAGCGCCAATGACAAAATCGATATAGAAGATCTCGAAACGAGCTCCTCTTGCAGCTTTGATCAAATTGGGCCACGCGCTCCACAGAATCATTGTGAAAAATAAGAGCAAAATAGCGATTACTTCGGTGTGTGGTACAAACATATTTTGTTTTTAACTGATGAAGAGGGTCACGCGCAAGATGTTTTCTTTTAGGAAGGTCTGATCAATTCATATTGTCAATCTCGGGCTCAAATTTTTGCTCAAATCGGTCTTTCAATCTCTTCTAACCGTCAAAGGTTTAGCACGATCTCCAAAATCAATTTTAGCTAAAAATTTGAGCAAGATCTTAAAAATAGCAATTAATCAGACCTTCCTTTACAAACGGCTAAAAATGCGATAAAATAATCCTAATATATAGGTTTTAGAATGGCAAAATTTGCTACGCAGGAAGGAACAGAAAAGTTCTTTCGATTTCATGAGGTTCATCCCGACAAAAAAAGGTCGTTTGATGACCTTTCTATCTCGGGTTTATCTCTTGGTACCTATCTTGGAGAGAGTGATGACAAGACCGATCAATTCTATGCAAATGCTATCTCTCTTGCAATAAACCACGGAATCAATGCGATTGATACATCGATTAACTACCGAAATCAGCGCTCCGAAAAGGTTATCGGCAGAGTTTTAAAAGAGCTTTCAAAGATCGGAGTTACAAGAGACCAACTTATTATCTCTACAAAGGGCGGGCTTATTCCAGGCGCACATGGAGATGAACATGTAGATTCCTATATTCGCAGCCACTATGTCGAAAAAGGCGTGGTGAAACTCGATGAGATTATTCAGGATTGTCATTGTATTGCACCGAAATTCCTAAGCGCTGAAATTGATCACAGCCTAAAGAATCTAGAGCTTGATTGTATTGATCTCTACTATCTTCACAATCCTGAGATTCAGCTCATGGCTCTAACTGATAATGAATTTGATGAGAAGATGTATCATGCTTTTGAGCTTTTAGAGGAGAAGGTGCAAGAGGGGAAAATTAGAAGGTATGGTCTTGCCACATGGAATGGATTTAGGCAGAAATCGGGAACTAAAGGGCTTCTAGATCTTTCAAAATTACTCCTTTTTGCAGAAAATATAGCAGGGCCAAATCATCATTTTAGAGCGATTCAAGTACCGCTTAATTTCATCATGTTAGAGGCTATTAAAACCGGTAACCAAGAAGACCTCGACGAAAAAAATACCATCCTACACTTCGCGAAAAAGAAGAAAATGAACGTTATGATCTCCTCTCCGCTCATGCAATCTCACATCTTTAGACTTCCCGGGAGAATTTTTGAATCTCTTCCCGAAAATACGACCCACGCTCTAAAAGCGCTTCAGTTTATCACCTCCCACGAGCATATAGCGTCTGCTATAGTAGGAATGAAAAACCCTGATCATATCCATGAGAATGTCAAAGTACTCTCTCAGAAAAACTGGAGCGATGATGAAATCAAAAGAGCAAATAAGGTTCTAGGTATTTAAATGAGTCCACTTAAAATCAAGAACCTCTCAAAGAATTATGGTGATCTCTTAGCCGTAAAAGATTTTACCATCGAATTAAAGGCTGGTGAAATTTTTGGACTTTTGGGGCCAAATGGAGCAGGTAAGACCACGATCATTGCATGCATCACCGATCTTGAAAACCCTACGTCGGGAAACATAGAGATTTTTGGCTCCTCAATGGTGGATGATCCCCTTACAGTTAAATCTAGCTTAGGCGTTGTGCCTCAAGAGATCGTCTCTGCTGGCTTTTTCAATGTGGAGGAGATTTTACATTTCATCTTAGGGTACCACAATATTTCGAATAATAAGGAGTGGATTGATTATCTGCTCAAAAGGCTTGAGCTCTATCCTCACCGAAAGAAAATTTCCTCTCATTTGAGCGGCGGAATGAAAAGAAGGCTGATGATTGCAAAGGCTCTTGTTCATAAGCCAAAATTGCTTCTTCTGGATGAACCTACTGCCGGCGTCGATGTCGATCTTAGAAAGAACCTGTGGGAATTTATTCTCGAGCTTAACAAAGAGGGGATGACGATCTTGCTCACTACGCACTACCTTGAGGAGGCAGAAAAGCTCTGCTCCCGAATAGGCGTCATTAACCACGGATCGCTATCAAGATTAGATGAGACAAGACACTTAGTTGAGTCTCTTACCTCCCGAAGAATGACCTTTTTTCTCCATCAGCCTATCGATCCCATTAAAAGCGAACATCTCATCGAGCAAACCGATGAAAAACTTGTCTTAAATGTACCTAGATCATGCGAGTTCCATAAGGTTTTATCAACTTTTCATATTGAGCTAAAAAATATCCGCGATCTGAGAACAAGAGAGGGTTCTCTTGAAGAGGCTTTTACATCGATTATTGGAGCAAAAAGTGAAACTTAGACCTTTTAAAACTCTCTACTTTAAAGAGTGCAAACGTTTTTTTCGTGTCTACAAGCAGACACTTTTAACGCCGCTTGTGACATCTTCTCTCTATCTACTCATTTTTGGAGTGGGCCTAGGAGGTGAGATTGAATTGCAAGATGGTTTTCCCTACTTGCACTTCCTCATTCCAGGTCTTTTAATGATGGGAGTCATCAATAACTCCTATCTTAATACCTCGTCTGGTCTTGTGATCTCCCGGCTATTTGGTGATTTGGAAGATTTAAAAGTGTCGCCGCTCTCTATCTTCGATCTCACGGGTGCAATGAGCCTGGCATCTACTACTAGAGCCTTCCTCGTTTCATTCGTGATTCTCTTTGTCTCAGAGCTATTCGTCTATACAGATAGCGGAACTTTTCTTTTTCCGGTCTATATCCTGCCCTTTTTCTCCGTCCTCTTTATGGCAGGAGTTACTTTTGGTTTACTGGGAATGGTAGTTGGCCTCTATTCAAAGAGCTGGGAGACATTGAACGCCATCACCCAATTTATCCTTCTTCCTCTCATCTATTTAGGCGGCGTCTTCTTCTCTCTAGATAGGCTTCCCGAGTTCTGGCAGAATATAGCGCTTTTCAACCCCATGCTCTACTACATCAGCGCCCTTCGATACTCCGTTTTAGGCTATTCCGATATTCCTTTCGAAAATTGCTTGATAGTGATTTCACTATTCTTTATTTTAGTTTACACTTTGACCTACAACGTCACTAAGAGAGTCTCTTTCAGGCATATATGATCAAAGTCAAACTCCGAATAGGAAAAAAAACTTACTTTCTCTATAATCTTTCCAATTATTTAACGGGCTATTGAAATGACATCAGAAAATCCATCCCCTCTTGAAGAGTTCCGAGGTTGGTCAAAAGTAGGTATTTTTGAGCAGAATAGAAAGGCAATTTATTTTTTTATTGTTTTAGCTCTTGGAATTGGCTTGTGGTTTATACCTCATCCCCAAGCAGTTACCCCTCAAGCTTGGCACCTTTTTGCCATTTTTATCGCGACAATCCTAGGAGTTATTTTAAAACCATTTCCTATGGGCGCAACCGTTCTTTTAAGCATTGTAATTACGATTTTGACAGGAACGCTAACGTTTGATCAAGCCTTCTCTGGATATACTAATCCAACTGTCTGGCTGATCGCTTTTGCTTTTTTCATCGCACGGGGCTTTATATTAACTGGTCTCGGAAACCGCGTAGCTTATATTTTTGTAGGGCTTATGGGTAGGACCACACTAGGTCTTGGTTATGGGGTCATTCTTTCCGATTTGATTTTAGCGCCAACTATTCCATCTACTACCGCAAGATCAGGTGGCGTTGTATTCCCAATTATAAAATCTCTAACCCAAGCCTTTGGAAGTACTCCTGAGGAGAATAGCAGTAGAAAAATGGGGGCATTCCTCGTTGTTTGTGGATTTCAAGGCTCAGTCATTACAAGTGCTATGTTTATGACAGCAATGGCAGGAAATCCGTTAGTAGCTCAACTAGCAAGCGATGTAGGGATATCGATCTCCTGGACTCTGTGGGCAGTTAGCGCGCTTGTTCCAGGTCTGATTAGTCTGATGGTGGTCCCTTATGTCATTTATAAACTCTATCCTCCTGAAATTAAGGCGACACCGCATGCAAAACAGTTTGCGAAAGAGAAGTTGAAAGAGATGGGCAGTGTACAGCCTAAAGAGTGGCTCATGCTCTTTACTTTTGGACTTTTACTTGTCTTATGGATCTTTGGCTCAAACTTTGGAGTTAGCCCAACAGTTGCAGCTATGGTAGGGCTCTCTGTACTAATTTTAACGGGCGTTTTGAAGTGGAAAGATGTTCTAGATGAGAAGGGAGCGTGGGACACCTTCTTTTGGTTTGCTATCTTAGTCACAATGGCAAGCTATCTAAATAAATTGGGATTCATCTCTTGGATATCTGACTCAGTTACAGGCCACGTGCAAGGGTTTAGCTGGGAGGTAGGATTTCTCATCTTAAGCCTGCTCTATTTCTACTCACACTACTTCTTCGCGAGTAATATTGCTCATATTGGTGCGATGTATGCACCCTTTCTCATCGTTGCCTTGGCAGTTGGTGTTCCTCCCCAGTTAGCCGCTCTATCATTTGCCTTTTACAGTAGCCTTTTTGGTGGCATTTCTCATTACGGTTGTGGCCCTGCGCCCATCATGTATGGAGCAAACTACGTTCCTGTTGGTAAGTGGTGGACAGTTGGCGGCGTGGTAAGTGTTATCAATCTTACTATTTGGATTGGAATTGGCGGTCTTTGGTGGAAGATATTAGGTCTTTGGTAGACCTTTTAGTGGTGATGACTTATTAGCTAAGGGTTTAGGAATCGAAATGTCTTCTAAATTCATAAATTCCATAACTCAATGCAGCTAAAGCAACTACTGCCACAGCAATAAATTTCTTATTTTCTCTAGCATGTTTTTTCAGCCGATTGCATAGGCTATTTGAATTATTGTTTCGAGATGTATCTGCAAAACTTATCCACTTTAATTTCGGTAACCTCTTTATTTCTGAAGGAAGGCTTTCGATTAGATTATCCTTTAGATGGACTTCTTCTAATTGTATTAAATGTCTAAATTCTGGAGGAATCTTTTCAATTAGGTTATTAGATAGATAAAGCTGTTTTAACCGAATTAAAAATCTGATATCAGAGGGAATAATCCTGATTTGGTTTTGGTGTAGATCCAGAACTTCTAACTGAGTGAAATGCCGAATTCCAGGCGGTATAACCTTGATGTTGTTGATAGCTAACCAGAGTTCTCTTAATTCTTTTAAATATAAGAGACCAGGAGAAATAGCTGAGATCTCATTGTGACGCAGATCAAGCGTCCTTAACCCAGCTAAATATTTAATTTCTTGAGGAATTACTTTTAACTTCAATCTGTTTAATTTTAGCTTATGAATAGAGCCTAAGTGTTCTTGATTATTTTGATCTTCCATGAAGGATCGTATCTCTTCAAGTGTAGCTGGAGGAGGGCCTTCAAATGGTAAAGCGTGACTTATCATTTTCCAAAGAACTTTCGTTGCATGATCTCTATTTTCTTGAACTACTTTTTGCATAGCTTCAAAACGAGCAACATCAAAAGCGCAAGGATGCTCTCTAATGATTTTGTTCCACTGATCATCTGTCATTTGACTTTTTAGCTTTGATTTAAGTTTTTCTAAGTAGATTTGGCATATCTGATGCTGGGGAAATTGAACCCCAGGAACCCTTTCTAAATGAGGGGGTGCTAGCTCTTTTGCAAAAAAAACACTAACGGATAACCTCTTAACAAGTTGATGCACACGATGCTTAGATGCTAGGTAGAAGTTTATAGAAACTCTAGAGATGGCTATATCTCCTGCAAGAGTTACGATTTGTTCTAAATTAGCTCCAGGTAGCTTGTTAAAACCTCGAAGCGATAAAGGCTTTGCAGAAGAGCTTAGTCTAGCTAGAATTTTATGATGGGACGGCACTTGAGGCTCTTTTTCAAGAGCAGCTATATCTATTCTATAAACTTCTCCTTCTTTCATCTTTTCATCTGGAAGATAAAGATGATAAGAAGGATCTGCAGCTGCAGCTCTTGCAGGTCCTCTATCTTCATTCGACTCTGGATAGCCTTGATCTCGCTGGGATAAATCTTCAAATTTGGATGCTAAGACTGCACCGGGTAATTGAATACTCAACGCTTATTTCCTGCTGTTTTTGAATAAAAAATCAAATATTATAATTAAAAACACAATAAAGTTTAAGTAATTGTGTGATTGATTTAAATAAATATAGCTCCTATGGAGCCTCGAAATGACGTACGAGAACAACCGTCAGGGTGGCTAGCGTTGCAAGAGCTAGTGAAACAACCTTTCCCTTATTTGTTTTAACTTTGTAGATTACTCGCTCACATACAGTAAAAAAAAGTGTAATTGATCGAAGGCTTATGGGGATTTGATCGTAGGAAAGTGAAAGGTTTTCCCTTAAGTCAAGCTGTTCTAATCTATGTAAAAGCCCAAGCTCATGAGGGATACTATTGAGGCGGTTTGCTGATAGGTCAAGCTCTCTTAACGTAGATAAATACCCAATTTCTGGAGGTAGGGTATCTATTCGATTGATCATGACAGAAAGGATTTCTAACTGGATTAAATGTATAATTTCAGGAGGTATGCTTTGAATTTCGTTGTCAGATAATTCAAGCTCTCTTAATGCAGTTAAATGCCCGATCTCAGGAGGTATTTTTTTAATTTTGTTGGAGATTAGGGTAAGCGCTATCAACTTAGTTAAAAATCTGATTTGAGGCGGTAGGGTCCTGATTTGGTTACAGGATAGATCAAGCCGTCGTAAATCTGTTAAATATGCGATCTCTTGAGATATAGTCTTGATTTGGTTATGGGATAGATTAAAGTGTTGTAAGCCTTGCAAATGCTTTATCTCAGGGGGGATGACTTTTAATTCATGAGAGACCAGTTTAAGGACGTGAATTCCAGTAAGTTGTTCTTGGTTGCTTGGATCGACCATGTAAGCTCTTATTTCTTCGAGCGTATTCGGGGGAGCGCCGTCAAATCGTAGGTGGATACTTAACTTGGTCCAAAACACTCTTGTTGAATGATCTCGATTTGTTTGAACTACTTCTTGCATAGCATTAAAATATGCTATATCAAAAGGGTATGGAAACCTCTCTGTAATTTTCTTCCATTGATCATCTGTCATTTGATCTTTTAATTTTGAATTAAGCTCCTTTAAGTAGATTTGGCATATATCATGTTGGGGAAATTCAACCTCAGTATCTTTTTCAAATTGAGGGGGGGGAGATCTCTTTTGAGAAAAATTTGTCTGTAGATAGCTTTTTAACAAGTTGATATACGCGCAGCTTGGATGCTAGGTAGAAATCTTTGTTGATTTTGGGGAAAACATCCTCGCATAAAAAAGTTGAAACATGTTCTAAGATGACTCGAGGCAAGAGGCGCTTTGAAGAGGGGGTAAGATTGGCTACAATTTTATGGTGAGAAGGCTCTTCCACAGGAGGTTCCATGTCTATTCTATAAACTTCTTCTTCTTTCACTTCTTCTTCTGAAAGATAGTGATGATAAGAAGGATTTGCAGTTGCAGTTCTTCTATCCTCATTTGATTCTGGATAGCGCCCTTTTTGTGAGAATAAATATTCAAATCCTGACGCTATAACTGTACCGGGTAATTGAATAGTCAATTGTCGTTTCTTTTTTTTTGTTAATTAGAGGTCGTATATTTTATATAGTAATATGAATAGAACGCAATAGATATTTTTTAAAGAAAAAATATTTTGGGTTTTTTAAGAATAGACTCATTTTTGACAGTAGAATTGATGAGCGTTTGAATAGAGGGTTTTTCTTACTATTTCTTCATCAAAGTTGTCAGTAATGAGGTTGATGTCATTTTTAGAGAAAGATCGGGGTGCTCTCGTTGATGGAAGATCTGTCCCAAACATCAAGGTGTCGGGATTGATTTTTACGATTTCTTTTATTGCTGGCAAAACATCAAAGTCTACTCTTCCAAATCCAGTAGCTTTTATTTTTATCCCTTTGCCTGCAAGTTGAAGGAGGGTTTTTAACCCTTCTTTTGAGAGTCCTAGGTGATCAATGCTTACAGCGGGAAGTTTTAGAATTGTGGGAATAAGTTCTGGTAGATCTTTGGAATCAACATAGAGCTCCACATGCCACTTAGCTAAATCGTAGACTCTTTTCCCAAAGGTTTCGAGCATTTCTATTCCTTCTGATCCGCCTCTTCGAAGGTTGAATCGAACGGCTCTTACGCCCGCTTCATTCAGAGATAGGATTTCCTCATCTGATGTGGATGCCCGGAGCTGCGTTACACCTACAAAGTTTTTGCCTAAATCTTTTAAGGCTTGGATGAGATAGCTTTGATCAAAGGCTTGAAAAGATCCGGACACAATGGCTCCCCCGGTGATGTTAAGAGGGCGAGCACGCTTAAGATAGCCTTGAATTGTAAATTCAGGAGGAAGATAGGAGTTGTTTTCTACTAGGGGGTATTGTTTATCAATGATATGAAAGTGGCTATCAAAGATCTCGTAGTTTTCGATTACCTTTTTGCCTCAGTTTACTTTGCAAGAACTGGAGAAGTATTCTTGATGGATGAGTCAAGAGCAGCTTCAACCGTTTGCATCACCTCTTCAAAGACTTCTCTGGGTGTCTTTTCGGAATTGATGTCATAGAGAGCATTTTGAATGTCATAGTAGTCGATAAGAGGAGCACTTTGGTTATGATAGACCTCAAGACGTGATTTGATCACATCTTTTTTATCATCATCTCTTTGGTAAAGTGCGCCAGAGCAGCTATCACAAATATCTTTCTTTTTAGGAGGAGAAAATTTGGAGTGATAGAGAGCTTTACAGTTTTTGCAGGAGATTCTGCCTGTAATACGCTCAACGATGATGGAATCGGTAATATTGAAGTTGATAACAAGGACGTTAGCTTTGCCTGAGAGTCTTTTTTGAAGCGCTTTTGCTTGCGTCATGGATCTAGGAAAACCATCTAGAATGTAGCCCTTTTTGCAATCATCTCGTGCGGTTCTAGAGAAGACCATATCGAGTACAAGTTCGTCTGGTACGAGCTTGCCTTCGTTAATGAAGGTTTTGATTCGTTTTGCGAGCGGCGTTTCATGGCGAAGGTGTTCGCGGAAAAGATCGCCTGTAGAGATGTGAGGAATATTGAATTTTTCGCTGAGAGGATGTGCGTGGGTTCCTTTTCCAGCTCCAGGGGGCCCTAGTAAAATTAAAACGAGAGGTTTTTCGGTAGATGGGAGGTCTGCAAAGGTTGTCGTTGTCATAAATAGAGCCATGATTAAAATTAAAAATTTCATATTGCCTTAGGAAATATTAAGGTGAAAAGTTTTGCCTGATTTTATCGAATTTGAGATACAGCAATCTTTAATTGCCTTTTCTAAAATAGATTTTACTTTATCTTTGTCAGATGCGCCCGTGATATCGATTGTGATATCAATGCTGTTTAGAGCTAAATAATTTTCAGCAGGGTCTTTTCCCATACTGACGCTAGCTTTTGCTTTGAGGTTATCAAATCCAGCGCCTGAATGCTCACAATAGACCTTAAAGGTCGCGATAATACAGTTTACGACAGAGAGGCCAAAGAGGTCTTCAGGGGAGTAACCATTTCCAGGTCCGCCAAATTCGGCAGGAATTGCATTCGTAATAGGGGGGAGATCGCCTGATTTTCCAGTCCATGTGGATCCAATACCGGCAGTTGCCTCTGCTTCAACGTCAAAATAGATGGGGAATTTACTCATATCATATCTCCTGTAAGGACTTTACTTATGGAAACACTGAACAACTCATTATTTTAATCTCTTGCTAAACTTTTGCATAAATCGTTTTTTCGACCTCTCCTAACCGTCAAAGGTTTAGGTCGGTCTCCAAAAACGATTTTCACTAAAAGTTTGATCAAGATCTTAAAAAAAGCAGTTATTCAGTCTCTCCTTATGTTAGATGATTCATCAATAGATGTGAATCGAAAATAATTGACGAGATCTACAGAAAAGGGGTTAAATAGGAACCTCTTATTTCGGAGGTATATGATGAACAGTTTTGATAGAAATTTTTTTGATCAAGAGACTTCTTCTCTCATCTTTCAAACGATTGACTCTCCAGCCATACTACTATTTAGTTCAAACATTCGGCCTCAAAATATTATTTCAAGGCCAACTGTTAAGCAATTTTCATCTGGCTTTTCAATGAGCTTTGATAGACAAAGATCAAAGGGTTAATACTCTGTTCCTCCTGTAGACCCTGTCGGCCCTTGGGCATCTTCAAGATTGAGTGCGCTCGTGATACGTTGATCTAAATTAATAATTTGTTTTGGAAAAAAGATATAGGTTAATAGGTAAATGGGAATAAATCCATTGATCGCACCTTCTTTAGCAAAATGAAAGAGATGCATACAACCTAGGTCAAAATGCTGGCCTGGTCTATATCCGCCAACAGGTCTATCAATTACCCTTGATACCATACCCATTAGAAAGTATGTGGTTAACACTATCGGATGATAAATAATTCCTAGAGTTGTAAAAAGGGGAAGTGCTACAGAAGAAACTAGCCTTGCTACAGCTTTCAGGGTATAGATGATTTTTCCATCTTCGCCGCCCTCTGATGGGTGCATCCGTAAAGCATCGTTTAATCTCAAAAAGTTTGTTGATCCTACGTTTGTAGGAAATATACCTATACCATTCATAGAGTCTTCCTCCTCTGTTTGTTTAGATTTTTATTCTTTTACTGCTCCAGCCCCGGCAAAATGCTCCTCATCGACAACTCTAGTGCTAATTTCAATCAGCTTAGTGATTGTTTCATTTGCGGAAAGAACACGTTCAGGAAAGAGTACATAAATGACAGAAACAAGATGATAAAGTCCAGTCACAGAGCCATCTTTAACTGCGAAAAAGAAGTGTTTCTTAGCGAGGGTATAGTGTTGATTGGAAGTCAATTTTAGGACAGGTTTTCCAGTCACTTTAGCTAAAAGATTGGCGCCGTAGTGTGCGCTTGCAACTAAAAAATTATATGCTAATCCTATTTGGGTAATGGTGCGAAGTGCTAGTGAAGTGACCATTCTTGCAACTAACTGAACATAGCCGGTTGTGCCTCCAGGCTCACTTGGATCAGGGTGGAATTGCATATGTTGATTAAATCTAACAAGAAGATCAGAGCCAGAAACTTGGGGGAAAATTTGAAGTGCCATAAGAGCCTCTCCGAGTTATGTGGGTTAAAATCGGAGTAAAGATAAGGATCTATTAAGAATAAAACAAGAAAAAAGAAAGAAATTTTTATAAAAGGTAATTTTCAGCAAGTTTTTTGAAAGCCTTGGTCTCTTGTAGAATCCAATCCTCCCCATGGCCTAACTCTTTTGCCATCATTCTAGCTACTTTCTCTGCAATTTCGATGCTAGCTCTAGCATTTAGAAATAGAGCTCTTGTTCTTCGTGCTAAAACATCTTCTAAATGGATGGCCATTTCATGCTTCACAGCCCAAATAACCTCTACCGGCAGATAGGTAAGGTCTTGGTGCATAGGTTCATTTGAATGGGGGCTATCTTTCATCAAACGAGTCATCTCCTTTGCATCGGATCCATATACGCACCATGAGTCAATTTCGTGCACACCCTCTAAATATCCATGCAGCTTTAGGCTTTCAGTAGTGCAAGGTCTTTCAACTAATTTAAAGAGAGCTATAGCCTTATCGATAACATCTTCTGCCATCTTTCGAAAAGTCGTCCACTTACCTCCGCAGATAGTGAGAAGTTTTGAGTCAGATGCAAAAATGAGATGGTCTCTAGAGACTTTTGAGGAGTCTTGATCGCTGGATGTTTTTACAAGAGGCCGGATTCCTGAAAAGGCACTCAGTACATCTTCTCTTTTGGGGTCTTTTATAAGGTATTTTCCCGCATGCTCTAAGAGAAATTCAATCTCTTCTTCAAATGGTTTGGGCTCAAGCACAGGTTCATCGATATTGAGGTCTGTGGTTCCCACTACAAGGTGGTTTTTCCAAGGAACAATGAATAAAACTCTTCCATCATCTGTGTGAGGGACCATAATAGCTGTACTACTTTTCATAAAAGAGCGATCTAAAATGATATGAGAGCCTTGAGAGGTCAAAATTCTTTTTTCAGCTTTTTTCTCATCCATTCTTCGAATCTCGTCTGAAAAAATCCCGCAAGCATTGATGACGCCTTTTGCCTTTATTTGGTGTTTTTTACCCGTAAGAGAGCATACGGCCTCTACCCCAGAGATTGTGCCGCCATCTTTTAGCATACCCGTCACAGGCATATAGTTAATTAATGTCCCGTTATGATCTGCACATGTTCTAGCTAGCGTAATTGCTAGCCTGGAGTCATCAAACTGTCCGTCGAAATAGATCGTGCCGCCGCGAAGATCCTCTTGTTCAAGAGAGGGGATTTTTGCGAGCGTCTCCTCTTTTGAGAGAGACTTGGATTTTGCAATACCAAGCTCTCCTGCAAGCAGATCATAGACTTTAAGACCAATACCATAGAACGGGCCTTCCCACCATTGGTAGTTGGGAACAAGGAATTCTCTGTGGCCGATGAGGTGAGGGGCATTTTTATAAAGAAGACCTCTCTCTTTTAAGGCTTCTGTAACGAGGTTAATATTTCCCTGTTTTAAATATCTGAGTCCGCCATGAATAAGCTTTGTGCTTCTAGAGGAGGTGCCTTTTGCAAAATCATGTGCCTCTAAGAGAAGTGTTTTATAGCCTCTGGAGGCAGCGTCAACGGCAGATCCCAGGCCGGTTGCACCCCCGCCAATAATAATGAGGTCCCATTCCTCGGTACTCTCTAGGTTTTTAATCATCTCATTTCGGTTCATAGTTCAATCTCTTCTGCATGTTGGTTGCAATTGATCGCTTTTTGCCAGTTTGTTTTTTGCCTTAAGAGCTCCTTTTTTTCCATAATAGGTGAGAAGCTCTTTTCTAACTTCCAAAGTTGTTTAATCTCATCCAAAGACTCCCAATAGCCTATCCCCAATCCTGCTAAAAAAGCTGCACCATATGCTGTGGTCTCTTGCATGGTGGGTTTTTCAATATCTGTTTCGATCAGATCCGATTGAAATTGAAGAAGAAGCTCGGATCTCGATAATCCACCGTCTACGCGCACACTTTTTGGATTTAAACCGGTATCCTCTTTCATTGCATGAAAAAGATCCATTGTTTGAAATCCGACTCCTTCGATTCCTGAACGGATAAGGTGAGCTTTCTCAGTGCCTCGTGTGATGCCTAAAACCATTCCTCTAGCGCTGGGATCCCAGTGAGGCGCTCCAAGTCCTGTAAATGCGGGGATAAAATAGACGCCGTCTGTGCTACTCACGCTGGATGCGAGCTCATCTGCCTCCTTGGGGGAGGTAATGATTCCCATGGAAATGAGCCACTGGGTGACAGTTCCAGCATTAAAAACGCTTCCTTCTAATGCGTACTGAGTCATTCCCTTTACTTTCCATGCAATGGAAGTTAAAAGCCCATTCTTGGAAAGAAGAGGTTTTTCTCCTAGCTGCATTAACATAAAGCAGCCTGTGCCGTAGGTGATTTTAACATCTCCTTTTTCGTAACATCCCTGCGCAAAAAGAGCTGCGCTCTGATCACCTGCAATCCCAGATATCGGAATAGGGGAGCCAAAGAGAGATGTTTCGCCATAGATTTCAGAGGAGCTTTTT
>Ga0114933_10002684_pt1 | contig 18038 bp, 15 predicted proteins | sample 4SBtaG_FD_89691 | JGI IMG/M metagenome (GOLD analysis project Ga0114933, IMG submission 89691) | Deep subsurface microbial communities from Kolumbo volcano to uncover new lineages of life (NeLLi) - 4SBTROV12_W25 metaG | ecosystem: Environmental > Aquatic > Marine > Volcanic | place: Kolumbo... | reverse complement strand
TGGGAGCTCTACCTCGGGGCGCGGCTGAACGAGCTGGTCCCGGTCACGACGTTCTACGGCGCCGAGCAGGCCATGCGCCGCGATGAAGGCGCGTACGATCGCGGCGCCGACGGGCGAGACCCTCGGGCGAGGACCGAGCAGGCGCGGTGGCGCATTGAAGACGGCGCCGCGCTCTCAGCCCGCGCGCAGCGCGCGGGGGAGGTATTTCGGAGCGGCCTCGAGCACTTCGAGCGGGAGCTCCGAGCGATCGACGAGGAATTCGAGCTCGGCCACCGTGTGCGCGCCCCGCACCGCTTCCTCGATGCCTCGAGTGATGCCACCGCGTACGTGGCGGGTCACTACGAGCGGCTGCAGCCGACCGCCGTCGTGCGGGTGCTCGCGTCCCGAGGTGAGCGCGACATCAAGCGCTACCGCGACCAGATCGAGCGGCTCTTTGATCGACTGCTCTTTGCGGACCTCGAGCCGACGCACCGCCCCGAGCTGGTCAACGCTCGGGAAGCCACCGACCTGATCCTCAGGGCCGCACACCTCGGCGAAGGGGTCGAAGTCGATCTGGAGCCGCTCTTTGACGAACGCGACCCGACGGTGGTGCGCGACCGTCTCCCCGAGCTGATCGGGGTCGAGGAGGCGGCGCTGGTGCTCGACGACGGCTCCGCGAGAGGCGCCGATCTAGGGCAGCTCTCGGAGGGCTTGAGCCAAGCGCTCCCCCACACCGAAGGACGAATCGCGGGCTTGGCGGCGTCGCTGGCAGGCTCGACCGCGCTGCTCGATCGGGGGCCGCTGGTGGAGCGCACGCTGCGGCACCTCGAGGAGCTCGACGCAGACCCGGGAGTCCGCGACCTCGCGGCGTTGGAGGCCGCGATTCTACTTGCGAAACGAGACGACGCGATCGAGCACCTCTGCGTGCCGGCGCACGCGCTGCCGAGTGAGCTCGACGGCGGCGTGCTCGTGGCTCATCGATCGATGCTGCGCCTGAACCTCAGCCACCAGGTGCTCGACACCCACGCGTCGGGCGCGCCGGTGACGCCGGGCGAGCAGACCCTGCTCGTGGTCGGGGTCGAGGACGGCGTCTCGGTGCTGCACGTGCCGCCCGCCGTGGCGGACGCGGTCCGCGCGATCGCCGAACACGCCGCACCTGCGACGCTCGATCCCGACTGGATCCGAGAGCTCGTGGCAGGCGGCGCGCTCGGCTGGCGCGCCCGCTGAGCCTCGAGCGCTCGCGGGCGCTTGACGGACTACAGTTTGAAGGTTATCGAAGTGTCGAACGGTTTAGAGATGGACGATAAGAAGCTCGTCAGGATGTTCAAGGCGCTCTCCAACCCGAACCGGTTTCGGCTCTTCACCGAGATCCGCGAGCAGGGTCAGAGCGCCTACGAAGAGGGTCACGTCTGTTTTCTGACGGACGTGATGCAAGCTCTCAACATCGGCGCGCCGACCGTCTCACACCACCTGAAGGAGCTGGTCACGGCAGAGCTCGTCGAGACCGAGCGCCGAGGCAAGTTCGTCACGTGTCGTGTGCGGACGCCCGCCCTGGACGCGCTCCGCGCCTTTCTCGACGTGAGCTGATGCTGGCCCGGCTGCGCGCCAGCCGGGCCCACGTCGACCTAACACTTCGATAGTTATCGAATTTTCAAAAGGAAACCCATGTCCCCCGCTCTCCAGACTCCGCCCAAGAAGAAGACCCGCGCCAAGAAGAGCGTGAAGACCGAGACGCAGCGCAAAATCGTGGTGCACAAGGCCGGCGCCTACGACCGGCTCGAGCTCGAGGAGGCGCCCGCGCCGCAGCCCCGCGCCGACGAGGTGCTCATCGACGTGCGTGCCGCTGGGGTCAACTACGCCGACGTCGTCGTGCGCATGGGTCTCTACGCCTCAGCGAAGGAGCTGGTGGGGTGGCCCATCACGCCGGGATTCGAGGTCGCCGGCGTGGTCTCGGCGGTGGGGTCCGACGTGGAGGACGTGGAGCCGGGAGACCGCGTCATGGCCGGACTGCTCTTTGGAGGGTACGCCTCGAAGGTCGCCGTGCCACGACAACAGGTCTTTCGGATCCCGGATCGACTCTCCTTCGAGCAGGCCGCCGGGATCCCGGCTGTGTACATGACCGCGTGGTTCGCGCTCCACTACCTCGCGCACCCGCGGCCGGGAGACCGGGTGCTCGTGCACAGCGCGGCCGGCGGCGTCGGCTCGGCGCTGGTTCAGATGGCGAAGCAGGCAGGCTGCGAGGTCACCGGCGTGGTGGGACGAACCCAGAAGGTCGAGGTCGCGCGCAAGCTCGGTTGCGATCATGTGATCGACAAGTCCAAGGAAGACCTCTGGAAGCGCGCCGAAGAGATCGCCGCGCCGGGCTACGACCTCGTGCTCGACGCCAACGGGGTCGCCACCTTGGGCGGCAGCTACGAGCACCTGAGGCCGGCCGGGAAGCTCGTCGTCTACGGCTTCGCGACGATGATGCCGAAGACCGGCGGCCGGCCGAACTACTTCAAGCTCGGACTCGACTACCTGCGCACGCCCCGCTTCAACCCCCTCGACCTGGTGAACGCCAGCAAGAGCATCATGGCGTTCAACCTGAGCTACCTCTTCGACCGAATGGACCTCTTCAACGACGCGATGGCCGACATCACCAAGTGGCTCGAGGCTGGCGAGATTCAGCCTCCGGCAACCAAGACCTATGCACTCGCGGACGTCGCCGAGGCGCACAAACACATCGAGTCCGGCAAGTCCGTGGGCAAGCTGATCCTGGTGCCGTAGGCGCGAGGAGGACGAGGCTCAATCGGCCGGGGCGGCGCCGTAGAGGTTCACGATGCTGCCCCCTCCATCCCAGCCCGCGTCCGAGTCGCCGGCGTCGGCCAGGATCGGGGGCGGCGGCGTGCCGTAGGCGGGAACGTTGGAGGGGCCTCCATCGAGCAGGACAGGTCCGCCGTAGGCCGCGACGATGCCGCCCGCGTCGGAGCCACCGTCGAAGCCACCGTCGAAGCCGCCGTCGACTCCAGCATCACGACGAGGCGGCGGTGGACGACCCGCGTCGGGCCCTCCATCGCGCAAGGATCGCCCCGCGTCGGGAGACGTGACCGCGCCGTCGGGCACCGTGAGCCCGCTCGACGCCCCACAACCGACCGTCGCGCCTGCGCTCCCGATCACCAGCGTACGAAACGCAAAGATCGCGGCGCGGCCGAGGCGCCCGGGAGAGCGCCGCACGACCTGGGGCGCGAGTTCGAGGGGCGTCTCGCAGAAGGGGCAGAGCTCGGAGCGAGCGCGCACGTGGCGCGCACAGGCGGGACAAGGGGAGAGTGAGATCATCGCGTTGGTTCCGTGCCGGTTCGTGCCAAGCGCACGTGCCGGCCGCTAAACGCGAGTCTCGTGCCAGTCGCCGGGCGGGGGGAAAACGTCCGCCCATGGCCAAGTCCTTGGAAATTGGGTGGGCGCGGAGCGACCTTTGAGGAGATGGGTGGGCGCGGGTCGCGCGCGTGGGGAGATACCGATGACTTGGAAGCATGGGATTCGAGGAGCTCTGAACGTGGGCGGAGCGGTGCTCGTGGCGCTCGCCTTCACGGCCTGTGACCCCGGCACGGGCACCAACGCAGGCGCCGACGATGGCGGAGCGATGGACGCCTCGATCCGCCCCGACGCGGCATCGACCCCCGACGCCGGCTCAGGGCCCGGCGCCGGGACCCCGTGCACGGACGGCACCGAGTGCGGGAGCGGCATCTGTTTCCCGACCGGCTTCGGCATGGGCGTCTGCACCGAGGAGTGCGCGTCGACGGGCGAGTGCGTGGATGGCTGGCAGTGTTCTGACTTCGGTGGACGCATGGCGTGCACATGCGAAGCGGCCGGAGAGGTCTGCAACGGTGAAGACGACGACTGCGACAGCCTGATCGACGAAGGCCAGCCGGCGACCATCGGCTGCGGCGACGGAGAGCTCTGCGAGGGCGGAAGCTGCACCTGCCCGAGCGGACGCATGTGCGATATGCGGTGCGTGGACACCGAGACAGATCCCAACCACTGCGGCGGCTGCGGAGTCACCTGCGCTGACGGCCAGCGGTGCGCGGCCGCAGGTTGTTGCACGCCGACGACCGAGACCTGCAACGGCAACGACGACGACTGCGACGGCCTGATCGACGAAGGCCGCGCGTCCGACATCGGCTGCGCGACGGGTGAGACCTGTAGCGCAGGCACGTGTTCCTGTGACGAGATGTGCGGCGGCTCGTGCGTGGACGTGCGCAGCAACCCGGCTCACTGCGGCTCCTGCGACAACGCATGCCCGACCGATCTCGACTGCGTCGGCGCGCTCTGCTGTGAGTCGGCCGGCTCCCGGGTCGACGTGCTCTTCATGATCGACAACTCGGGCTCGATGGCCGAGGAGCAGGCGTCCCTACTCGAGCAGCTGCCGCGCATGGTGCGTGTGCTCGCGACCGGCGACCTCGACGGAGATGGCGTTCCGGAGACCGCGCCCGTTCGGGACCTGCACGTCGGTGTCATCAGCACGGACATGGGCACCGGCGGCTTCGCTCTGCCCACTTGCGTGAACGCCGAGCTCGGAGACGACGGCGTGTTGCGAACCGAGGGCGACGTCAGCACCCCCGGCTGTCGGGCGACGTACCCGAGCTTCTTGGCATTTGATCCGACGACCGACGACCCGGCCACCCTCGCCGCTGACCTGGCATGCATGGCAACGGGGACCAACGGCTGTGGGTTCGAGCAGCCCCTCGAGGCGGTGCTCAAGGCGACGACATCATCGACGGCCCCCATCCGCTTCTTCAGCGGCACGAGCGGTCATGCGGATGTGGCCAATGCTGGCTTCCTTCGCGACGACTCCGTGCTCGTCACGTTCCTTCTCACCGACGAAGACGATTGCTCGGCCGCGGACCCCGAACTCTTCAACCCCAGCGCCACCGCTTACGCGGAAACGCCGCTCAACGTGCGCTGCGCAGTTCACCCCGAGGCACTGCACCCGCTGTCGCGCTTCATCGACGGGCTGATCGCCACCCGACGGGACCCCGCGAACCTGATCTTCGCGGCGGTCACTGGCGTGCCCGTGGACCTGGTCCCTGCCACCGGAACCCCGAACTACGCGGCGATCCTCGCGGACCCTCGCATGGTGGAAACTGTGGATCCGAGCATGGGCCGCCTCGTGCCGTCGTGTGACGTCCGGGATCGGGGTCTGGCGTTCCCGCCGCGACGCATCGTTCGCACCGCGCAGGCGATCCAGGCCGCCGGCGCTACCGGGGTGGTTGGCTCGATCTGTCAGGCGGACCTGAGCGACCCGATGGACGCAGTGCTCTCGCGCATCTCGACGCGGCTGGGCGAGAGCTGCGCGCGGCCCCTCTGATTCAGCCGGCCAGGAGCCGGTCGAGCAAGGGCTCGAGCCGCTCACCAACGACGAGCCGCGCGCGGCTCTCTGGCGAGACAAACGCCTCCTCGACCATGTGGTCCAGGAGGCGCACCAGCGGCGTCCAATAATCTTCCACATTCCAGAGGCCAACGGGCTCGTCATGGATGCCGAGCTGAGACCACGTGAGCGCCTCGAAGAGCTCGTCGAGCGTGCCGAAGCCGCCCGGGAGCGCGAGGAAGGCGTCGCACTTGTCGGTCATCAACGCTTTGCGTTCGTGCATGCCGCTCACCACGTGCAGCTCCGTGAGCCCGGGATGCGCGAGCTCCTTGTCTCGCAGCTGCTCCGGGATGACGCCGATCACTTCGCCGCCGGCGGCCAACGCCGCGTCCGCGACGATGCCCATCGTGCCGACCGAGGCGCCGCCGTAGACCAAGCCGACGCCGCGCGCCGCGAGCGTCTGGCCCACGGTTCGGGCCGCGATGGTATAGGCAGGCCGAGCGCCCGGACGCGAGCCACAAAACACACACACACGTTTCATTGCTGACCCTCCGCATAGACAACCGCAAAAGGTCGTGCCTGCAACACGACGACGTCTCGATCGGGTCCGGCGATCAGGAACTCCACCTCTGCGGCGACCTCCGCCGTCGACCCTTCCGGCAGCCGCCCGACCCGATCACCCCAGCGCGGCGCGAAGTGCTCGTGCAGCACCCGCAGCACCTCGGCCAGCTCCAGGATCTCTTCGTCCCGCAGGAGCGGCGCGCCGTCGTTGCGGCTCGACCGCGAGACCAACTCCGCCTCGATGCCTTGGTAGGTGTAGATGAGATGCTGCTCTGGGATCTCGTCGCCCGCCGCACCGGTCACGGAGCCCCCGAGCGCCTGCGCGTTCACGAAGTAGCCGGGTCGGCCGGCGTAGTAGGGGTTGGCGGTGATCGCGACCCCGTTGGCGGCCGCGCCATCGACGAAGGGCTGGACCAACACACCCATCGCGACCTGGCGGTGATCGATGCGGAACCACTCCCGCTCCTCGTAGGCGCCCTGCAGCCAGACGCTGGCCCAGACTTGGCGCAGCGCGTCCGAGAGCTCCGCGTCGTCGGCATCGCCAGCGATGACGATCGAGCGGTAGAGGCCTGCACCGGTAAAGCCGGGCAGGTCCTCGGCGTTGGTGCTCGACCGCAAGATCACCCGCGGCTCACCGGGAAACGCATTGATGCGGCGGCGGAGCGCACGCAGGAGCGTGGGATCGACGGACGAGCGTTCGATCGCGACGCGTAGCTCGCCGAGGCGTTGCTCGCGCACCCGAGCGTCGGAGCGGAAGGCGTCGTCAGCCAGCATCTGCGGAATGCCGGTCGCGAGGCCGGTGCGCTCGAGGTGACGCAGGTAGTGAAAGAACGGGATCGCGAATCCGCCGGGCGTGACGATCACCCCCCCGATCTGACACGCCTCACCGAGCTGAGCGGCCTTGGCGCCGACCGTGTTCGAGTTGGCGTAGTCCAGCGAGCAGAGCTCCGGCAGGCCAGAGTCGCTCCGATCGATGCTCGGCGTGAGCGGTGACTCGGGGCGACGGCTGGCCCAGGACGCCTGCGCCTCTTCCAGCGTCGCACCGCGAATGTCGAGGTCCTGAGAGCCGATCTCGAGGCGCACCAGCTGGCCCTCGAGCGCCGTGAGTCGGGGGTCACTGAGCGCGTCGCGCAGGCCGGCGTTCGGCGTGCCGCGCGTGGCGCAGAGGATCGCGAGATGGCCGAGCGGAGCCTGCATCTGTTGGCTGATGACGCCTGAGGAGACCGGGATCTCATCGGGCAGCTCCTCGAGCACGATGATCTGGTCGGGGCGCACCGAAGCCGCATCGAGCGGGCCGCGCACGAAGCGCAGGGTTCCGTAGGCGGCACCGTGGGTGAGCGGCTGGTAGTGGATGCCGCCGAAGACCTCGCGCGCACCGATGGTGGGCAACCGGCCGCTGACCGACGCGATCTGCTGCTCGTGCAGCGCGGAGATCGGGCGGTAGCGCAGGTGCTCGCCAAAATACGTGGCCGCCTGCACTTGCTGAAACGCGCGCAACACACGCTCTCCCTCGAGGTTGTCGCCGGCGACCATCTCGATCGTCCACTGGTCAGCGTCGAGGTAGTGAACGATCGATCCGCAGATGAAGCGCCGATCGGCGGTCCGGTATTGGACCTCGTTGAAGCGGCGGTGACCCTCGTACCCGCCCTGAATCGGGTGCGCCTCGGTCGAGAGCTGATCGTGGGCAAACCGGTAGTGGATGTCCCACCGCTCCGTGTCGATGAACCAGAGCCGCCGCTCGTCGGCCAGGTCGATCAGGAACTTCACGACCTCCGTTCGCGCGACAACCTGGTTCTCCGGACGGGCGGCGAGGTGGTGCAGCGTGTCCTCGTCTCGTACCTCGTGGGCAAACGCCAGCCGCTCTGGCATCTCGGGGCCGACGACCGGTCCCGTGCCGACAGGATCCCCGCCCCCGTTGATGCGACCGTGGTCGGGACCGGAGCAGGCGGCGAGCACCAACGCGAGCGCGAGGAACCTCATGGCGGTGAGCATACGATGATCCTGACGGCTCAGGCGGCTACTCGTGCTGCTCGGCGTCGAGGGGGGTGTGATCTCGAGCGCGAAGAAGACACATGTTTCTTCGAACACCCGCTCACGATGCCCCGAGCTGCTCACTTGGCAGCGAGAGCCGAGTGCGCTTCCATGGGCCCATGGCTCGTTCGACTCACCTGGCGCTGAATCTCGCTCTGATCGCGCTGTCCGCGGCCCCCTCGACGGCCTTCGGCACGCCGGGCCCCGCGACGACGGTGGTGATCGCGAACGCCAACGTGCCCGCGTCGATCACCTTGGCCGAGCGCTACGCGAGCGAGCGCGCCGTGCCGGCGGGGCAGGTCTGCGTCTTGGATGTCGAGGACGTGGAAGACGTCGATCTCGCCGACTATGAAAGTTCCTTTCTGCTGCCGCTGCGGGCTTGCCTCGACCGAACGGCCGGAGCACGCGAGCGCATCGAGGCAGCGGTCCTTATCCGAGGGCTGCCCCTGCGGGTCCGCGTGCCCGTGGGCGGTGGGAACCAGGTCGTCTCTTTGGCGGCGGCGTTGATGCTTTGGGACTCGACGATCATGGGCGCGCCGCTGCTCGGCAGTGAGCCGGGAAACACGGCTGACTGCGGGGGCACCGCTTGCTACGCGCCGGCGTGGCGCAACCCCTACCGCGGGTTTCCGTTCGAGAGCGGGTGGACCCGAGACGCGAGCGGAGTGACCTGGCGCCCGCTCTTGGTGACCATGCTGCACGGCCGCACCTACGAAGCCGCCGGCTCGCTGCTGACCAGCGCGCTGGAGGCGGAGCGCTCCGGAGCACCGGACGGGGAGATGCTCTTCATGGACGGGCGCGATCCAGCCCGCGGGGTCTTGGACGGCCAGTACGACCGCGTGATCGCCGACCTCGCGGCGCTGGGCTTCACGGCCTCCCGCGTTGCGTTCGACTCAGACCTCACGGGGCGCACGCTCGCGAGCTTCGTCACGGGCACGGCGACCCTCGGCACCAGCATCGAGGGCAACACGTTTCAGCCGGGCTCGATCGTCGACAACCTCACGAGCTTCGGCGCCGTGCCAGAGAACTTCCGGGAGACAGGGGAACGGCAGGTCTCCATCGCGCGCTGGGTCGAGCAGGGCGTAGCGGGCGCACACGGGACGGTCGCCGAGCCACTCAACGGCTCGTTTCCGCACCGCCGCTTCCTGGTCGAGTATGTGCTCGGCGCGACCCTCGCCGAGGCCTACCACTCGATGATGCCGGACGCGTACTGGCGCAACCTCGTGCTCGGAGATCCCATGGCGGCCCCCCACGCGATGCGGCCGGAGCTGGACGTGACGGGCATCATGGCCGGCGCGTCGATCGATGGCGCGAGGCAAGTTCAGGTCAGCGCGATGGACCCCCTCTCGACCCGCGGCGTGGCGTCGATCATCGCCTACCTCGGCGGGGTCGAGGTCGCCCGCTCGGACGCCGATACCCTCGCGTTCTGTTTGGTGGCTCCGGCCGGCGACGACCAGCAGCTGCTCATCGTCGCTCGGGCCGGCGAAGACCCCGCAGACGAGCGCATTTGGCAGCCGAAGGGCTGGACGGCGCTGACGTTCTCCTCGGGCGGCACGGCGACCGAGTGTGGCGCCGCGGACGCCGGCGCCAGCGAGCCAGACGGCGCCGCCACGTCCCTCGACGCTGGGGTGGGCGGAAACTCAGACGCGGGAACGGACCCGCCGAGCGGCGATGGCTGCTCGTGCAGGGCCGCCCCTCCATCCCGTCGCTCGATCCCTTGGCTCGGACTGATCGCCCTCGGGCTCCTTCGGCGAAGGACCTGAGGGTCGATTCCGGCGGCGGGGTGGACTAGGCTCCGCCGCCATGCCTGAGCTACACGTGATCGACCACCCGCTGATCCAGCACAAGCTGACGGTCATGCGCATCAAGGAGACCTCCACCGCCAAGTTTCGCTTGCTGCTCGAAGAGATCAGCATGCTGATGGGCTACGAGGTGACCCGCGACATGCCGCTCATCAAAGAGCGCATCGAGACGCCACTGATGCCGATGGACGCGCCGATGCTCGAGGGCAAGAAGGTCGTCGTGATCTCGATCCTCCGCGCCGGCGACGGGATCCTCAACGGGATCATGAAGCTCCTGCCTTCCGCGCGCGTCGGGCACATCGGGCTCTACCGAGATCACGAGACGCTCAAGCCGGTCGAGTACTACTTCAAGATCCCCCGCGAAATGGGCGACCGAGATGCGATCGTGGTCGACCCGATGCTCGCGACGGGCAACAGCGCCATCGCGGCGGTCGAGCGCATCAAGGCGGCGGGGCCGCGCAGCATCAAGTTCTGCTGCCTGCTCGCCGCGCCGGAAGGCATCGAAGCATTCCACAAGGCGCACCCCGACGTGCCGATCTACACCGCCGCCGTGGACGAGAGGCTCAACGACAAGGGCTACATTCTCCCCGGGCTTGGCGACGCGGGCGACCGCATGTTCGGCACGAAGTAGGGCCGAGACCGACTGATGGACGAGAGGCCACCCGAAGCACTCGGGTGGCCTTTGTCGTTGGAGTACAGCTGTCGTTGGAGTACAGCTGTCGTTGGAGTACAGCTGTCGTTGGAGTCGAGACTTTCAGAAAGTGAGCTCGAGGCCACCCGCTCCCACGTCGACACGAACCTCGCTCAGCTCGCGGGGCCCCCTGCGCCGGTTGGAGAGCACGCCGCCCACGATGGCCAGGATCATGCCCGGAAGGGTCACGGTGCCGCTGATGGCGGTGGTCCAGAAGCCGGCGCTGATCATCCCGCCGTCGCCGTAGCGCCCCTGATTCTCGCCACCGACGATCAGTCCGACGCCAGCGGTGAGCCCGGCGAGGCCGAACGCCAGGAGCACGCCGCCAACCGTCAAGGTGGGGTGACTGCCGCGGTCCTCGCTCGCGCCCGGGTCTCCGTCGCGAAAGGCCTGGTAGTCGGTCCGCCGCGGGGCAGGCTCGGCGGCTGCCTGCACGACTCCCCGCTGGGACGCGGCGCAGAAGGAGAACGGCCAGCAGTCTTGGTCGGCGCAGTCGGGGTGTCCATCCGCGTCGTTGTCTGCGCCGTCGCGACAGGCCGCCGCGGTGTTCTCGGGGGCGGCCTCGGCGCAGATCCTCAACGCCGCGCAGCCGGCATCCGCGCAGTCTGCGGCCCCGTTGCCATCGTTGTCGCGCCCGTCCGCGCAGAGCGCGAGCGTGTTCTCCGCGCCCTGGGACGTGAGCGCGGCGAGCTCTCCGGACGCGGCAGCGTTCTCGGGCTGAAGCTCGAGAGCCCGCTCGAACGCTGACGTCGCGCCGGGTCGATCGCCAAGCCCGAGCAAGGCTCGGCCGTAGCCGAGGTGAAGCTCGGGGTGCTCAGGTCGAAGCGCAAGTGCGCGCTGGTAGGCGTCGCGCACCGAAGCCCAGGCGCGCCGCGCAAGGTTCGCGGCACCGAGCCCGGCCCACGCGACGGCGTTTTGGTCGTCCAAGAGCGTTGCGCGCTGAAAGGCCGCCGCGGCGAGCGCGAAATTCCTCCCGGAGAACAGTTCACGACCGTTGGCGACGGATGCCTCGGCACGCGCCGTGTCAGAGCTCGGTGCCTCTTGCGCCGCCGCAACGGACGTCGAGAGGGCAGAGATGATGCAAAAGAACAGGACCCAAACGGACCGCATAGGAGCTCCATCCAGCCATCAGACATGAGGGTGCGTTCTTCGATGTGTCACCGCGCACGAATCCCAAACGCCCCCGATCGATGGGGGGCGTCTGGCCAGCGTCACGAACCGCGATGACCGATGGCGTAGCTTCGCGGCCCGAAAACCCATGAGGTCAACCGGCTCTCGCTCGGTGCCTCAGACGTGATCGATTGTCTGGGGTTGGAATCACCCGAGACGTGCATCTAGCTAGCCGATGCGTAGGTGTATGTCGAGGGATAACTTGCATACACAACAGACAACCTACCTGCGCCCCTTCGGCCTCGAAGTCGGCACCAACGGTGGCATCGGTCGTTGGAGCGAGAGGTTTCGCCCTGAGTGGTCGGTTCGTTGAGAAACTTGCGCCACGGCTTCCGGCTGCCGTGCTTTCTCGGGAATGGCATCGGGTGGGTTCGAGCGCTTCGGGGAGCAGGGCAGCAGGCATTCGGATCTCGTTCGAGTCACCCGAATTGAAGAAGCCGCCGGCCCACACAGGGGCTCGGCGGCTTGCTTCGAGGAGCCTGGGGTCAGTGGCTCTGCATCACGAAGGGGTAGGTGATGCCGGTGACGCCCGGCGCGGCGGGGAAGGTCCAGCGGCGAACGGCGTTCTGGACGCAGCTGCTGACCTGGTTGCTGCCGGTGCTGTCGCTGGCGACCGTCGAGCTCTGTACGGCGCCATCGGAGTTGACGATGAAGCTGACAGCCACGCGGCCTTCGAGCTCGGGGTGACTCTGCAGGCTCTGCTGGTAGCAGAAGCGAACCTCGTTGATGTGGCGGCGAACGGTGCGACGAACCTGCTCGCGGCTCAGGGCGCCCATGGTGCGGGCGGGGCCGGGGCGAACGCCGCCGGGGACGCGACCGGTACGGCGGCGGAGCACCGGGCCGGGGCCGTCATCACCGTGGGTGTCGAGGTCGCCGGTGTCGATCATGCCGGAGGTGCAGTCACGAACGCTCGGGTCGCAAGTGGAGACACCTGTGCTGTTCATGTCCATCTGGCCCCAGCTCGGTCCGCGGGGAAGCAGGAGGGTGCCGACGTTCGCGAGGCCGCCGTCACCGACGTGCGCGCTGCCGGCCGTGAAGGGAGAGCTGCCGTCGCCGAAGCTCATGGTGTCCGGGGTGAGCACGGCGAGCACGCCGAGGTTGTTGAGGTTGTTGGCGCTGGGCACAAACGTCGCGGTGGCGCGAGGCTGACGACGACCATGCTCACGGACGGGGCCGGCGCTGCTGGACTCCGAAACGCTGTTCGACTCGCCGCCGCCGATGTCGCCGCCGGAGTCACCGGTCTGCTGCGAGGCGGGCGCGGGGGCCACAGGCTCCGGCTCGGGCTGGGCCATCGCCTCGACCGAGACGGACACGTAACGCGTCATGTCGGCCCGGTCGGCACCGTTGAGCGCCGAGACGTTGGGCGGACTCATCGCGAAGAGGGCGAGCATGATGCCGTGGATCACCGCGGCGACGGCCATCCAGCGCAGCCAGCCGTAGCGGCGACCGGTCTTGGGCGTGTGGTCGACCACCGCGGCCGTAGGCCGGAGGTAGAAGGCGAAGTCACCGACCGTGACCTCGGCGCTCATCCCGGCGCCGAGAGTGAAGACGTCGCCAACCGCGTCGACGACCGCGCCGTCTTTGGCGACCCGCACGCCCGCGCCTTCGGGGAGGGAGACGAGCCACCCGCCGTTGGAGGCGGTGACGAGCTCGTGGTCGAAACCGAGGACCTGCTCGGGCAGCGAGAACCAGCAGGACGCGGAGGGCCCGATGAGCAGCGGCTCGGTGGGGTTGAGGAGAGTGCTCTCGAGCGGATTGCCGTCCCAGCTCACGACGATTTCGATTTGTTCGGTCATGCCCACTGACTTTGCAGCGGGCGTGCCAGTGTACGAAGAGTGCGCAGTTGGCTTCAACTACGCGAAATTACGCGTAACAAAGCGTAACGTTACGCTCAGATACACTCAGATCCGGGTAGATCCGTAACTTCGGGTCGAAGGGTCTCGAGGTGGAGGAGCCAGCGCTCACGCACCCCCTCATCCACTCCCTGGCGTACGAGCACGTTGGAGAGAATCTTCTTTCGGCGCTCGAAATGGCCGCCCATCACGCGGTGCGCCTTGTGCGCCTCGCGCATACTTCGGCCGGTGTAGGTGATGGGGCCGCCGAGGTGAGCGGCGGCGTGCTGAAACTCCATCTCCTCGAGGCGCTCTCGGTTCACCCGCCGGAAGAAGAAGCCGATCATCACATCGCTGAAGATCTTGTCGATGAATTCTCGGATGACCGAGCGAAGCCCTTCCTCGCCACCGATGAGCTCGAAGTCCGTGTTCACGGACCAAAGGTGACGGCAAGCCAGCCGATCGTCTAGAACAGGATCCATGAAGCGCGCTCTCATCGGTCTGCCGGCGGCTCTGGTCTTCGCATTTGCGTTGGTCTCGCCCGTCGCGGCGGACCCCGATGACGACGAGGTGGTGGTCGATCTGACCACGCGCGTGCCCCCCCGCTGGCTCACCGACATGACCGCTGATTGGCCACTCACGCCGGAGCGGTGGCGGCGACGCATGCCGCGCGAGTGTCAGACGCGCGGCGGGTACCGGGATCATTGTCAGGGCGAACGGCTGATCGCCGAGCCGCACGGCCCGGAAGCAGATCTCGCTCGACGCCTCGCGCTCGGTCAGCGCGCCACAGCGCTGCACCTGATGCATCACCGACCTTTCGATGAATGGATGGACGCGGTGGCGGACCTCGAGCCGGACGAGTCGCTCACCTTTCCCGTGGCGAACGGGCACCTCGGCCGGGGCTTCGGTCGCACGCGCACGGGGTCGATGAGCCACCGGCGCCACTGGGGCGTGGACATCGGCGCCGAGGAGGGCGCGCCCATCCTCGCCGCTCGCGAGGGGCTGGTGGTCTACGCGGACAACGGCCTGACGGGCTACGGCAACGTCGTGATGTTGCTGCATTACGAGGGTTTCACGACCTTCTACGCGCACTGCCGACGCATCACGGTTTTTGCCGGGCAGCGGGTCGCTCGGGGCGCCCCGATCGCGGAGGTGGGGAACACCGGGTTCGCTCCCGCGCCCCACCTCCACTTCGAGTGGCGGCAGCGCGGGTGGCCCCGAGACCCGGTCTCACACTTCCGCCGACGTGAGCGGTGATCTAGTCTCGTCCGGAGTGAACCCCATCTCTGGGCAACAAGGACTCCCGCCGAGGGTCGGGCCGTATGAGCCGGTCGAGCTGCTCGCTGAGGGCGGCATGGCGAGGGTCGTGATGGCCCGACGGCCTGGTCTCGCGGGTTTCGAGCGTACTGTCGCGCTCAAGCTCATCCTCCCCGAGCTTGCCGCCGACGAGCGCTACGTAACGATGTTCCTCGACGAGGCGCGCATGGCGTCTCGGATTCAGCACCCGAACGTCGTCTCGGTGCTCGAGGTCGGCCGCGATGAGACGACGGGCATCCTCTACATGGCGATGGACTTGATCCTCGGAGCGACGCTCTCGCAGTTCTGCCGCGCGCACCGCAAAGGTACGGCCGTCAACGCGGGCCTCGAGATCGTCGCTCAGGCCGCTGACGGTCTGGACGCGGCGCATTGCGCCGTGGCCGCCGACGGTTCGCCCCTCGCGCTCGTGCATCGCGACATCTGCCCTCAGAACTTGCTGATCGGTTTCGATGGCTTTGTGCGCGTGAGCGACTTCGGCATCGCCCGGGCGGAGCAGCGCAACACCCACACGGAGACCGGCAAGTTCAAGGGCAAGCTCGGCTACTGCTCACCCGAACACATCCTCGGTCGACCGCTCGACCACCGCTCGGACATCTTCGCGCTCGGCATCGTGGCCTTCGAGCTGATCACGGGGGTGAAGCTCTTCTCATCGACGACCCCCTCGAAGACGCTTCAGCGTGTGCTCAACGCAGAGGTGCCGACGCTTACGTCACTGCGGCCCGATGTGCCGGCAGGGGCAGGCGCCGTGATCGACGCCGCGCTCGATCGATCCATGGACGCGCGCCCGGCCCGTGCGGCGGAGCTCGCCGTGGCGATCCGCGCGGCGTGCCTCGAGGCTGGGCTCGACTCCCCGCGAGAGGCCATTCGAGAGGGCGTGCGCGCGGCAGCGTCCGACCAGGCGATTCGGCTCGCCGGCATGGACCCGCGGCGGGTGCCGACGATGCCGCCCGCGCCCATCGAAGCGGCCTCCCACACGAGCATCGAGCGGCCCTCGCGCGACACGCTGGTGGACTTCGTCATCGGCGAAGACCCCGACACCCAGAGAGATCCTGACGTCCCGGCCGACGAGATTCCGGACACCGAGTCGTAAAGGCTGCCCCGTGTGTAAGCTGAGCGACGCCGCCCCGTTGGTTCGACATGTTCAACGCTGACCTCCTCCGCCTGATGCACCGAATTGCGCTCGGCATGCCACTCGTGCTGCCGACCCTTGCGGCTCCCTTCAACTACGCCGGCTGCTACCCACTGGGGTACGAATGCCCTCGGGACATCGTGCCCGCTGTCGTGCAGTACAACTCCGACGGCGAAGGAGCGATCATCGACTGCGCCGCGGCCTGCGGCGGGGAGGGAGACGAGGCACCGCGATGTCGGGCGGTGGATCAGACCCACGTGGAATGTCTGCGAGAGGTCGTCATGTGTCCCGCCGCCGGCCGGCGGCCGGGGGGCGAGATCCAGCGCTCGGCGACCCGCGCGGATGAACGCGATCCGACCTGCGCTTGGCTCTTCGACGCGCTCGCCCTCGAGGCCTCCGCCGTGCCCGCTTTCGATGAGCTCGCTTCGGCGCTCGAAGGCCTCGGCGCCCCAGTTCAGCTGAGCGCCCGCGCACGTGAGGCACGAGAGGACGAGCTCAGACACACCGAGGCGATGACCCGGCTGCTCGCCCGTCGGGAGTCGGAGGTGTCGGTCCGCGTGCGCGTGAACGCTGCGCCGGCGCCGACGCTCTACGAGCTCGCGCTCGCAAATGCCGTCGAAGGCTGCACACGTGAGGCGTTTGGCGCGCTCGAGGCTGCCCTCCAAGGCGCCCGCGCGGCCGAGCCCGACCTGCGGGCGGCGATGGCCGAGATCGCGCAGGACGAGGCGCGGCACGCCCTGCTCTCGTTCGACATCGACACGTGGGCGCGAGCCCGCCTGAGCCCAGCGGACAACCGGCGCCTCGATGCGGCTCGGTCAGAAGCGATCGCCGGGCTGCGGCAGACCCTGCTGCGCCGTGAGGCGCCGGCAGGCCTCGGGCTGCTCACCGCGCTAGAGGCTAGAGCGCTCATCCGAGCCTGATCCAGGCTCAGCACCCTCCGAATCTGGCGACATTCGTTCGGAAGGCCATTGGGCAAGCGAAGAAGGTGTACGTTCAGAAGATGCGGACCACCTGGGCCCTCGCTTTTTGTTTGGTGATCCTGCCCGCCTGCGCGCGTGGCGGAGGTGGCGATCGCATTCCCTTCGATGCGGGCACCCGCGCGATGGACGCCGCCTTTGGCACCGACGCAGGCTTCCGGCAAGACGCAGGCTTCGGCACCGACGCAGGTTTCCGGCAAGACGCAGGCTTCGGCTCCGACGCAGCCCTCGGCACCGACGCAGGCTGCACGTCGTCCTGTGTAGGGCTCGAATGTGGCGATGATGGTTGCGGCGGCACGTGCGGCAGCTGCACCACCGGCACCTGCGCCTCGGGCACGTGCAGCTGCACCCCGAACTGCACCGGCCGGACCTGCGGCGACGACGGCTGCGGCGGAAGCTGTGGAACCTGCACCACTGGCACCTGTGTCTCGGGCACGTGCAGCTGCACCCCGAACTGCACCGGCCGAACCTGCGGCGACGACGGCTGCGGCGGAAGCTGCGGAACCTGCGGCTCCCTCTGCACGGACACCTGCGCCTACTCGCTCGACTTCGACTGCGACGACGGCGGCCCGTTCTCGGACTACTCGCTCTGCGATCTCGGCACGGACTGCTTCGACTGCGGGCCACGAACCGCCGTCTGTTCCAGCGGCACCTGCGTCTCCCCCTGAGGAGAATCGGTGTAGGGTCAGTCTGTGCGGACAGGACCCATCATCGCAGCCACCGTGACGCTGTTCTCGGCCGTAGCGTGCACCAACACCACAGCTCCCTCCGGTCTCGACGCCATTCGAGACGAGAGCGAAGGCCCCGTTCGTGCGCTGGTCGCTGACGGACGTGTGGAAGGCCTGATCGCCTCCGTGCCGATGACCGGACCCACCGAGTCTGGCGCGCTAGATTTTGTCGAGCGTCACCGCGACGCGCTCGGCGTCGACCCAGGGTTCGACCTTTCGACGACCGGCTCGATGGAAACTGGGGACGGCGCGACGGTTGTACATCTCGGGGTCAGCCACGGCGGTGTGCCGGTGTTTGGAGCGTCCGTTCGCGTCGTCGTTACGGGCGGCCTGATCGAGTTCGTGAGCGCCGACCTCCCTCGGCGCGCGCCGGTGGAGGACACCCCCACGGTGGATGGTTCCGCAGCTACTGCGTCGATCCCAGCGCTGCTCGAGTTGACCGAAACGCCGCCCAGCGATCCGCCCGAGCTCGTGTTTGTC
>Ga0114933_10002681_pt1 | contig 18049 bp, 21 predicted proteins | sample 4SBtaG_FD_89691 | JGI IMG/M metagenome (GOLD analysis project Ga0114933, IMG submission 89691) | Deep subsurface microbial communities from Kolumbo volcano to uncover new lineages of life (NeLLi) - 4SBTROV12_W25 metaG | ecosystem: Environmental > Aquatic > Marine > Volcanic | place: Kolumbo... | reverse complement strand
GATTTACTTGCAATGTATCAAGATGCAAATGCTGCTGAATGTCCTCTAGTAATTGACACTACTACTCCTTCATGTGGTGGCGGTCGTTTTGGTTGTTGGACATGCACTGTTGTGGATAAGCAAAGCTACCTTACAAATTTGATTGAAAATGATGAAAAAAATGAATGGATGGAAATTCTTGCCGAGTTACGACAGAAACTAAAAGATACTCAAGAACCTAGTGTTTGGGAAAAGTATAGAGAGCGAAAAAGACGTAGTGGCAGAATTGATTTGAAGACTTATGATCCAAAGTGTAAAAAATGTGGCACACAAAATAGTTTTTCAGAAGAAACTTGTAAAAAATGCTCAGAAATATTGATGAAACATACACCAGGTCCATACAAAATGGAATTTAGAATTCAATATCTTAGAGATTTACTCAAAGGCCAAATGAAAATTCAGAAATTAAAAAATGATCCGGATATGGAATTAATCTTAGAAGAAGAAATCCATGAAATTCAAAGAATTTGGAGAATGGAGCAAGGTGATTGGAAAAACACTGCCTATGCAATTTATGCTGAAATTACGGGTAAAAATCTAAACTCTATACAAAATGAACTGGGGAATTTTAATGAAAAAGAACAAGAACTGTTGGAAAAAACATGTTCAACTTATAAAATTCCATTCAAACTTGTCAGCAATCTTTTGAATTTGGAATTAAAATCTCAAGGGGCAAATAGACATTCTAAAGTTTTTGATAAAATTAGAAGTGAGCTATCCAAAGAATGGAGAGATGTCGATAATGATGAAGAATATGGGAAAATTATGATTGAACTCCAAAAGAAAAGAGACATCAAAGACAAAGCAAAGATACTTGAAATCGATGAAACTCAGGGTGAATAATTTTGATTATTAATAAAATTACAATTACTGATTTTGGAGTATATGGCGGAGTTAACGAATTTAATTTTAAGACTAGTCCTGATAAAACTATAATTTTATGTGGAGGAAAAAATGGTGCTGGAAAAACAACTCTCTTTGAATCAATTATGTTGTGTTTTTATGGTAAAGACTTTGATGATGCAGGTCTTGAAAAACAATACGACAAAAAGATTCTACGTTCATTTCATAGTAATTTAGAAACAAATTCTGTTAGTTCTAGTTGTTCTATTTCAATCGAATTTGAAATTGCATATGAAGGTAAAATTCAAGAATACAAAATTACTCGAACTTGGCAAAATAATGATGGTAAAGTTGAAGAAGATCTCTCTATTCAAAAATCAGATTCACAATCAAATGATTTCAAGGAATTGGATGTATCAATACCTGCAAAAAAGAATAGACATACAGAGGCTAGATTCGAAGAAATAGATTCAATTGAAAAGTCTGAATGGCAACAGTTTATCAATCAATTAATTCCTCGAGGCATTGCAAAATTATTTTTCTTTGATGGAGAAAAAATTCAAAGTATTGCTGATGAGGGCAATGAAAACAAGTACATCCAATCATCATTTGACACTTTGCTAGGCTTGGATTTAGTAAATCAATTACAAAAAGACATTGGATTTGTGTTGTATAGGGAAGCAAAAAAGAAAAAAGAAAATGAAAAGAGAGTTGATATGAATAATGATACTATGACTCCAGAAAAATTGAAACTTGAAATGCTAAAAAAAGAACTAATAGAATTTGCAGAATTACGTAATAGTTATGAAGAGTATAAAAAAATCCACAAAAAACCACCGCATTTAGAAAATTATGAATCCATGATAAGATTTGCAACAAATGGAATGAGAGAAAGGGAATTTAATGGAAGTGAGTTACAATCTTTGTTATTTTTACAAGATATTTTAAAAGATAAACAAAATACTCTTCAATTAAACATTACAGAAAAAAATAATTCTATAAAATCAGCTCATGATGAATTTCTACTAGCAACAGAACGATTTGAAAAAATTGGTGGCAACTATTATGAGAAAAACAAAGAGATGGAAAAAAATGAGTCTGAAATGACTTCAAAAATTGCAGTCACTGAAAAACAAATTTCTGATTTATGTGCTAGTGAACTACCTTTTTGTTTAATTCCAGAACAACTAGATGAAATAAAAAAACAAATACAATCTGATCAAAAATTAATTTTGTCAAACTATGAAAAAGAAATCTTTGAAAAAAATACTGAAAAGATTTCCTCTACTTTAGAATCTAAATCATTTTTACCTGATATTTCTATGGATATTAAAAAAACAATTAATTCAGAACTAGTCAAATTACTTGGAGAAGAATTAGATGAAAAATCTACATTTGATGTTTTCTTTAGTTTATCACCTATCCAAATGGAGCAAATTTTAACACTAATTGAGAATTCTAAAGAATTAACAATTCAAACTATTGAGAAATTAACAAACTCTTACGGAATTCAAAAAAGGGCCTTAGAGAAATTTGCAGTTGTTGGCAAAATAAAACCCGAAATTGAAGAAATCAAGTCAATAATGTCTGAAAGAGACTCTTTTCGTGACCAAGAACGTGATTTGAAGATAAAATTAGAGCAATTAGAATCTGATTTTTCTCAAAATAACACCAGACTCAAAATGCTCAATGCAAAAATTCGTACCAGCCTTGACAGACAGACTAGCTCTGAGAAATTATCTTCTAGTGATACAATGGCTCATTCAGTTCTTGAAGTATTGGATGAATACTCACGATCACTTCGTAATGAAAAAATTTCTTTGCTTGAAAGTAATGTGTTGAGAGGCCTTGATATTTTATTACACAAAAAAGATTTTATCAAAAAAGTAACTATTGACAAGGAAACATTTGCAGTGAAATTGTATAATGGCAATGATGATGAGATAACTAAAAACATGTTATCAAAAGGTGAACTTCAAATTTATGCTACTGCCCTTGTTTGGGGATTGGCAAAGACTTCTGGAAGACCACTACCATTTATGATTGATACTCCACTTGCAAGACTAGATGTAGACCACAGATCAACTGTTGTAGAATCATTTTTCCCTGAAACATCTCAGCAGACTATAGTTTTATCAACTGACTCTGAAATTGATTCTCATTATTATGAAAAATTAAAACCATACATTTCAAAATCATATACAATTGCATTTGATTCATCAAAAGGCAAAACAAGAATTCATGAAGGATATTTCTTTGATAATGAGGAGATGACAGTTGAAGTTCAGTAGAATGAAACTTAGTGCAAAAAGCCAAAACTTGCTTGGTAGATTAAAAGCAAGAACAGGTCTTACTCCAAATTTGCTAGCAAGATTTGCATTTTGTTTATCCATAAAAGAAAAATCTTCCCCTGATCCTAACGAATATGATAAAGAGGGAAGTGACATAGAGCCAAGTGTTTTGTTTGGAGAATATGAGGAACTTTATCTTGGATTGATGAAAAACAGATTAAAAAAAGATGGATTTATAGAATTAGAAATTGAATCTAAATTAAATGAAATGACTCGTTGTCACATTAATCGCGGAGTCATTGCACTATCTCCTCGAATTCAAAATTTGGGCGATTTTTATGATTTAATCAAAGAAGAGCGAAATGTCTGAGATAAAATACCCAATTTACCTTGATTCTCATGCTACTACGCCTGTAGATCCTCGTGTTTTTGAGGAAATGAAGCCATATTTTACAGAGAACTTTGGCAATGCATCAAGTTTGGATCATTCCTTTGGATATGATGCATCAATTGCAGTTTCTCAAAGTAGAGAAAAAATCGCATCCGCGATTGGTTGTAACATGGATGAGATTATCTTTACATCAGGAGCTACTGAATCTGATAATTTGGCATTACTTGGTGTAATGGATAGAAATAAAGCTAAAGGAAATCATTTGATTACATGTGTTACAGAACACAAGGCAATACTAGACACTGCAAAACATTTGGAAGATAACGGATGTAAAGTAACGTATCTTTCAGTTGATGAATATGGGTTGATTGATTTGGAAAAGTTGAAAAATTCTATCACTAATGAAACGGTATTAATTTCCATAATGTTTGCAAATAATGAGATTGGAACAATACAAAATATTTCAGAGATTGGGAAAATAGCACATGAAAATGACGTATTGTTTCATACAGATGCAGCACAAGCATTAGGCCATATTCGAATTGATGTTAAGAAAATGAATATTGATTTGATGTCAATGTCATCTCACAAAATCTATGGACCAAAGGGAATCGGTGCTCTTTATGTTAGAAGTATAATGCCACGTGTTAAAATTAATTCGACTGTTCATGGTGGTGGACAAGAAAGAAACATTCGTTCAGGAACTTTGAATGTACCTGGAATTGTTGGGTTTGCAAAAGCAGTAGAGATTGCAGTTGATGAAATGGGTTCAGAGAATGCAAAATACAAAAGATGGACGGGTATGATGTTGGAAAAGTTTACTGCAGTTGGTGGAAAGCTAAATGGCCATCCAGACAATAGACTTGTACATAATCTTAATGTTCGATTTGAAGGAGTGCAAAGTAAATCTATTATCAATACAGTTTCTAAAAAGTTGGCAATTTCTGCTGGCTCTGCATGTACTACTGATTTAGTAGAGCCATCTCATGTTCTTTTAGCCTTGGGATTAAGTGAAAATCAGGCACATAATTCCATTAGAATTGGATGTAATAGGTTCAATACTGATCATGAAATTGAATTTGCAATAAATGAGATTTTGAATGCTTTGGAATCTATTGCTAAAATTCGTGTCTAGTTTGTGGTCTTTCTTATACTTTCAGTATGGCTTCCATACACATATGTCTCATATTGTCCATCACCTAATTCTACAAACCAGTGATATAGAATCTGAATATTTTTTGTAAATTCAAATGGTCTTGGTAATGGAACATCTGTACAATGATCTCTTACCCATCTTTTTATGAATCCAAATTGTGTTCTCTCATTAGTTTCAATGAATTCATTAATTTTTTGAGTAAATGGATGAGAGAGAAAATGTGTTTTTAGTGTTTCAAGAAATTCTTCTTTAGATAATCCGGGTTCTATGTTATAATTTGCCAAATCATGATAGATGCAATTTGCAGTTTCAGAATCATTTGAAGGCTCTTTGTTTGAATTTATGTTAAAATATCCTTGAATCAAATCCTGAATTTTTTCAGTCATTGGCAATGCCGATTTTAAAAAATAATCTTTTTCTGGAATAATTTCAGGATCCTCAAATTCTATTTGTTCTGGTGCTTGTTTTTTGCACTTTTCATACTCTTCCAGATATTTTTGATAAATGTCATCATCTACAAAAATTGCCTCTCTTTTGATTTTCTCAAGATACATTCTATCTGAAATTTCTAATTTTTCTACAAGAACTCCTGCCTCATAATTTCCACCTTCCATTAATCCATTATGAGAAATGTTACCTGATGCAACAATTGCTGAATCCAAATTTACAGAATAGACTTTGAGATGGATTTTGTTATTGATGTATAGCGCAATGTTATATTCTTTACAAAATTGGTATAATTCTAGTTCAGATGAGCCTGAAATGAGGTCATTAATGTGCCAAGTTGTAATGATTGTAATTTGGTTTGAGATATCTCCAAGTAATTTTTCTAGAACTTTTGTTTTGATGTAAGGGACAAAAAGAATAATTTTCTTTTTTTCACTTTGTGTAAGATAATCATGAATTTTTTCAAATAATGGTGATTTGATGACCATAATCAATCATTCCAATTTTTATCCCAGTAAACATATTGTTCGTATGGGTTAAAATTACTATCATTAGTTTGAATGAGATCTGTTACTTGTACTAATAGAAATGAATTATTTTTTGAACCCATTCTTGGTCCTCTTGTACCTCTTCCAATTATTTGACTTAATAAAACAGGCGAGTTCACAGGTCTGCCAATAAATACCACATCTAAATCAGGTACATCAAAACCTGTACTGAAAATATCATAATTACAAATAATGTTTATTTCATTAGTATCTTTGAATTTTTTTATAATTTGTCTTCTAAAACTTCTATCACTATTCCCATCTACATGTATTGCTTTAATTCCTAGTTTCTGTAAAACTGTAAAAACCAATATTGATTGGGATACATCTGTTGCAAAGAAAAGAATTTTCTTCCCATTCTCTGCATATTTTTTTAACTCTTCGATGATTAATAAATTCCTGTCATTATCATTCCCTAATCTTTCTAAAAATTCTGATGAAAACTCTGGCCTGTCTCCCTCTACTAATTTTTTTAATTCTGAGCTATCTTTTTTTGATAAATCAATCATAAATTTTGTTTGTAGTTGTGTATAGATTGCCTTAGATAATATCTCTTCATCTTCTAAATATTTAATTATATTTTTTTCATATATTTTTTTCAATTGCTCGTTTAATTCAATTTGAATTATTTGTCCTTGAAATTCATCTACCAATAAATTATTTTGAACCTCATCTATCCCTCTTCCAGGGGTTGCTGTTAATCCTATTATTCGTGTAGAATTTTCAAAATTTGCTAGTTGATATAGTGATTTTTTATACGTGGGAGCTAAAATACGATGCGCTTCATCTATTATGATATAGTGAGGTTTTAACGAACTGTTTTTTTCTAAAAAATTATTCATTTTTGCATATCCTGCGAAAACAAGAACATTTTCCTCAGGAATTTTGGGAATTTGTTTTGAACCCCATGCATTAACTACTGTGAGAGGATACTTACCTACATGATTCCATATATGAATAAACGAATCATGAGCTTGTTCTAATAACTCTGACGAATTTGCAAACCATACGATTTGCATGTTTGGATTATGGTTTAAAATATTTGAAAGTATTTCCATTGCCGTCCTAGTTTTTCCTGTACCTGTTGGCATTTGAATAAGACATCTTGCATTAAGATTTTCTAATTTTTTTAGAGCTTTTTCAACAATTGAAGCTTGATATCCTAATAGCATTTTAAGTGGTTCAAATTTTGCATTTTCTCCATATACTATTTCTTTTTCAGGAATTACATCATTTTTGTCAGAAATTAAATAATCGGGATAATCAAAAACTTCTAAAAATTTTTTTGTTATGTCATTATCATCCCATTTGAATTCTACATATTTTTCAATATTTTTTTTAAATTCTGAATCTGACATTTCTGAAATTTTTTTTGTTATTCCAAATTGACTAAAATAATTCTCCCATACAGATGGAATGTTTGGACTAGATACATCAAACAATTTCCTTCTAAATTCTTTTTTTGTAATCTTAGAAATATTCAATGAGGAATGAATTTGTCCTAGTATTTCTTCCTCTTCAAAAATTGAACGAATTTTTTTCCCATCGGTAGATAGAACCTTCAAAATAAATTCTAAATCAAGAAGTTTTTCTCTAGGTAATGTTTTTTGTAATTCTTCTAAAGGTAAAAATTGATTTAAGATCAATTTATTCTTCATCTAAATTTACATCTGACAATTTGTATGCGGATACTCCCCATTGATTTAGCAATTGTCTGAGTGTACTTGCAACATCTTGAGGTTTTTCTATACTTTGGAATGTATTTCTTGAAAAACCGAATGCTGCAAATAATATATCAAATACTGCTCTGATTTTTTGAACATCTTCATTATCGCCTGTTTTTCCTTCCTCCGCTCCTAATTTCCCACCTACATCATCTAAAAGACTGAAAAATAATTTCATAAATGGATGTTCCATGTTGTATTTTACTAAAACTGAATCTCCTTCGTAATTGTATTTTACAAATGGTCCATCAGGATCTAAGTTTTGTCCCAAACTAATATGATATCCATTTAACAAATCTTGGTACACTTCATCTGTATTTTCTAAACTATCTTTGAAATTCTCTGCAAATTTCCTTAATTTTTTTTCTTGTTCTGTATTTAATTCCGGTTTGATTGTTTTATCATGAATTATCTTTGTTCCTTTTCGACCTTTTTTCTTATCTTTTCCTCCTTTGGACTCTTCATTTTTTCGACGTTCAGTGGTAAAATAATTCCTTCTTGAAATTATTGTAGGACTAATTGCCTCAGAAATTTTCTGTCGTACTTCTGATTCCATACTAATTTTTGATTTATTAAATTCAACAGCAAACACTTCGTCTGATTCTTTAGTAAATTCAATTTCAACCCCTGTGAATCTATCTTCTTTATCAAAATCGTTCCTGTTGGATTTTGCTTCGGATGCTCCTAAAATTTTAATTGGACCTCCCGGATATTTTCCAAAATATATCTCTCTTCCTTCTCTAACCAATGAAACTCCTTCATCCTGTTCAGAAATTTTTCTTTGATTGAAGTTTTTAGGATCATTTCCTGGTCGATAAATTACTTCACCTTTTCCGCCCCACCATGTTTCTGGAAAGTATGAATATGTAATCACCATCCATCCTGATTCATCATCTACTGTAATTGGGACTCTCTGTGAAACACTTTTTGGTTCATCATCATCACTTTTTTGATTGTATGTAATGAATAATGGATCATAAGGAATCACATCAAATGTTTTTTCTGAACCACTAAGAATTTTAATCTTAATTTTTTTCTTATTTACTACTTTTTCACTACCTTTTTTTCCAGGAATTATTTTTTCATCTGTAAGAAATTTCCTATAGGTTCTACCTATTTCATGTAATAATTTTAAGCCTGTTTCAGCCTGAATATCATTTTCAGTAAATTTTTGAATAATTTCTGACCAAATAACAATTGTCCCATGTTCATAAATTTGATATTCTTTAGGAGGATCTTTTGGAATCGGTTTTGGAAGTTTTTCTCCTTTCTTTAAAATTGTATAATTCCAAATCCCACCTTTGGTTTTTGAATATACTTCTCCGTGAGTTGTTTGACTGATACATGATAAGTATGCACCTACACCAAATTTTCCAATTCCTTCTTTCTTATCTTTTTTATCTGTAATTGCAGCTATAAAATAATCATATACTTTTTCAAATGACATTCCTTCTCCATCGTCGATAAAAATAATGTTTTTTGCTCTACGAAATGTTCGTGTACCTGTATGATCTGTCCAATCAAATTTGATTTGGATTTCATTAGAATTTGCCTCTATCGAATTATCAATAATTTCAAAAAGTGCTGAAATTGGTTTGAATCCTGATTTTTTGTTGCCAAATGCTTCAGTTGCAAATTCATTTGAAATAGGTTCTCTGAAATCTTGTTGATATTCATTAGACATCCCTCTACTATTTTTAGAAATTATAAAAACTCTAGGGTGTTTTCCATGTTACGATTTTCATAACTTAATCTCCAATATCTTTTAAACTGAACAATTTCTTATCTTGATATGACAGATATTCCTACACGAGATCAGATAAAACCAGGTACAAAAGTTGGCATTGAAACAAAAGAAAACCAAGGAACAGGCAAACTCACTAAAGGAATTATAAAAAATATTCTAACTTCAAGTAACATACATCCTCATGGAATCAAAGTAGAATTAGAAGATGGTCAAATTGGACGCGTTAAAGAATTATTTTCAAATAATGGCAATGTAATTACAACAAGATCTTATGAAATAGAAGGACCTGGAGATGAGGACTATGAATCAGGAATGAAGATAACCATTAACGAAGAACCATCTTCAGATAAATTTTCAAACATAGACACATCTATTCCTAAAAATGAAAATGAATACAATGAATTCAAATCTACATTTCAATACGATCTTGATGAAGAAAAATTACGAAAAGCAGGAAAGATTGAAGCAGCTGATGCAAGAAAAAATAATAATAAAAATTTGAAATATAATATTCAAAAAGAAGTTGCATTAACTATTGCAGCATTTGCTAACCAGGAAGGCGGAAGATTATTCATAGGTGTGAATGATGATGCAACTATTTTAGGGCTAGGAAGAGACCTAAAAACATGTGGAGGGACTCTGGATAAATTACAATCTACAATTAGAGATGCATTGAAGAAGTTTTTACAAAATTATTCATTTATTGCAAAATTAAAGTTTGAATTTGGAGAAGACATTGATAAACAATATTTGGTAATTCATGTACCCCGTGCAACAGAAGCAATTTTTGTTCATACTTCAAGTGGGCAAGAACCATATGTTAGAATGCAAAACAGTTCTGAGAAATTCACATATGATGAATTCCTAAAACATTGCAAGGACAGATTCTAAATTGACTAGTCTAAGTTTCTTCGGAGGTGTCAATGAAATTGGAGGTAACAAAATTTTACTTGAGGACAAAGATACCAAAATTTTCTTAGACTTTGGTAAGGGATTCACGGGATTAGGTAATTACTTTGAGCAATTTTTAGCACCACGTGCATCAAATGGAATTTTAGACTTTATTACAATGGGATTGGTGCCTGATATACCAGGAATTTACAGAGATGACTTGATGTTCCGAGCTGGTAGAGAAATTAAAGAGCCTGAAGTAGATGCAGTATTGATATCACATGCACATGCAGATCATGTAGATTATGCATCATTTCTACATAGAGACATCCCACTATACATGGGCCAAACCACACAAAACATGATCAAAGCAATTCAGGAAAGATCATCAGGTGCAATCGATAGAGAAATTTTACAATTCAAATTAGCAGGTGCAAAACGAGGAGATCCTAAAATTCAAAGAACTGTAAATACATTTCGTACAGGTGAAAAATTCAATATCGGTTCTTTAGAAATTGAACCAATCCATGTAGACCATTCCATTCCTGGTGCATATGGTTTTATCATTCATACATCTGAAGGTCCTCTTGTATACACAGGTGACCTAAGACGTCATGGCTCAAAACCTCAAATGACTGAGGAATTTATTGAAAAAGCAAAGGCAGTAAAACCAATTGCCCTAATTGCTGAAGGAACAAGAATCAAAGATAAATCAACTAATGAAAGTGAACAAATAGTTTATTCCCAATCAGATAAACTAACTGCAAATAGTAATAATTTAGTTTTTGCTGATTTTAATTTCAAAGATGTAGATAGAGTACAAACCTTTTACAACATTGCAAAGAAAAATGGCAGAAAACTAGTTATCAAAATTAAAGATGCATATTTTCTAAAGCACTTGTCATCGGATCCTAATCTGAATTTACCAAACTGGGATGATGAACATATTGCAATTTACAAAGCAAAGTATCGTACTGGAACATATTCTGATTCAGATTATGTGGGAGAAGATAGAACATTTGCAACTGCTCCTAATGCATTGACAGCAGCTGAAATTGCAGAACATCCTGACAAGTATATCTGTGCAATTGGATTTTTCAGCTTTAATGCATTGATTGATATGAAACCTCAAGCCGGTGCCATCTACATACATTCAGCAAGTGAGGCATACAATGAAGAGCAGGTTTTGAGTACAAAAAGGCTCAAAAATTGGCTTGATAGATTCCAAATGGAACATCACCAAATTCATTGCTCAGGACATGCTAAAGGTGAGGATTTGATGGACATGGTAAAAGAGATTGATTCCAAAGTATTGTTTCCTGTTCATACAGAATATCCTACAGAATATGTGCGAGTTACAAATAAAATCAATATTGTAGAGTTGAACAAAAAATATGAAATTTAGATCTTTATTTGGTGATTCAAAAATAACTTTCAAAGTAGATGGAAAACCTCCACAAAAATCTGAATGGGGGGGAGAGAATGCTAGTTTAGTAATAAAATTAAGAAAAGCAGCATTAAAAGCTAGAAAAGATGCAGGCCGTGACAAGTGTATTGCATCTCCAGTAAAATTGAATCTTGTTGTACATGCTCCAAATATTGATGATAGAGATTACATTCAATCTGGAAATGATGATGAAAAAAGATACGTTGGCGATTTAGATAGTTTGGTTGCAGGAGTATGTGATTATCTTTCTAAGGCTCCAGAAAAACCAGGAAGAAATAATTTTTCTCCAAGTGTATTGTTTAATCAAGAACCAGAAATTAACCCCATAATTCCAATATTGATAGAAGACGATTCACAAATTCAAATTATTACTGCTGAAAAAATTGTTTCTAATGAATTATTTTATGTTGTTGAAATTAAATTACTTGATTCTTAATCTAGATATTTTTCTAATTCCTTTAATTCCTAATTTGATAAAATTATCATCTATTCCAAATTTCTCAAACACTCGTCTTAGAAAATAACTTCTAGCAAAAGACACTGATGCATAGACAAATGTGATTGCCAAGTTTGCGGTTAGTGGGTCTTCTTGTAACCATCCCATAGATAGCGGTAAAACTACAATTCCCAACCCATACCCTATTGGATAGCCTCCAAATGAATTCACAAATGCTTCAGATAGACTCTTTTTGTGAGAATCTTTTGAAACTGTTTTAATCATTTTTCTCCTCAAATCTTGCTTTCAATTTTTCCAATACCTTGCCTTCGATTCCATCTATTTCATGAGTATCAAGATAGATTCTATAATTTTCAAGATTTTCAATAATTTCATCCTCAGAGTCTTTAGTAGATTTCCAGAAAAACAATGTAGCAGGATCATACCATTCAGGATACCATCCCCTTTCCTCAAGCCAACTGTAAATTTCTCGATGTATTCCATAGATGTACATCTCTTTTACTTTCATCCCTTTGTGATTTGGATTTGTATCTCCATTATCTGATAGTAAAATTTCTCCATATTCTAAATTATGATTAAATGGTGGAATTCCTTTGTAAATACAATCATCTTCACTTGTAGTATGGATACCTCCGCTCTTACCATCAACATCATCTGCCTTTTCTAAATAATTAATTTCTGTAACTAATTCTCTTAGGCCTTTCATAATTTCTTCTCTACTCCATTGTTTCATTCTTCTCTTTCTCCCCATTTGTGATGACATTCATTACATTCCCATCTTGGATCGTGTTCTGTAATTAGACATCCTCCAAGAACAATCGTTTTCTTTTCTAATTCGTCTTCAATTGACTCCATATCTGCAGGATATCCCCAAAGGATTTCTGCAATCCATTTTTTGTTACAGTTGGGACATTTCAATTTCGTTTCTCCCAGTATTCATGCAGATAGTTACCATTCCATGAAAAATAGTCACAAATTCCACCACAAAACCTGCAAATTTGGTCCTCCCAGGACTGGAATCTACTTGTATTTTTATGAGAAATTTCACAAATTTTACATCTCATTTTTCTTACCCCAAATTTTTTCTAGATTTTCCTTATTCTTTTTCTCCCTAATTTCAGATTCTCTGTTTGATTTTTCAATATCTGATGACATCTCTTTAGTAATGAAATCCATTGAATCTCCAAAATTTTGAACTGCTTTGTTAAAACTTTCTATTCCTTGATTCATATTTTTCATGTTAATTTTTTTAAGAATAGTAACTATCAATTCCTTTTTGGTCATATGATTATTTACTCCTCATTTTCTTAATATTGAAAATTACAACAAAACATGTAGCAACAATAGCTAAAAGCACAAACACATCATAATGTGATTGAGTAACTTCTGTAATTATTTCCAATTACATCCCCTCAATATTTCTAGTTCTTCTTTACCTTCTGTAATTCTTTGTTCAAAAACCCTAACCATCCTTTGATGATATTGTAAATGAATTTCAGCTCGTCTCAAATCTTCTTCTTGATATGACTTTGCAAGAATCTTTGGAAGAATACGTGTAATTTTCAATCTTCTTCCTCTGCTTTATTCATTTGATGTTCTTCTAATTTTTCTTTGAGATTTGCAAAAGAGTTTGTAATACTTTCTTCATGCGATGAATTTTTTTGTCTGAATAATATAGTCATGATCGTCCTCCGTAAATCATTGGTTCTTCATCTCGTTCATCTTCAAACTCTCGAATTATTCTTGGAAAAAAGGAGGGTTTTGTGGGCTCTTCCCCCACTTGATGGCTTTTGTGCAATAGTGTAATTGATTTCATAGAGTAACTTTGTACCTGAAATTATTATATAGCATGTCAATAGTATGCATACTGTAGATACTATTATGGCTAAAATTGCAAAATTACGTGTACATATTGCTCCTGTAGGGTATGAGATTGACAGAGTTGTACTTCCTGCAAAACAAGAAAAAGCAGATAGAGTATGGATATTACTTCATGAGAACAAAAGTGAAGATAAAGCAGGGCCATTTGTAACTAAAATTACAAAACAACTAGAAAAACAAAACATTGAGGTAAAAGAAGAGTATCATGACAGACGAGATTTATTCAAAATTATTCGTGCAGTAAAAAATATCATAGAATCAGAAAAGGGAAATGAAATCTATGTGAATTTGGCATCAGGTAGTAAGATTCAGGCAATTGGAACAATGATGGCATGTATGATGTTTAATGATGATGACACTATACATCCGTTTTATGTAGAGGCTGAACACTATCCTGGATTTGAAGGAAAGACTCCATTATCTACAGGAATTAAAGATATTCAAAATGTTCCCCCATATTCTATTAGAACGCCGAATGAGAGATTAATTTCAGCATTAGAAATCATTTCAGAAAATAATGGTAAACTAACAAAAAAAGATATGGCACAATTTGCTGAAGAAAAAGAACTAATCACAATTAATGCAAAAGAAAAAAATCATTCAATGGCAAGATACACAAGTTTAGATAAAAATATTATCCAACCTTTAAAGGAATGGGAATTCATTAGTGTTGAAAAAGTTGGGAGAAATCATTGGATAGAGATTACTGAAGAAGGAAAGAATGCTTCAGAATTTTTAATTTAATACAAGAATCTTAAAATTCTACTATTCTATACAAAAACATGGATTTTGAAGTATTTTGGAAATTAATTCAAAAAGGTACTGAAACTGAACTAGTGACTTTATCTCAAAGGAAACCGTTCTTGTTTAGATTTGATAATTCTAGTAATTCTGTTGAAATAATTCCAAATTCTAAAAGTCCTAGAGTCTCACAAAAAATTAAATTCAAAAATGTGTGGGATGTTGCAAAAAAATCGACTGATCCATTTTTTGTTACTCAGTATGCTAAAATTACATTCAATTCATCATACATTGTTGCCATAATGAAACATTTCTTAAAAGATGAAAAAATTGAATAGTCATGAGATGCCCTAGATGCAAAAAAACTCTACCAAAAAACCATCCTTGGCAGGAATGTTTTGATTGTATTAAGACAGTATTTCCTGAAACTTGAGACTTTCACCAATCAATCAAATCCCCTCAAGAGAATCGCATTACATGATTTTTTGAAAAGTTTATGATTATCTGTCTTTAATTTTTCTAATTTTAGTTAGATTATCTGGAAGATTAACATCAACTATTTCATAATTTACTTTGCCTTCTTCAATTAGTTTTTTAATTTTTTTCTCTTTTGAAGTAAGGATTGCTCCAAATTTTTTGAATTCAATGAATGTAATGCAATCATCATTGAAACCTATGGCATCTACTGAAGGCTTTTTTGAAGTTGAAGCTAACATACACAAAGTATCAAATTTTTGAATCAATGATAGACCTAAACCGCCTAGAAATTCAGCAATTCCACCATTTGCAGAATTTTGACCCACTTGGAAGGATCTTGAATCTTTGAGTTTCAGTTGAGATTGTAATTTTTGGATTGTTGTTTGATGTTCTTGTACGGTTCCCTGGGATTCTCGGATATTGCTTTGTAATTCTTGAATTCTTGCTTGGTTTTCCCGTATTAGTAATTGGATTTCATTTGGAATTTTACTCTTTGAAAGAAAAAATTGTTTTAGAAAAAAAGTAGCAAATCCTGCTGAGAGGATTGCCAGTAATGCAATTATTAGATATAGAGTTTCAATCGGATTTTCCATCATGCAATAACTCCTTTAACTGATTTTTTTCTGCATTCTTTACACCAAGATTGAACTCTGATGACACCATTACCCATAGTCCTAAAACCAAAGTCACGAATTATTTCATCATAATTTGATGCAACTCTTGGACAGTTTGGACAAGATGTGAAATCTTTTTCTACGAAGTTCATACAATGGTTTGTTGAATTTAGTATTTCAAGAAAGGGAAATCATCGTTACAGTACTGTTACAATTTGTAACACTTGGTTAAATATGAAAAATTCTTTTGACTAGTATGAAATTTACAGATATTTCATCAGGATTAAAAAAAATCCAAGAAGAGTGGGGAAATAATCCAGATGAAATTATTCTTGATGCATTAGAAGCTGGATATGATAAAGATTATGAAGAATCTATAGAAATTCTTGAAAATGGCATAACAGTTTTTTCAAATAAATTAGATGATACTACAAAATCAAGATTATGGGATTTGAAAGCGCGTGCTTTACAGAATTTGAACAGACTTGATGAGGCTTTAGAGTCAATTATCGAAGCCATAAAAATTGATGAAAAAGCCACTGGTTTGTGGCTAGATAAAGCCGAAATTCTGCATGATTTAAAGAATGATTCAGAAGCACTTTTGGCAATAAATAATGCAATCAATCTTGCACCAAAAGAATCCAAAGTGGATCTAGGAATAGTAAAAGCCTACTACCTAAGCCATCTAAATAAACACGACGATGCTTTAGAATTATACAATGATTATTTGAAAAAATATCCTGAAGATGTTGATGCATTACTTGGTAAATCTGAAGAATTATTTGCACTAGGACAAGTAGAAGATGCACTCAAATCAATAGAGTCGGCATTGGAGTTAGAGCCAGACGATATTGAACTTTTGAGTCAAAAAGGAATTGTTCTTCTGGATCGAAATAAATTTGAAGAATCACTTAGATGTTTTGAAAAATGTCTAGAGATTGATTCATCTGATGAATTATCATGGTATAACAAAGCATGCATCTTATCATTATTAGATAAAAAAGAGGATGCATTAGATGCACTTACTGTAGCAATTTCACTTGATGAGGAAAACATCACTTGGGCAAAAGATGAGCAAGATTTTGATAACATTAGGGATATGAAGCAATTCAATCGTTTGACATTCCAAGTAATTTAGCATTACGAAAGGCATTTAGATCAAATAGTGGATTTTTATCATTAGCAGTTCGAATCATGTTTGCTATTTCTTCACCTTTTTTTGTTAAGGCATATACTGGAATAGTTTCTTGGTGAGGAGACGGAAATGTTCTAATCCATTCATCTCCAACCATTGTATCTAAAAGTCTACGTAAAGGACCACGACCCTTTGTCCCTATACCATATTCTCCATTTTCTCTAAATTTAGGTAAGGTTGCTTCAGGATGCGAGAAAAGAAACATTATGATTCTAATTCGATAAAAATCATCATTATTCTGTTTGCTAGCAGTAACGTGTTTTCCACGTCTTTCACGCATTCTTGCCAATGTTATTTTGACTAGGATTAGCTATTTGTGATTTTCATATAAACAAAAGTAGGGAGTGTTGAACTGATCTGACAAAACCCGATGGGGGAATATCTATCGATTCTGATAAAACATATGCTTGTGAATGTATATTCGACTGAGATTGCAATATCATTGGATTGAGTGGGATATGTGGGATGGTAGAACTAGAAGATACGCAATTCTAGAAAAGAAAATTATTTTTGAAAAAAATAAGAAAAATGGAACAGTTTCTATTATTGAGACCGAAAAATCAGTGTTGGAAAATCTACAAAAAGATGTAGACCAATGGAGTCAAAGTAATAATATTCAAGATGACTGTGAGTCATGGAAACCAGAAGTAAAAATACTCGATGAGGTATCTAATCGCTCTAAAATATTTGAAATTGTTGGATCTGACGGAGAAATGATTTCATTTGGTCATACTTTATTTGAGATTATTTTTTCTGTAAAATTATCAAAATAATATTTTCACGCGTGGCCAATATTAGGTTAACACAATTTGACGTGCAAGGAAATATTTTGTTTGAATATGTGTCACATGTGTGAAATTGGTAATGATCATGAATTACTATCTTTAATGATAACAAAATTTTTTCCAAAATTATAATCCACTCATTACACCACACCCAAAAGAGTATAGGAAATTGGATGGGTGGGTGGATCTTAGGCATGAAAATGTCTCTAGTACACCCAAATGTACACCCGTTTTACACCCAAATTTAGTGGCTGAATCCCCGTAAAGTAGAATCAACAGGATCTTTTCTTATAACCATTACTTTGCTTTACTACTGATCTTTTCTGCCTGGAGGTTATATGCAATTTTGAGATTTTTCATTCATGCAAAAACTTT
>Ga0114933_10002680_pt1 | contig 18053 bp, 17 predicted proteins | sample 4SBtaG_FD_89691 | JGI IMG/M metagenome (GOLD analysis project Ga0114933, IMG submission 89691) | Deep subsurface microbial communities from Kolumbo volcano to uncover new lineages of life (NeLLi) - 4SBTROV12_W25 metaG | ecosystem: Environmental > Aquatic > Marine > Volcanic | place: Kolumbo... | reverse complement strand
CTTGAAATTTGCATTGTTTCTCCGTACATGTTTAATAATGGTTTGCCTCGAGCAAACGCATAAGACTCGTCTGGGTCAAAACGAGTATTGAAAATATAGGCATCAAAAGAAAAACTTGAGTGAACATGTAGATCTCCAAAATACACATTCTTTAATTCGTTTTTTTCTTTGAATCGATTTTCTTGAAATTCCCATTGCAAAAAAGCTTCTTCATTCTGTTGTGCCGCCATAGCTTTATACTTTTCAATATCTTCTTTAGTTAATAAAGGGGCATTTAAGTATGATTGCAGATAAAAATATCCACTAAGTAAAATTGCAATAAAAGTGAGCAATCCTATAATGATCAAATTCTTTTTACTCATTACTGTTAGTGTAGACTATTTATGGATAGTTTAGACCATCTTTTTTGAGCATTTCAACTAGATCATCAAATCGATCTTGCCCAAAAAAGAACTTATCTTTATAGACTGATAAAGGGACGCCGTGATGACCTGCTTCTAACTGTTCTTTTTGATTAATTTTTATCTCATTTATCAAATTTTCTTCGTTTGCAATTCGCTTCTCTTCAATTTGTGCAAAATTTAACCCTACTTTTAGAGATGATTCTGAAATTGACTCATCAGAATTCCAATTTTTGAATCCGCTCCAAATTTTATGTGAAACTTCTACTGCGAAGTCAAGCTGCTTATCTTTATCAATTGCTTGGCAAAAATGACATAATTTAAAAATATATGGCTGGTGATCAGATATTTTACCTGTAAGCAAATTTTGATTGATTGGATCAGGGTTTGGCTTAACAAATATCATATTATTTTTTTTAGCCTGTTTAACATAATCAATTCTTCTAATTAAAAAATATGTAAAAATATTTTTACCCTTAAAAAATTCTGGCTCTCTTATAGCTAAGGGATAAACTTGTTTAAAATTAATATCAATTCCATATTTGTCTCTTAATTTTACTATTCGAGGTAAAATTAAATATGAATAAGGACTCCGAAATGAAAAATATAAATCTACTTTCATATTATATTCAAAATTTTCTCACAACCCGTGCCATCTAATAAGTTATCTACTTTTTCCATATCTATCTTGGATAACATATTATATTCCTCATTAATCCATTTCAAACATTTTGCCTGGTAAGGGAATGATTTTTGTCTCCAAATACATCCATCAATCTCTGTTTCCCATTCTTTTTCCTCATTTTCAATTGCTTTTGCATTTGCAAGCAATGCGGGAACATAGCCTTTTCCAATCTCAGTCAATAGTTCTTTAATCGTAGATGGGATATCTTCATATTTAAACCAGTCATCATCTGAAACTTCTAAGCCTGAGAGATCCTCAATAACACCAACCCACGCTACAGTTCTCATTGAAACCTCATGTACTATTTCTCGTGGTGTTGGATCAAAATTCACTAGCTGACTAAATTGTCCAAATAGGGCGAAGTCACTTGATGATGGCCTTTTACCAATTAAATATGGAAAAGATGTAAAATGCTTTTGAAGAATTACAAGAAGTCTCCTTAAGCTTGCATCAATAATTGGCGCCGTATCTTTATTAGAACCGACAACCCATAATCTATCAATTTGTCTTTTACTAAACATTTTATTGAAGTTATCTAGCACTTCATCTGGTATTGACCCCATAATCTGAAGCGGCAAAATTGTTCCAGCGTTTTCAGCATCTTTCTTGTCATTCCACCTGTAGTGAAACATAAATTTTGTACACCATTCATCAGCAAAATCCTCTAACAGATAATTTAAAAAAGCTAGAACTGGATCAGTTGGAATTGTACTACGTTCACCTGCTTCACTTTCAATTCTTCGAATAAGTGGAGTTGAGTCAGTTTCAGCTTTTAAATCACCATTTTCATCTGGCAAAAGGAAAGTTGGAAATAAAACTGGTTTTGGTTTTTCTATTTCTATTTTTGCTTTACTGAAATAAGTATCAACATCACTCCAAATCATTGTGTAAGGTATTCTCTTATACCTCAAAAAAGACAACATCTTACGAGTATACGGTGATCCATTTGCACCTATTAATTTTATTGGATTTGGTAAACTCATAAATAATTTCTCTTAATTTACTTCTGAATAATTTTTGAACCTGTATTCTGAAGCTCATCAGATTTTTTCATATTTTTCATCATAGCTACGATATCAATTGGAACTGAAACACCTTTCTTGCAAGCTGGACGCTCCTCCATCGTATTCATCCATCTTTGAAGTCCATCTAAACCATCAATATTAATACCAGACCATTTATAAATTCTAACCCAGCACCAGTTGGCAATATCAGCGATACTAAAATCATCTGCTAGATATTCGTTATCTTTTAAACGAGTTTCCATAACTTCAAACAATCGTCTTCCTTCGTTCTGATAACGATCAATTGCAGGTTGAATTTTCTCACCAGGCCAATACCTATAAAATACATTGGCTTGTCCCATCATGGGGCCAATTCCCCCCATCTGAAACATGAGCCACTGCATGACTTTGGACCTAGCTTTTGTCTCAGTTGGCAACAACTTTCCTGCTTTTTCTGCTAAATAAATCAACTGAGCACCACTCTCCATAATAGATAAATTATCATTATCTGTATCGACTATTACGGGTATTCTACCATTCGGATTTAACTTTAAAAATTCTGGTTTCTTTTGATCACCAGATTGTAAGTTCACGACATGAACATTATACGGAATGTCTAATTCCTCTAGAGCAACAGATATTTTGTAACCATTAGGTGTAGGTGAAGTATATAGCTCAATCATCAAATATGCCTTCAACCGACTCAATATTTAATTGTCCTGCAAGTCCTGCTTCTCTATGTTGATAGCCTTCTAACAATTCAGGATCTGACGGCATCATATTTTCACCCATTACTTTTTTTGATGGCCACTTTGCAATTGCCACAGCATCCCATAATTCATCAACTTTACCAACTGTAATTCTTGTTACTTTAGATTTAAATATTACTTCTCCACCAATTTCTATGAGATGTTTTTCTATAATTTCACCATATAGTGCATAAGCTTCTCGTCCACTGAGTGATGTTTCTCTTCCATCTTTATATTCAGCTTTTTCTTTAAACTTTAAAAGGTTGATCATATAGATAGGTTGATCATCACTGCTTTCTTCAAAAAATCCTTTCATCTGCTCTCGGTTTGGATAAATACGATTTTCTACTTTCATCTTTGTTTCCTTTCAATTAACGAGATAAAAAACATTGTTAGTGTAACAAATAACATAATGCTTGTCCCCACGAAACCTCCAGGTGCAGTTGAGGTAAAATATTCCGGCTCCAAATTATGTATCATCATTGTAATAATTCTAAGCATATTTTCTGATACTAAAATTAACCAGGCTATTGAAAGAAGACTTTTATATTTCAACAGAATGATGACAAGAAATATGAATACTACTATTTGAGATCCACCCCACAATGAACCCATTGCATAAATTACACTATTTGGATCTAAATTATTAATGACAGGAAAAATTATAATTGAAGCTATTGAATTTAGGCCTGCATCTTGAGCAAACATATGTGTAAAAGATCTAAAAGCTATTAAAGCTAAATATAGATAAAAAAACCATAGTGCCAAAACTAATCCCCGATAATTATTGTTTGCTTCATCAGGAAAGATAGGCAGAAACTTCATTTAAATCTTAAAATTATGATTTCCCATATTTTTACATATTTCATTAAATTGAGTAATCGTTCCATTAATTATCGTATCAACACTCTTGATCTCATCAATTAAACCAATTGATTGTCCGGCAAGTGCAGGCGCGGCGTTCATATCGCCATCAAAATATAAATTTTTAATTCCCATCATAGATGACATATCCATGTGTCCTTCATCGTATATTTTTTTGGTAAAATCAGTTTTTAATGCCCTGACACATGGTTTTGATTTTTTATTTAATATATATGTTCCTTGCTCATCTGAATTCAGGATTGTTTGCTTGAAATTTTCATGTACTGGACTTTCTTTTGAAGAAACAAATCTTGTTCCCATTTGAATGCCCTCAGCTCCAGCTGCAAAAGCCGCGGCCATTCCCACTCCATCAACAATTCCACCTGCAGCTATCATCGGTAAATCTGTATGTTTACGAATTGATTGTAATAAAACATATAGCCCTACCTCTTCTGGGTTTTTAAATCCACCGCCTTCTGTTCCCTCAACCACCAATCCATCAACTCCAGCTCTTACAGCTTTAAGAGCGCCAGCAAGGCTGGGAACAGCATGAAATACTTTTATACCAGCATCTTTAAGAACATGAATAAACTTTGCTGGATCTCCAGCTGAAGTTGTCACAAATTTTATATTCTCATCAATAACTAAATTAATCATACTTTCATCTTGAAGGAATAAGATTGGAAGATTGACACCAAAAGGCTTATCAGTTAGGTCGCTCATTGCTCTGATTTCATTCTTACAGTTTTCTGTTTCACCTGATGACGTCTCAATGATTCCAAATCCCCCAGCATTTGAAACAGCTGAAGCTAATTGACTTCTAGCAATCCAGCCCATTGGAGCCTGTATAATTGGATATTTTGAACCTAAGATCTCGGTAATTCTATTCATATTTTAATGCTAATGTATTGACACTATTAATGTCAATATATATCCTTCTCTAAATTCTAATTATGAACTCTAAATCAAAACAAATCTCACTGTCGATAAAAAAAGATGGCCGTCACCTTAGAAGTGTAAAAACACAAGAGTCGATTGTTAATTCAACGATTGAATTATTAATGGAATCTCCTTTGGTTCAATGGCCTACTGCAGAACAGGTGGCAAAGCATTCAAATATTGGCTTGAGAACTGTTTTTAGACAATTTGATGATATGGATGGCCTTATAAGCTCTTGCCATGAAAAAATTATGTCCGAATTTGAAAATTTTTTATCTATCAAGCCGTCAAAAGAGAAGGCTCTAGGAAATCGTATTACATTTTTAATTAAGGAAAGAATAGAGATTTACTCAAAATACAAGAATGTATTTGCATCCTCAATTATGAATATGCAAAAGTTCAAAAGTGTTCGTGAAGGATTCATTGAAGGAAATTTAAGACTCAAAAAAAGATTTGAGGATATAATACCAGAAGTTCTTAAACTTTCTTTACTAGATCAAGCATATTTAGATACATCTATTTCATTTGCATCTTGGTACAGACTCTCAATTTTTTATAAATTTTCAGATCAAATGGTAATTGATAAATTTTCATCTGAAACAAGCAGGCTATTAAACCTAGAAGGATAAATAAATGTATAAATCATTAGTTTCTAAGACAATAATAATTCTTTTGAGTTTTTTGATTATTCTCGCATTATCGCTTCCAATATTATTGAAGTCTCTTGGACTTCATCCTGATTTTGATAGTAAAACATTTAAACTTAATGGAAAGAAAGCATTAATAATTGCTTCAAGCCATGATGTATTAAATCTTCCAGGAGAAGTTAGAGGAAAACCAACTGGAGTAGCGAGTTCAGAACTTGCCGTTCCATATTATGAGTTCATGAATAGTGGCATGGATGTAGACCTTGCAAGTATTAAAGGTGGTGAAATTCCTATTGATCGTGAGTCACTTTATTATTTTTTTAGAACATCATCAGATAAGAAATTTCAAAATGATATAGAGGCAATGAATAAGCTCAGAAATTCAATTATTATAGATAATGTAGATTTTACAGACTACGACCTCATTTTCATTGCAGGCGGCTGGGGAGCTGCTTACGATTTAGGTTTTTCTGAAATCTTAGGTACAAAAATATCTCAAGCATTCTATGCAGATATAATCATTGGTGCCGTATGTCACGGTCCACTTGGATTACTTAAAGCTAAGGATAAAGATGGAAATTTACTTATTGCAGGAAGAAAAATGACAGGCGTAACTGATAAACAAGTCATCGAACTTGGAATTGAAATGACTCCGCAGCATCCAGAAACTGAATTAAGAAATGCAGGAGTAGTGTTTGAGAGTAAATCAAAGTTCAATGATCTTTTTGCAAACCATGTTGTTGTTGATGATGATCAGCGTTTTGTAACTGGTCAAAATCAAAATGCTGGACATGAAACTGCTCAAATTATGATGTCAATATTAGCCGGGGAGATCTAAATGAATAAATTTTTAGTGGTGTTAATTACAATCTTTGGTTTTCAATTTTTAATTATAGGCCTCATGTGGATTGCGTCACCTTACAATGCTGCTGCAACATTTGGGATTTTTTCACTTTCTGAAGGTATTGGTTTGAGTTCTCAATTAGGTGATACAGGATCATACTTCCTAAGTTTAGGTATTATGATGATTGCTGCAGTATACACTCAGAAATCAATATGGTTTTATGCACCATCAATCATGTTATCTATAACTGCAGTTTATAGAATACTATCTTGGCTCCTTCATGATGCTGCATTTGCAACTCAATTCATAGCTGCTGAAATATTTATTGTTCTTTTACTTCTATATACTTCAAAGAGGATTTCTGAAAAATAAATGAGGGTATTAAAATATATTATTTTTGCTCTATTATTTTCAATTGTTTCAGGATTCTTTGCATTAAGGACAGAAATTGTTCAAATGTATCTTGTAGAAATGCAGGCTGAGCAAATACTTAATCGACCGAGCCCTCTTCCAGAAGAAGATTCTTTATCTGGACTACTTTGTGGATCGAGAGGACCATTACCCTCAGTTGGCACTGCTGAAACATGTATTTTAATCAAAGCTGGTGAGAGAATATTTATCGTTGATGCGGGAGATGGAAGCATAACAAACTTAAGAGATTGGGGAATTGATTTAGGTAAGATTGAGGCATTTTTATTAACACACACTCACTCGGACCATTTTTCTGATTTAGCTGATTTACACTTGAATGCATGGGTAACTCAAAATCGAACAGATAAACTTAAGGTTTATGGACCAGAAGGAACACAGAAGGTTACAGATGGATTTGAAGCAACTTACGCCCTTGATTATAAGTGGAGATATGAACATCATGGTAATGATGTTGCTCCAATAGAATTTGCTGGTTTTGACACTCATATAATTGATATAGAAAGTTCAATTGTCATTGAGGATGATGATTTAAAAGTCACAGCTTTTTTAGTTGATCATGACCCTGTTAAACCATCTATAGGATACAGATTTGATTATAAAGGTCGATCCATCACTATAAGTGGTGATACATCTTATAGTGAAAATGTAATTAAACATGCAGATAAAACTGATCTGTTGTTCCATGAAGCACTCTCTTACAGACTTAATAAAGCTGGTGCTACCGCCGCGTATAAAGTCGATGAAACAGGCAACTTATCAACCGTACTCATTGATGTGCTTGATTACCACACATCACCAACGCAGGCTGCTAAGGCTGCTCAATCAGCGAAAGCAAAACATCTTATTTTTTATCATCTCATCCCATATCCGGAAGGATTAGTTGCTAAAATGTTATTCTTTGATGGTGTAAATGATATTTATAAAAATTGGACGATTGGTCGAGATGGAGTAATGGGTATTCTTCCCTTAAATTCTGATAAAGTTAAAATAACATACATAGATTAATGTTAAAAAAAATCTTTTTTAGCATTGTATTATTAATTCTCATTGCAGCTACACTATGGATTTACCGAGTTGAAGTTGTGGTGTGGGCAATTCCAAAGATTATTAAATTCACAGAACCTGTAGCAGAATATAAAGAAGTGGTGTGGCCCGAAGGTCCATCAGCTCCTGAACTCCCGTTGCAAGATAGAAAACCAAACATTATTCTCATTCTAGCTGATGATTTGGGGTTTAATGATGTTTCTCTATACAATGGAGGAGCAGGTGATGGAACTCTCATGACACCTAACATTGATAGAATTGGAAAAGAGGGTGTTCAATTCAATAATGGTTATGCAGCAAGCGCAAGCTGTTCGCCATCGCGCGCATCTCTTATGACAGGTCGATATGCTACAAGGTTTGGCTATGAATTTACTCCTTTTTATTCTATTGGACGTACAATTTTTAAATGGATGGATGAAATTGAAAATCCTCTCATAAGGACTCAATTCGCTGAGGTTTCTGAAGAAAATTTTATTGGAGATGAAGGATATGCAGGGATGCCATCTAGTGAAATTACAATTGCTGAAGTTTTAAAACAACAAGGTTATTATAATGCTCACATCGGTAAGTGGCATTTAGGTGATACGAAAGGACAGCTGCCAACTGACCAAGGCTTTGATGATAGCCTGCAGTTATTAAGTCCTCTCTATCTTCCTAAAGATGATCCAGATGTTGTCAACGCATATACGGATGCAGGAGTTGATCGAATGGTTTGGGCCGCCTCTCAGTTTTCAGTAAGGTTTAATGGAGGCGAATCATATGAGCCTGGAGGTTATATAACTGATTTTTATACTGATGAAGCTCTTGAAGTTATTAAAAATAATAAAAATAGACCTTTCTTTCTCTATTTAGGCCACTTTGCTCCTCATAATCCTCTTCAAGCATTAAAAGAAGATTACGATCATTTTCATCATCTAACAAAAGAAGATGATCATGGACTTAGAGTTTATTCTGCAATGATTAGATCATTAGATCGCAGTGTAGGAAAAGTACTTGATGCTCTTGACGAATATGATCTTTCTGAAAATACCTTAATTATATTTTCAAGCGATAACGGAGGTGCAAATTATATTCATCTCTCTGATATTAATAAGCCTTATCGAGGTTGGAAGTTAAACCATTTTGAGGGAGGATTGCACATACCATTCATGGCAAAATGGCCTACTGAAATAAAACCAGGAACTATTTTTGATCATCCAATACATCAAAATGATATTTTTAGCACATTCGCAGCAGCAGCTGACGCATCTATTCCTAATGATAGAATTATAGATGGTAAAAATATCATACCCTATATAAAGGAAAATAAACCTCCTCACGAAACTCTTTTTTGGAGATCAGGAAGACTTCAAACTGTTTTGCACGATCAATGGAAAATGATTGTCGATAAAAACCAAAATAAAAAATGGCTTTTTGATTTGAGCAATGACCCAACCGAGAGGAATAACTTAGTAGATCAGATGTCAGAAAAAGTAAAATTATTAGAAAATTTACTAGAAGAGCATAACAGTCAACAAGTTGAACCAAATTTTATGAGTGTTATTGCAACTCCTGTTCGTTTAGACAAGCATGATGGAGAGGAATGGACAGAAGACGATGAATATACGTTTTGGGATAATTAATTAAATTAAATTAATTACAGGTACTTTTCATTTTTTATTGTCTTAACTTTTCACCAGATTCGTCGTAACAAGGTTTATCAATAATTGAAGCATTATAAAAATCTCCATTAATTTCTACTTGTAAGACTTCTTCGGTTTTCAACAAATCATTATTTAAATATGCAAAAGCAATACTTTTTTGTACATAGTGACCAAAGCCTCCAGATGTTACATATCCAATACAAATATCATTCTGCATAACAGCTTCATTGTTAGTCACATCGATGTCATCAGTTTCAATTACTAAAGAAAATAACCTGTGATTACTGTCATCTTTATCTGCAGCATCCTTGCCAATAAAATCTTTATCCCAATTTATGAATGAAGAAAGGCCTGTCTCTTTTGAAGTAAAATCAGATCTAAAATCAAGTGTCCATGCGCCCCAGTTTTTTTCAAGCCTCATTGACATTAAAGCTCTTCCTCCAAAAGGTTTTATGTTGAATTGTTGCCCTGCTTCTTCAATAGCCTCGTACAACTTGAGCTGATAGTGTGGTGCTACATACATTTCATATCCCAGTTCTCCAGTAAATGACAATCGATTGACTAACGCAGGGACACCAGCAACAAATATTTGTCTCGAGTCTCTAAATTTAAATGTCTCATTTGAAACATCTTCTCTGACTAATAATTGTAGTAAATCTCTTGATTTTGGACCTGAAATAGCAAGGCCATGATAATCGTCAGATCTATTTGTATAATCAACTTCATATTGCTCTAAGTGTTGTTCAAACCATCGTCGATGAGCTTCCTGTGCAGCGCCAGAACCATAAACCATAAAATGATCTTCACTAAGGCATGAAACAGTAAGGTCTCCATATAGTTTACCTTTTTTAGATAACATTGGACTTAAAGCTATACGCCCTACTTTTGGTATTCTACCTGCCAAAATATAGTCTAAAAATTTTCTTGAATCTTTGCCCTTAAATTCATGTTTAGAAAAATTAGCTATTTCTGTTACTCCAACATTTTCTCTTACATTCTTAACTTCATTTGAAACATAATTATGGGAACGGGAACGTTTAATGGTTGGATCCTCATATGCATCTTCAGGATTATCAGCAAACCAGAGAACACTTTCGAGTCCAAAGCTGTCACCCATAACTGCACCCATGTTAATAAAACGATCGTATAAAGCTGTCGTCTTTTGTTTTCTCCCTTTTGGTAAAGTTTCATTCGGAAAAGTCATAATGAATCTTCGTTCATAATTTTCAGATGATTTAACTGTTCCATAGTGTGGAGAGGCATAATCACCAAACCGTGCAACATCCATTGCCCAAACATCTATAGAAGGCTCACCATCAATAATCCATTCTGCGATACATTTACCCACACCTCCTCCTTGACAGAATCCAGCCATAACACCAACTGCTACCCAATAATTTTTCATACCTGGAACGGGCCCAATCAGAGGGCTTCCATCAGGGCCAAATGTAAAAGGACCATTAATAATGTTTTTAATTCCTGCTTTTTCCAAAGCTGGCATCCTCTCAAAACCAATGGCCAATCGATCTTGAATATTTTCTAGCTTCGGTTCTAACAACTCATGTCCAAAATCTAGGGGTGTCCCCTCTACTTTCCACGGTGTTGACTTAGGTTCATAGGTTCCAAGCAACATGCCTTGGCCTTCTTGTCTAAAATAAATATTGCCATCAAAATCAGTTCCAATTGGCAATCTTGATCCCTTGGGCATTGCAGCTATTTCTGGAATTGTATCAGTAATTAAATAGTGATGTTCCATTGGTTGTACAGGCAAATTTAATCCTGCAAGTTTTCCAACTTCTCTTGCCCATAGCCCTCCAGCATTAATTACAATTTCTGCATGAATATTTCCCTTATCAGTGAATACATCCCAGGTCCCATCCTCTCTTTGCTTGGTATCCTTAACCTCAGTATTTGTATGGTAACTGGCACCGTGAACTTTTGCAGATTTTGCAAATGCATATGTAACACCCGATGGATCTACTTCTCCATCGATTGGGTCCCATAAAGCTGATATATATTTCTTTGGATCAATAAGAGGATTTTTTTTTGCAACCTCTTCTAATGAAATAAACTCTTGATCAAGGCCCATATATCTAGCTTTGGTTCTTTCTCTTTTCAGATAATCAGACCAAACTTCATTTGAAGCCAAATAAAATCCTCCACTTGGTTTAAAGCCAACTGAATGACCTGAAGTTTCTTCAATTTCTTTATACAAGTTTATTGTATAGGCCATCAGTCTGGATATGTTTGGATCTGAAGAAATGACATGAACGTTTCCTGCGGCATGCCAAGAAGATCCTGCTGTTAATTCTTTTCGTTCAAGAAGAACGCAGTCCTTCATCCCAAACTTTGCTAAATGAAAAAGAATAGAGCATCCTACAACTCCCCCACCAATAACAACAACTTTAGCGTGAGTTTGCATTCTTAAGGTGTAAATTCTTTATTTACCTGCTTAAGAGTTTCATCTGTTCCATGGTGAAAATGTTTTCTCATATCTGGCATATATTTCATCGAAATTGGCTTCTTGCCAATTGCAACTGACATCTCTCTCACGTGATGTGCTTCGGCGCCACAACAAATTCCAATGAAGTTAATATTTTTTTTCATACAGTCTGTTGCAAATTTAGCCATTTCAAAACGATTACAAAAAAGATTATCCAGGGCTACTGGAAATGCATTATCTCCAGGAATACAATCACACCCATCATCTGAAATATTTAAAAAACCAGGTTCCTTTTCTGTAGTTCTATAAGGCACTGGCAATCCAGCAACATGGCAGGATACTTTATCTCTTACTTTTTCTAGAAGTTTCATGGTCATGTCGGGTCCCCTATAACAGTTTAAGCCAACAACATCTGCTCCTAAATCTTCCATCATCTTACAAGCATCTTCTGGAGTATGTCCTTCTCTTGTTTTATCTCCCCTTGGTATTGCAAAATTTGCAACTGCAATCATATCTTCGTCTTTGATTGCTTTTAAAGCAATTTTCATTTCCTCAGTCCAGTTAATTGTCTCAGCGACAATGAAGTCAACGCCTGCTTCCTTTGCCCATGCTACTTGTTCTTCATACATTTTCTGACATTGAATAAGAGATTGTTTATCATTTGGATCATAAATATTTGTATTTGCTACATCTCCACAAACCATAAGATCTAGATCTTTGTATTCATTGGCAGCGTCTTTCGCTATTTGTAGAGCATTTTTTTGTAAAGACTCCAATAAATGTTCTTTGCCAATTATTCTTAATTTTTCTCTATGACCATAATAAGTGAAAGCTTGAACTACATCAGATCCTGCTCTTATAAATTCTCTATGCAATTGTGTTACAACCTCTGGGTGCTCCAAAACAACTTCCGGAACAAATCCTCCTGCGGATAAGTAACCTCTTCGTTCCATTGCGAATAAATAGCCCTCGGCACAAATGATAGGACCTTCATTTAATCTAGAAATTAGATCTTTTTTCATACTTTTTGGCCTCAATTAATTATGATTAAATTAATTACCTAAAAATAGACTCTGTCAATAAAATTAGATTAAGCAGTTAAATTTTCGGCAACCCATTTATGAAATAGGTGTGTGGGACTATCCATAACTGGAGAAAAGTTACCACCATTATAAACTGGTGATTTTCTTCCGTTTTGCATCCCCTCTATTGCACTTACATCTTCATTCATGACTTCTTGCCAGAATAAAAAATTCTTCTTTCTTAATTCTTTATAGTCCTCACTGCATGCGCTTTCCTTACCTATGTAATACATCTCAAAATGTTCTTTGGTTTGAGTCATTGATAAAGGCTCTAACCAAAAGGCAAAGAAATGATCAACGTGTATACCCATCATTAAGTTTGGAAATAAGGACACATATTCTGAATTTTCATATAAGTGATTTGGCCAGTTTGGAAATGTCGAGAACTTTTTATTTCCATCAAATTGCTGGGAATATTTCATGCTTCCTTGTCCTGAGAATGTCATAGATTCATCTTCAATATGATAGTGATCTTCTATGTTAGAAACACGATTTAATTCAGGATGAATGCTTGGCAAGTGATAACTTTCACAGTAGTTTTCAATAGCAAACTTCCAATTACTATTTACACTCATTTCAAAATTACCAAAATTTTTAGCATGATAAATTAGTTTTTGATCATCCTTCGTAATGAATTTTGACCAACGATCTTCAAGTGGCTTGATGGATGTATTAAAATCTTTTGCATTAGAATTAATATTAACAAAAACCAAATCCATCCAAACACAAGATCGTACTTCTTTTAAGTCACTGCTGTTTTTATTAAAACCCTCAAGTTCGTGCTTGTTTAATCCACCTATATGAGGTGTGCGAATAAGTTCTCCATTTAAGTTATACGACCATGAATGATAAGGGCAGACTATTAGTTTTCTACTTTTACATACCTTATCAACTAACTTGTGTCCTCTATGACTACATACATTATGAAAGACTCTTATATTTTTTTCTCTATCTCGGACTATCATTAGAGGAATGCCAATTAAGTCAAAAGGCCGCGTGTCACCAATTTCAGAAACAGAGCTAGCTGTCCCAATCACAGTCCAATTTTTAAGAAAAACACTATCCCTCTCAAAATCTAAATAATCATTACTTGTATAACACTCATTAGGTAGACCATGTGCTTTATCAATTTCGTTTTTGACAACTTCAATTTTATCTAATGATAGAATTTCTGTTAGATTTCTTTTTGACATTAATTAAATCTAAGTTTGGAAGCCTAGCTTTTGTTTCATTTGATTTGACCATTCGACTAAAAGTCTATCAGCAGTCAAACCAATAAATGCTACGCACAGACCAATGATCAAACCTTTGCCTCCATCATTGAATGACAAGGCTCTAAATATTTCTTGAGATAAATCTACAGTACCTATAAATCCAGCAATCATCACCATGAATAAGGCAAACATCAGAGTTTGATTAAGGCCTAATAGAATCTCAGGAAAAGCCAGAGGCATACGAACTTTCCATAATATCTGTCGAGGAGTACATCCCGAAGTTATTGCGGCCTCAATAATATGAGCTGGAACATTTCGTAGTCCAAAAATTGTATAACGAGTAATGGGAATTGATGAATAAACAACTATTGCAAATATTGCCGACACATCACTTATTTGAAATAACATAACTGCGGGTAATAGGTATATGAAAGATGGGAAAGTTTGGAACGTATCACATATATTTAAAACAATCTTTGTTCTACTTTCTTTTTTAGATGCCCAGATTCCTCCTGGAATACCAATCATTGCACATATAATAAGAGATACAAAAACCATATATAATGTAATCATTGCTCTCACCCAATACCCAGACGTGGCAATGAATAAAACAAATAAAATAACTGTTAATGCAAGTTTGAATTTACCCAAACGCCAGCCTACGCATCCAACAAGTGTAACTACCGCTATCCATGGCAAATACTGAAAAGCCGCTTTAGTTGGAACAAAAACATAGATTAATAGAAAATCTCTCAGAGCACCCAAAGGCTTGTACAATGAAGTTGTGATAAATTTAATCATAGCATCTAAATATCCAGACAATGATATGGTCATTTCCTTTGGAAGTTTTGCAGCCATTGGTGTTAAGTAAGCTAATAATATTGAGAAGAAAAATACGGCAATTGCAGCTGTAATGTAAGGATGACGGACCCAAAAAGATCCTTCTTTCAAACGTTCTGGTTCTTTCTGCGAAAAAGCCTGGCTATATCGATCAAGTGTGATTGCTATAAAAACCACAGCGACACCAATTTCAAATGCTTGACCAAGCCTTAAGTTTTGAAGCCTTGTTAAAAGATCATGTCCTAGACCTGCCTGTCCTATAAATGATGCAATAACGACCATAGCAAGACACTGCATAATGACTTGATTAATACCAAGCATAATAGATGCACGAGCAGCAGGTAATTCAACTTTGAATAACATTTGCAACCTAGTACATCCTGCCATGATGCCTGCTTCAATAATTTCTGGTGATACACCTTTTAATCCAAGTATCGTAAGACGGGTCATAGGTGGGAAAGCAAAAATAACTGTAGCTATAACTCCAGCTTTAGAGCCAATCCCAAAAAAAATAGCGACCAAAATTAAGTATGAAAAATGTGGAAGTGATTGAAGCACATTTAAAAATGGCCATACAAAACTATGAATTCTTTTTCTTTTAGCGGCTAAAATTCCTAGAGCTATTCCAATAATAGCTGCTAAAGGTGTTGAAACTGCAATTGCAGATAAAGTCTTCATTGATAGTTCCCAAATACCTCTCTGACTAAAAAGAGCTAGGTAAAAAAAACAGCCTCCGCCTAGTAGTGCGAGTCTCCATCCTTTTAAGTACAGCCCAAGAACAATCGCAAGACCAAAAATCATGATCCAAGGCATTGGCCCAATACCAGCATCAGCAAACCCTTTATGTAATACGGCTTCGGTAAAACCTAATAAGACATCCACTCCATCAGCAATTGAGCGAGTAAACTCTCTAAAAGTAAAAAGACCAAATATTTCATAACTTCTTAAAAATTGAATTCCATCATTAGTCCATTGAACAAATGGAATCATACCTTCTATTGTACCACATCCTCCAAGACAACTCTTTGGAGGCACCAATGACCACTTAGGTAAAAATGGTTTTAATGATATTAAAATTAAAAATGGTGCAAATATAAAAAAGAAACCAGACTTAAAAAAATTATTAATACTCATTCTTTTTCAAATAGAACGTCTACAATATCTTGTTTTGTAATACTGCCAACAATATTAGAGTTATCATCAGTTACTGCTGCAGGAGCGTTGTTCATTAAAATTTCTTTTGCAATCTCAGAAACCTTTGCATGTTGAGATACTTTTATTTCAGCTCCCTCGATCTTTTGTTTATTCATGATACTTCCGACCGAAAGTAATTTTGCTCTTGGTATATCTTTTGTAAATTCTGCTACATAATCATTTGCGGGATTGGTAATTAATTCCTCTGCATTACCAACTTGAACAATATTGCCTTCATTCATAATCACGATTCGATCCGCTAATCTTATTGCCTCATCAAAATCGTGGGTGATGAATATAATTGTTTTTTGAAGCATGCTTTGAAGTCTTAGAAATTCATTTTGCATTTCTTTTCTGATCAATGGATCTAATGCAGAAAAAGGTTCATCTAAAAACCATACATCTGGTTCAACTGCCAATGATCGAGCAAGACCTACTCTTTGCTGCTGACCCCCAGAAAGCTCTCTTGGATAATATTTTTCTCGTCCTTCCAGCCCTACAAGTTTTATGACATCTTCAGCGCGTGACTCTCTTTTATCACGATCAATACCTTGAACTTCGAGAGGAAAGGCAACATTTTGAAGAACTGTTCTATGTGGAAGTAAAGCAAAATGCTGAAAGACCATTCCCATTTTATGCCTTCGAATCTCAATCAATTCTTTTTGAGTAGCTTTAATCAAATCTTTTCCTTCAAAAAAAACTTGTCCATGAGTTGGCTCAATTAACTTTGACATACAACGCAGCAAAGTAGATTTTCCTGAGCCACTTAAGCCCATAATGACTAATATTTCTCCAGTCATTACATCAATATTTGCATCACGAACTGCTGGAATATACTTTTCAGACTTAATTAAATTTGTTGAAGGATTATAATCATTCGCCGCAAGAAATTTTTCAGGATTTTCACCATATAGTTTCCAAATATTCTTACATGAGATTTTTATATTATCATTCATAAATCTAGAGAAAGAGTATCATATTTTAAAAAAAAACGAACCAGCAACAAGCTGGTTCGTTTAATTTCTTTCTTTAAAACTAAGTAAATTAGTAAGTACTAAAAAGTATTAATTTACCCAGTTAGACCATTTAGACTCATGTTCATCTAACCACTTTTGAGCAGCAGCTGGAACTTCTAAACCATCAGTATCAACATAGTTGGCCATTTTATCAATATCAGGGCCAGAAAAGTTCATCTGCTTTAATACTTTGTATCCAGCAGGATGGTTTTTGCTAAAGTCTTTGTTAACTGCAAGTTTTAAGTATCCACTTGCTGGGTTACCACAGTCATAAAGAGCATTTGGATTTACACCCCATGATGCATCAGTTGTACATTTAGGATCATGAGTTGGAAACTCAACAAATTTTCCTGGGTACTTCGCACCAATAAAGTTTGGACTCCAGTTAAAGATTACTACAGGCTTATTTTGAGCAACACCTGAATCCAATTCAGCCCAAATTGCTCCAGCAGAACCAGCATTTCTTACTTCAAAGTTCATGCCTAAAGCTTCAACTTTTTCAGCATCATGCTTTAACCAGTCAACTGGACCACCAATAAATACACCTTTGCCTCCAGAGTCAGCTCTTGCAAACTGATCTGAACATGCATTTAATGCTTCCCATGAAGGTAAGCCAGGGCAAGTTTCTTCAACAAAATTTGGATACCACCAATCTTCTCTTGTAACAGCATCATGAGTTAAGATTTCTTCTACGTTTCCAGTTGCAAGAGACTTCTCGTAAGATGCACCGAATGCACCCTCCCAAATCTCATGAACTAAATCGATGTCTCCATCAGCCATTGATTGATAAACAGTCTGGCTATCCATTGGAATGTATTCAATTTCCTCGCCAACCATTTTCAACAACTCACCAACTACTTCAGCACCAACAAGTTGGCTTGACCAGTTGTGAGTAGGAATTTTAACAACTCCACTTTTATCTGCACTAGCTGTTCCAAGTGAAATACCCGTAACAATTAAAAAAGCAGATAAAAAACTTATCATTTTTTTCATTATTTATTCTCCTAGATTT
>Ga0114933_10002676_pt1 | contig 18067 bp, 16 predicted proteins | sample 4SBtaG_FD_89691 | JGI IMG/M metagenome (GOLD analysis project Ga0114933, IMG submission 89691) | Deep subsurface microbial communities from Kolumbo volcano to uncover new lineages of life (NeLLi) - 4SBTROV12_W25 metaG | ecosystem: Environmental > Aquatic > Marine > Volcanic | place: Kolumbo... | reverse complement strand
TGTGGGAGCAGTCTGCCGTCGAGTTCGAGCGCCTGATGGCCATCAACGTGAGCGGTACGGCCCACATGATCCGGGCGTTCGTACCCGCCATGATCGAGCGGGGCAGCGGCGTCGTGGTGAACTTCAGCTCGGGCTGGGGACAGTCCACGTCGCCTCAGGTCGGCCCCTACTGCGCGAGCAAGTACGCCATCGAAGGCCTGTCGGGAAGCTTGTCTCAAGAGCTGCCGGGTGGCCTGGGCTGCGTGGCCTTCTCGCCCGGCCTGATCGCCACGGACATGCTGCGAGCTTGCCAACCTGAGGCCGCGAAGACAGCGGAGGACCCGGCGGGCTGGTCGCGACGAGCAGCGCCGTACTTGCTGGGCTTGTCTGCTGACGACAACGGCCGCTCGCTGAGGCTCGGCTGAGCAGGCTGCCACAGCGCGCGTCGCCCCCGTGAGATCCGCGCGCGTTCGCCAGGGGTCAGCCCCGAGCGCTGGTGCAGAGCAGGCACTGTGAAGCTCACGGGTCGTGGAGTCCACCGATGCACTGCCTCAAGAAGCCCTCGCCTTTGACGAGGATTCAGGGCAGGGGCAGGGTGCCGGCGGCCGGGGCGAGCCCGGGACGTGGGTCTCGGAGTGGCCGGTTATTGCCGGTTCTTCCGCCCAGGGGGTTGGGAGTCGAGGCAGCAACCGCGTTCCAGCTGATGAACGCGACGTGGGCTCTTGTCGGCCCCGGCACCTCGCACCCCCTGGCACCCGTCGAGCGGAGCAAGCCCGTGACCCATTCCATCCTGCAGAACCTGACCCGCCTGAGCGCCGCCTTGGCCATGGCGGCGTTGCTGTCCCACCACGCCTCGGCCCAGCAACCCAGTGAGCGTGAGCGCGCCGCTGCGGCCCTGGGTGTGTTGCCCTCCTCACTGATGGAAGGTCACGTCGACTCCCTGGTGTTACCGACCTTGGGGCTGGAGGTCAGCCGTATCAAGGCGGTCGAAGTCGGCAGCGGGCGCATTCTGAGGCTCGACCTCGACCCATCGGGCCGCTCGGTGGATGTGGCTGCTTTGATGCAGGCCGAACAGGAGGCCATCGCCGCCGATCCACTGGCCAAGATGGATCAGCGCTTGCGCAGCAGCCTGTCCGTCCTCTCGTCCGGTGAGCAGCTGTCTGTGGTGGCCTGGGTCGCCATGGACGGCAGGGCGCTCGATGACTTTGCGGCCGACCGCTTGGGTCACCTCGATGGCCGCACCACTCCACGGGCCGAACTGGCCCAGGCTGAAGCGGAGGTGCGTGAGCATGTCATGGCTCGCGTGTCGAGCGTCGTCGATGGCTTTCGTCTGTCGGCAGCGATCGACGGCCTGGCTGTGAGGTCGTCTTCTCGCGTCGCTCCCATGGTCTTCCTGGATGTGAATGGCGAGCAGCTGTTGCGGCTCGCCGCCAGATCAGATGTGCGCGCGGTGTTTCTCGTCACCGGCGAGTACCAGGACCTGAACGACGAAGCCAACAGCAGCCACCGCACGAACTCGGTCAAGTCGGCTGGCGTCAAGGGTGCTGGCATTCGCGTGGCCGTGCTGGAGAACAACGGTGTGCTGCCAGCCTGCCCCTATCTGGATGTCGAGGATTGGTTCAACTCATCGACCTACAACCCAGACGATCACATCCATGGCACGTCTGGCTGCATCGCCTCCAGCAAGGGTGACCGGGAGGGCGCGGCACCAGACGTCGACCTCTTCTGCGCCAACGCCAGCAGCTACGGCGATGACGACGTCACGGACGCGGCCGACTGGATCGGTACGAAGGACATCGACATTACCAACCTGAGCTGGGGCAACACCGTGCCCTCGCCGAGCCTGAACAGCTTCGACCACTACTTCAACTACGCCTCCCGCTACCTTCGCGACAGCTACGTGGCGGCGGCGGGCAACGACGGCACGACCCTCGCGGTGAGCAGCCCGGCGAAGGCCTACAACGTGATCGGCGTGGGCAGCTTCAACGAGCAGGGCAACGGCTCCTGGACGGACGACACCATGAGCAGCTTCTCGAACGCAGGCAACCCGGCCAACGGTTGCGAGAAGCCGAACCTCGTGGCCAACGGCAGCGACATCGACACCATCGGCTTCCCTTCGCCCTGGGAGTACAACGCCTCGGGCACGAGCTTCTCCTCGCCGCACGTCGTGGGCAACCTGGCCGACGCCATGAGCGTGAACGCCGAGCCCATCGTCTCCCCTGAGGCGGCCATGGCCTTGATGATGGCTACGGCCTGGCACAATGTAGAAGGTGAGGCGATCGTGTCTCACGAGGACGGCGCCGGCGGGCTTCATGGCTGGGCCGCCTATCAATGCGCGAAGGACGATCGGGTCGACGGCGACTGGCTGACGGCCGCCGACTTCGACGCCTCCGACCAGTACGTCTACCAGATCTATCTGGACGCCGGAAAGAAGACCCGGGTCTGCGTGGCCTGGTCAGCAGAGGACGCTGGTTTTGGTGGACCCGACTTTCTCACCTCGCTGATCGTGGACCTGGACGCGGTGATCATCAGCAACCCCTCGGGCAGCGAGCACACCATCCTGGCCAGCTCGGCGTCGTCGACGGACAACTTCGAGATGCTCGAGTTCACCCCCACCATCACGGGTTGGTACGGCGTGCGCCTGGACCACGGTGGCTCGATCACGGGCACCGACAGCCACCCCTGGGGTATCGCCTGGAGCCAATCCTGCGACATGAACGCCTACGGCATGTTCGAGATCGCGGGGCTCATCCCCTTCGGTGCGCTGTACCTCGACGGCCCGACCATCGGGACGCCCTACGAGCTCGTGGTCAACTTCCCCGGGGACAACCTGCCCTACGTCGTGGTTCCCAGCGGCGATGACCAGCAGGGTCTGCCGTTGAGCCCCGATGGTGGTCTGTGGCTGCCGGCTGGGTTCGACATCTGGACGAGCTTCTGGCTGGCCACTGTAGGTGGCGGCGGCGGCCCGTGGATCAACAGCATCGGTTCGTCGGGGCAGGACGGCTTCAGTCCAGACATCCAGCTGCTGCTGCCCAACAAGCCGTCGCTGGTGGGCAAGGAGGTGCACCACATGGCCCTGGAACTCGATTCCAATCTGATGGTGGCAGAGGTGGGACAGAAGCTGAGCGCGGTGGTCATGCCCCTCCCGTTGGCCGTGCCTCCGGGGGACAGCGTGGCCATGCAGCTGCCCATGCCCTTCCCGTTCTACGGCACGAGCTACACCGATCTGTACGTGAGCGAGGACGGTTACGTCAGCTTCGGGCAGCCCATCGTCGACCCGACCGAGACCGCGGCCGAGTTTCTCTCTGGTCCACCGCGCATTGCCTACGCTTATGACGACATGAACAGGGCCACGCCCGGCGCCGCTCTGCAGGTGCGGGTGATCAGCCAGGGGGCCAAGCGGTTCGTGGTCGAGATGATGCGGGTCCCCGAGCAGGGCGTTCTGCCCGGCCAGAACAACACGGTCAGGCTCACGCTCCATGAGGACGGCACCATCGAGATGAGCTACGCGGCTTGCGCCCTCATGGATGGGTTGGTGGGGATCTCCCCGGGCAACGACCTCTCTCAGATGGTGTCGGTCGACCTGACCTCGAGCGGCGAGAGGACCTCAGGCATTCTGGGTGCGCTGTATGAGGTCTTCGACGGCCAGCAGAGCTCGTTCGACCTGGGTGCCAAGCTCATCCCCGGCGGCAAGCTGGCTCGCAACGTGCTGACCTTCATCCCGGTGGATGGCCAGGCGGTCGACTACCGGCTGGAGATGTCGGTGCGCTGACAAGCTGTGCTTGGATTGTCCGTGGCGGCCGGTGGGGATTGCCCTGCCGGCCGCCGCTGTGTGGCAGCAGTCGGTAGACTGAGCGGCCCGACCTTGTGGTCGCTTCTTTTCGCCGTCCCTCCTCTTCAGAGAGATCGATGTCCCGCGCTGATCGCATGAGCCTCGTGAGCGCTGCTCTTCGCAGTGGCCTTTGCGCCGCCGCCCTGGCAGCCTGCACCGAGGGCCCGGGCGAGGTCGCCGAGGCACCGCCCGCGCCCCACGGCGTCGTGCTGCTGACCATCGACACCCTGCGTGCGGACCACTTGCCCTGGCACGGCTACCCCCGCAACACGGCGCCGTTTCTCGCTGATCTGGCAGAGCGCAGCACGGTGTTTCTCGACGCGGTGTCGACGGCCTCGCACACCGCGCCCAGCCATGGCTCCATGCTCACCGGCTTGTATCCCTCGCAGCACGGCGTCACTCGCAACGGCGGCGATCTGCACGAGTCGATCACCACCCTGCCAGAGATCCTGGGCGCCGAGGGCTACGACACCGCGGCCTTCACCAGCGTGATCTTCCTGGACGGACTGTCGAAGGGCTTTGACGCCTTCTTCGACGCGGGGGTGACCGAGTACGAGCTGCGCCACGGGCTGGCCACCAAGAGCCATCGCTCAGCGGTCGACACCGTGGGAGCGGCCATGCAATGGCTGGAGAAGCGTTCGCCCGACAAGCCCTTCTGCCTCTGGGTGCACCTGTTCGACGTCCACGAATGGAAGGACCAGCCCGCGCCAGACGAGGTGCTCGATCGGCTGCATGGCGAGGACGCCGCCGCGGGCCTGTCGGGCGGGGCCTTGGTCCAGCGACTGGTGGACGACCAGGCTTTGAACCCCGACTGGTTTGAATCCGAGAAGGGGCTGGGCGAGGCTCTGCCCAACATCGATCGCTACGACGGCGCCATCTCGGTGGTCGACAGTGCCGTGGCCGACCTGTTCGAGGCGGTGAGCGCCGCGCCCGGGGGCGACGACGTGATCTGGATCATCGCTGCCGATCATGGCGAGGGCTTCACCAACCACGACCTGCTGGGACACAGCCGGCACGTCTACAACGAGCAGCTCGCTGTGCCCCTGCTGGTGCACGGCAGCCACGGCCGCTGGCCCGCTTCGCGCGTGCAGGGATTGGTACAGCCCATCGACATGGTGCCGACGGTGGTCGAACTCACCGGCGCGTCGATGTCGCCCACGACCTTGCCCGTGGGCAGCGAGATGCTGCAGCGGCGCTCATGGGTGCCCCTGCTCCGGGGCGAAGGGCGCCTGGCCAGTGAAGCCAGTGAAGCGAGCGAAGCTCATGACGCTGGCAGCACGGGAAGCGACAGCAGCGCCAGTGCGCAGGGCGCGTCGCCGGGCCTGCTCCTCGATGCCGCCTCTCTCGGCGAGCGCATGGCCTTCTCCGAGCGGCGCCCCATGGACGACCATCAGCGGGAGAACGGCTGGGTCGGCGGCGAGACCCGGGTGCTGCAGGACGACCGCTACAAGTTGATCCTCTCGGCAGAGGCGCCCGCCGAGTTCTACGACATGCAGGCCGATCCCCTCGAGCTGCACGACCTGGCGGACGCGCCGCCCTTTGAGCTCCTGCGCTACATCGAGATGCTGGGCGATCACGGCCTGCTCATGAGCGATCAGGCTGCGGCGATCGGTGCGGGCGTGGTGAACCCTGAGCATCTCGACGAGCTGAGGCGCCTGGGCTACGTGAAGTAGGGCGGCGAGGTCAGGCCGGCGTTCATAGCTCGGCGCTCTGCAGCACGTCCAGCTGGACGTGCCCTTGCTCCCAGCCCTTGGCCTCGGCGGTGACCCGCAGACGGCGGCCACGTGGGGCTGGCCAGCTCGTCCCGATCTTGCCGCCGCCACTGCAGGCCCAGCTTCGCGCTGGCGGTGGGACCGGGGTAGCGGGTGTGCAGAAAGTGGTAGGCCGCATCGACCTCAAGGGACACGAAGTCGCCTGGTTGCAGGTCTTGCGCGCCCTCGCCGTGGCGCTTGTAGAAAGCCCGGGCGTCGAAGCGCAGCCGCGCGATGTCGAGGGTCGCCGAGACGGCTGCGAAGGGATTCCATGCGCCGCTGCCGGGCTGCATCCCGGGTGCCAGGCGCAGCCCGGCGTCCCGCTCGCCGGTGCTCCCCGTGGGCGCCTCGAGTCCGCCGATGACGGCGACGTTGAACGCGCCTTGCATCCAGAGTTCTTGGTGCGCGCGGACCTTGGCCAGCAGGGCGATGTCTCCCGGGCCCGAGCTGCTCAGAGTGCCAGCGAGGGACGAGGCCCGCCGCCGGACCCAGGGCAGCAAGGCCGAGAGAGTGATGTCGCGGCGCACGCCATGGTCGATGCCCAGGATGTCGCGGCGCACCACGAGCCGGCGTCCCAAGGGGGCGAAGACCGTGTGCGAACCGTTGTAGAGATCGGACCGGCGCTCATCGAAGTGGGTGAACGACACTCGCGGGCCCTGGGCGAAGAGAGTCTCGGCCGCGGAGACCTCGATGCCCCCGGCCTGGGCGGCGGCGCGATCGGAGAACACGGGCAGCAAGAGCAGCGCAGCGAGGAGCAGACTCTGCGTCGAGGGACCCGGAGATCGTCGTGCGAAGCGTCGCGTGCATTCGACAGGAGCGCTCATGGGCTCAGCAACCCGCGGGTGCTCCCGGGTCGTGGGAGCTTGCGCGGCGACCTCGTCCGTGCTGCGTCTAATGATCGAGGGCGATGATCTGGTCGGCCATCTCTTGCAGGAGCACCTGTCCCGCGCCGGGCTGCAGGTGGCAGTGGTCCATCATCACCTCGAAGCCGAGCAGGCCGTGGGGGCTGGCCGCGCGGAAGACCTGGTCGGCGTCGAGCAGGGTGGCGGCGCTGTCGTCGGCGACCTGGCGCACGATGGCGTTGACCGTCCCGTTGGCGGCGAGGGGCAGGCGATCGGCGGCGGCGGCGGCCCGGAGCAGGTCGGCGGCCCGCTCGTCGTCGGTCCCGGTGAGCAGCAGGCAGATGCCCAGGTCGTAGAGGGCGTCCGGGTCGTCCGGGGCGATGGTGAGGGCCTCTTCGCAGCGCTGGATGTGCAGCAGGGCCAGGCCCATCCAGCCGCGGTCGACATCTCGCTGCAGCAGGCGATCGTAGGCAGCGATGGCTGCCATGGTCGAGCGGGACCAGCCTGCGGGGTCGGTCCAGTGGGCGCCTGCGATGGATGAGAGCGGGCCCGTGGTAGCGGGCGTCTCGGCCAGGCGTCCGGTGAGGGGGCGCAGCTGGGGCGGCTGGTAGTCGGCGGGGGCGTCGTGGTTGTCCGTCCATTCTGTCCAGCGCAAACGGCGGGTCAGGGCCAGGCCAGCGATGGGGCTGCCGTCCTCGGCCTCGATGGAGAACTCTCGCAGCTCGACCAGCTTGAGCGCCTCGGCCTCGCTGAGTGCGGGCGGCGGGTTGGTGAGCACGGGCGGCGCGAAGTCGTTGCTCACCAAGGTGCAGAGCAGCACCCGGGCGTCTGCCTCGTGGATCTGCTCGACCATGCGCGTCAGGTTGCGGCGGTACGCTTCCAGATAGCGCAGGGTGCCGTCCCAGGTGAGGTCGCGAAAACTCTGCACCTCCAGCTGAAACTTCTCGGGTGTCTGCGCGTCTTGTTCCGCGGCGTCTGCGTCGCTGGGCTCGGCCGCCCAGAGGCTCTTGAGCCAGCGAAACGTGCGCAGGCGCGAGAGGCCAAAGGGCCCGTCCCGCTGCCATGAACCCATGGACTCGTCGAGCTCGGTGGCGAAGCGTCGCTCGATGAACTCGTTGTGCCCCGAGTAGAGGACCACCACGTCGGGTTCGGTGACCAGGGCCTGCCGGGCGAGGATGGCCAGCCGCTCGCTGCCGTAGCCCTCGCGCCCCAGGTTGAAGACCTCCCAGCCAGGATGGCCGGGGGGAGAGAGCTCGGTCAGACGCTGCTCCAGGTAGTCCTCGGCCAGGCGGCGCACATTGCTGCCGCCCAGCAGCAGCACCCGCCGCCGGGCGCCCTTCGGAGGCAGGATCACTTCAGGGTGCAGGCCGTCGTAGAGGCGCGTGACCCAGCCGGCCTGGTCGGTTGAAGGGCCGCCGCCGGCTTGGGTCGGGGAGCTGGGGTCGGCATCGGTGCCCCAGCCGAGGTCAGTTTGGCGCACTGGCACCAGATAGCGGGCGTCAGCGTCAAAGCCCCGGCTGAAGTAGGCGTTGTCCTCGGCGCCGAGGCCGGCCCAGGACAGCACCAGCTCGCAGACCGCCAGCACCACGAACAGGGGCACCAGGGCGTACATCAGCCGTCGCAGGGGAGAGAGACGCCGGGGCTGGCGGGCCGATTCGGTGCTGGGAGCAGACAATGGCATGGGGCGGGAGGCGGATCCTGGCGCGAGGTCGATATCATAGCGGGCCAGCAGGGGGCGTCCGTGCCGCTCCCTCTCGAACTCGCCGATCTGCTCGCCGTCCAGGGTCGGCTCTTCCTCTGCCGCCGCTTGTCCGATTGTGCCCATGACCGCCCTCTCAGAATCGTCCCGCTCCGTGTGCCTGGTCTCCCTGGGCTGCGCCAAGAACCTGGTGGACAGCGAGGTCATGATGGGTCACCTCGACCGGGCTGGCATTGGCCTGGTCACCGAGCCCGAAGATGCGGACGTGGTCATCATCAACACCTGTGGCTTCATCGACGCGGCTCGGGAAGAGAGCGTCGACACGGTGCTTCAGTATGTCGCCATGAAGGAGCAGGGCGACGTGCGGGGCGTGGTGGTCACCGGCTGCCTGGTGCAGCTGCACGAGCAGCAGCTGGCGGAAGAGATCCCCGAGGTCGACGCGTTCTTGGGGCTCTCTGATTACTCGGGCGTGCCGTCCATCGTCGACGCCGTGTTGGGGCACAAGGGCGCCATGCCCGGCCCGGACGACCTGCTGCCCAACAGTGGCCTGGTGGGTGGGGGCGAGAAAGGTGGGGACGCAGACCTCGGACGGGCGTTGCTCACCCCGGCGCACACCGCCTACTTGCGACTGGGCGAGGGCTGCAATCACATCTGCGCCTTCTGCGCGATCCCCAAGATTCGAGGCAAGCTGTCCAGCAAGCCCATGGAGGTGCTGGTCGAAGAGGCCTCGGCGCTCGCACAGCTGGGCACTCGCGAGATCACCCTGGTGGCCGAAGACTCCACCGACTACGGCAAGGACCTGGGCCTGGGTTACGACCTGTCGGACCTGCTCATCGAGCTGGGCAAGATCGAGGGGCTGCGCTGGGTGCGGGTGATGTACGCCCACCCGGCGACCCTCGATGAGCGGCTCGTGCGTACCATGGCCGAGGTGCCGAACGTGCTGCCCTACCTGGACATGCCCGTGCAGCACGGGGACAGCGGGGTGCTGAAAGCCATGCGCCGGGGCACGAGCGCCGAGCGCATTCGTCAGGTGGTGGGTCAGCTGCGGGAGGGGATCCCGGAGATCACCCTGCGCACGACGATCCTGGTGGGTTTTCCCGGTGAGACCGAGGAGGGTTTTCAGAACCTCATGGCCCTGCTCGAAGAGCTGCGCTTCGATCGCGTGGGTTGTTTCGTCTTCTCTGTCGAAGAGACCACGGAGGCCGCCAGGTTGCCAGGGGCTGTGAGCCGAGAGGTCGCCGAGGAACGTCAGGCCCAGGTCATGGCCCTGCAGCGCAGGCTGCTCACGGACGCCAACCGGGCGCGCATCGGCAGCGAAGAAGAGATCTTGATCGACCTGGTCGAGGACCTCGAAGGGGTCCCTGGCCGCCTGGCCGTGGGCCGCACCATGCGCGATGCCCTGCAGGTCGACGGCCAGGTGTTGGTCTCCCTGCCCGACGCCGACCCCGACGTCAGCGACGAGGCGGGCGCGGCAGACGTACCCTGTGCTCCAGGTGCCGACTGGACCCCCGGCATGTTCGCCAGGGTCAAGATCACCGGCCAGAAGGGCTACGATCTCGTCGCTACCCCGTGCCCTCCAGCCCAGTAAGGCCCCCGCAGCCCCCACGGCATCGCCATGAACCTGCCCAACAAGATCACCATGAGTCGGTTCGGCGTGGCCGTGCTGCTGTTCGGCTTTCTGGTGTACACCAACACCTGCAGCGGTCCCGAGTGGTGGCAGCCCGCTCTGGCCGCAGGCGTCTTCATTCTCGCGGTGGCCACCGACGCCCTCGACGGCTACTACGCCCGCAAGCTGGGCATGCAGTCAGACTTCGGTCGCATCGCCGACCCGGTGGTGGACAAGATCATCGTCTGCGGCGCCTTCGTCTTCTTGATCTCGGTCCCCTGGGCGCGCGAGTACGTCTACGTGTGGATGGCCGTGGTGATGATCGGCCGCGAGTTTCTCGTGTCGGGTCTCCGTGGCTACATCGAGTCGCGGGGCGTTGCCTTTCCCTCACGATGGGACGGCAAGCTCAAGATGGTGATGCAGTGCGTGGCCGTCCCCGCGGTCTTCGTGGTGCGCGCCGTCGACCTGAGCATCGGCCAGGAGTACCCCCTCGTTCTCGATATCTTCACCTGGATCGCCTACATCTCCGTCTGGACCACGTTCGTCATGACGGTGGTGTCCGGCGCCCGTTACGTGACGGCGGCGGCTGATGTGCTGCGCGGGTCTGACGCCGGGGCCGCGTAGGTTCGGAGCGTGATGGGGCTCGTGGCGCTGGCTGGTCGGGTCAGAGCCGCACGAAGCAGGCGCTGAACGGCTACTGGCGAATACCGCTCCAGCTGTGGCTCTGATCTGCCCGACGAGCAGAGATGGCACCGCGTGGAAAGCGGCGCCATTGTCTCGGGGGACAGGGTTCGTGGACGCCTGCCGTTTCTTGAGCTGATCTCAGCTGGCCACCACGACAGAGCGATGATCCTCTTTCACGGCTACTACCGCCTGTGCCCTCGCCGCCTCGCGTTTCGCAACGACTACTGTCGTTCGTGCGAAGGCGAGACCGTTGCGTTCAAGGTGCGCACCTTCGACATCCTGTACGTCGACTTCATCCCAGTGTTGCCGGTGGGCTTCGGGACCCGTTGGGTCTGCTCCTGCTGCGACGAGACCTCCCATGCTCGTACGCGGATGAGCCGGCTGGCCAAATGGCTTGGGGCGTTGTTCTTCTTGGTCATGACCGCCGGTGCTTGGCTCGATCAAGGCGGGGTAGATGACGGCCTCAGGATTCCCGTGAGCCGGGTCGTCGCGCCGCTGGGAGCCCTGCTGTTTGCCCTGAGCGCGCTACGGACGCCGCTGCCACCGAAGTTGCATGGGAAACTCGAGGCGGTGCATCCGTCAACGGCGACGACTTGTCCCGCGTGCCAGGTGCCCTTGATCGACGGAGAAGAACTGTCTTGCCCCGAGTGTGGGATGGCGCGAGCGACCGGCGATGTCGCCGTGCAAGCAGCGTATGAGAGCGTTCGCCAGCGACAGGTGCTGGCCTACGCCGTTCTCTTCGCGTTGTTGGTCTGGGCGGGCCTGTCACCTTTCTCAGCTGAGATGTTTTTCGGGTTCCTGTTGGTGGCGGCCTTCTTGGTCTTCAACAACCGCTGCCCCAGTTGTGAGCACGCACCGGGAGGCGGCTTGCACCCCCGCGCTTGCTCAGCCTGCGGCATCCAGCTGCGCTAGGGCGGCAAGCAGTGGGTGAGGACAGCCCGGCACCAGCCTGTCGAGGAGGTCGGCGAGAGTTGGCGCCAAGATTGCTGGCCGACATGCTCGATCTGGCGCACTCCAGCGCCCGCTTGGTGAAGACCCTATACTCACCGGGCTGCCGCAGGCGCTGGAGGATGAAGAAGACGTGGACCATGACGACCTGCTCGAACCGAGCCTGACCGAGGAAGACGATGCCACGGGATTCGCCATGCCCTGGAATCCATGGAGTGTCGTGGTGGCCTGCTTCTTCTGCGGAGCCTATGCCGGCGGGGCTCTGATGGCCTGGAACTTCCGGCGCCTCGGCCAGCCCCGTGACATCTTGCCCTGCTTGGCTGCCTTCCTCGTCGTGGGTCTGCTGCTGGCCGTCGGTCTGGGCTTGCTGATCCAAGAGGGTGTGGTGGCCATTGGAGATCAGGCCGACAAGCGACTCGCCCGCTTCGTTGCCGAGGCGCTCATCGTCGTGTTGGCCATGGTCTTCGCCAAGCGCCAGAAGCGTCGCTATGACATCTATGTGCAATCCGGCGGCGAGCCGGGGCCGTTCCTGCGCTGGGGCGCGTTGGGCTTCCTGGTGGGCGGGGTCGCCACCGTGCTCGTTTATGGTGCCGTGTCCATGGCCTTGGGCATCCCCCAGGTCACGGCGCTGGTGGGGCAATGAGCGAGCAGCTACCAGAGCAGCAACACATCGAGCTTCTCCTTGAGAAGGCGCAGCACTTCAACGCCACCGGGCGCCATGACCTGGCTCTCCTCCAACTTCACAAGGGTCTTCGCGATGCAGCGGACGATGTGGCTCTGCTCGTCGAGCTGGCTCGAACCCACCTGCTCTCGGACGAGCTCGAAGAGGCCGAGCGCCAAGCTCGTCGGGCTTTGGCGCAAGAGCCCGGCAATGACGTGGCTCATTACCTCCTCGGCGCGACGCTCATGGACACCGGGCGTCACGTCGAAGCAGAGCTATGCTTGCTTGAGGCCTTGCGGATTGATCCCCACGACGCCTCGAACTTCCACATCTATGGTCTGCTCATGTTCAAGACGGGGCGTGCGGAGAAGGCGGAGCGACTCTATCGTCGGGCGCTGGCCCTGGACCCCGATCACGAGAACGTGCACGCTGCCCTGGCAGACCTGCTCGTGACTCAGAACCGCATTGGAGAGGCGGGTGTCCATGGTGATCACAGCCTCGCCTTGGCTCCAGATCAGGAGGGGGGGCACAGTGCTCAGGGCCATGCGGCTCTTGCTGCGGGGCGCCCGTTTCAGGCACGCCGGCACTATCGTGAGGCGCTGCGGCTGGGACCCGATGACGAACTCACTCGCGAGGCGTGGCTGAACGCTGACACCTGCTGCCGTTGGATTTACCTGCCCATGTACTACTGGTCTCTGATGGTCGAGCGCCTTCCGGGCCTGCAGTTCTTTGTCTGGGGAGTGATGATGTTGGCGTTCTTGCTGTTGCCCTTGCTCGGCGTGGCGAAGTCGAGTGTTGGCTTGCTGGCCATCGCCTACCTGGTTTTCGTGATCTACACCTGGGTGAGCACTCCGCTGCTCAAGGTGTGGACCCGGATCGTCCCTCCACGATGAGCACCATGGATATCGTCGCCGCGCTGCGCAAGGCCCTCGACAGTGATCCGCGCAACGGCACCTTGTGGTTGCACCTCGCCGATCTGCTGGACTCCCAGGGAGACCTGGACCAGGCCATCGCTGCTGTGCGCACGGCCATGGAGATCGAAGAGAGCGCCCTGGCCGGCGGGCAGAAGTTGATCCCGTTGCTCCGCCGTGGAGGGCACCTTGCTGAGGCACTCATTCGCGTGGAGAAGCTGCTCGAGTCCGCAGACGACCCTGCGCTGCGCTTGGAGCGGGAGCGCATTCTCACGGCTCGCGGCGACACTTCGGGGGAATCAGAGCAGCGCTCGCCGGAAGTGCCGAAGGCTGCCTCCCGGGATGACGAAGTGGCGGTGCCTGCACCCGTAGCAGGCCAGGAAGACGTCGGTGACAACGATGACTGGGCCAGCCATTTCGACTGGGGTGAGCTTCACGTCAGTTTCGATGATGTGGTCGGACTCGAGGAGGTCAAGCGCCAGATCCACCTGCGCATCATCGCGCCCTTCACCAACGAGGAGATCTATCGGTCTTTCCAGCGAGAGGCTGGCGGTGGCTTGCTGATGTATGGCCCGCCGGGCTGCGGGAAGACCTTCGTGGCCAGGGCGACGGCAGGGGAGCTGAAGGCCCGCTTCGTGCCGGTGAGCATCCACGAGGTCGTGGACAAGTACTGGGGCGAGAGTGAAAAGTTCGTGCATGCCCTCTTTGATGAGGCGCGCAGGCATGGTCCCACCGTGCTTTTCTTCGACGAGTTTGACGCGCTCGGTTCGTCTCGCGGTCGAGGCGAGTCGCAGTTCTGGAAGACCCTGGTCAACCAGTTGCTCCAGGAGATGGATGGCATCAAAGGCAGGAGCCGCGACCTGCTGCTCTTCGCCGCGACCAACATGCCCTGGAGCGTTGATGCGGCCTTTCGGCGCCCCGGTCGCTTCGACCGAGTGCTCTTCGTGCCACCGCCGGACGCTGCTGCACGGCGAGCCCTCCTGGCTCGACACTGTGAACGGCTTCCCGGTGCAGAGGGGCTCGACCTGCAGGCAGTAGCAGCTCGTACGAAGCTGTTTACAGGCGCTGATCTGAAGCACCTTTGCGAGCGTTCGTCCGAGACCGCCCTCGAACGCTCACTGGAGAGCGGAGAGGTTCATCCCGTCACCATGAGTCACTTCTCAGAAGCCCTCAACGATTTGCAGAGTTCAGCGATCGAGTGGTTCGCCACGGCGCGCAACTATGCCCGCTACTCGAATGACGGGGGACAGTATGACCACCTCGTGCGCTACCTGAAGTCCGTCAAACAGTGGTGAGTCGGCAGTGACGGCGATGCGCTTCACCGCCCCGGTTCCGATGTCGCACCTCGGGAGCACACCGCCAACACCAGATAAAACACCAGACCCACCAGAGCGCCCACGTGCCCACCGCCAGCTGCGCCGTGGATGACGAGCGGGAGGCAGAGAGACCGGCTCCACACCGTGAAGGCAGCCAAGGGCAGAGCTCCGCCCAAGAACAGCGAGACGAGATCACCGGGGGCGAAATGTGTGTGCGCCGAGCAGAACAGCGCCGAGGAGATGAGAATGGCCAGGGCCGTTCGGTAGCGCGTCGGCGGCAAGAACCGGCGCAAGAACACGAGGGCGAAGCCGCGATAGACCAGCTCTTCAGCGATGCGCGCGTAGCCCAGAAACAGCAGCATGGGCCAGCTGACTTTGCTGAAGGCCTCACGTAGCCCTGCGGCGTCGGTCGTCACGTCAGCAGACGAGGGCTCGCTGGGCCACCAGGCCAAGACAACGAGCAGGGTGGACAGACCGAACGCCACCCGAGAGCCAGTTGCCAGAGCTCGGGTTCGCCGTTGTCTGCCGCCGACTCAGGACGGAACAGGGGCTCCAGAGGAGCCAGGAGCAGGCCGATGCCGCCCAGGTTGAGTACGGCATAGAAGGCGGTGATGCCGAGCAGATAAGCCCAGCCGAACGCGCGCTGCTTTCGTGAATCCCATGTCATGAAGATCTGCCTGACGCGGCGGGTCGAGGCATGGCCTGACAGTTGCTCGACCGTAGGCTCAGATTACCAGAGGGCGCTGCGGCTCCTCGACATTGGCAGCACAGCTTTCGCTTCCCCGAAGAGTGCCACCAGTCCAACGTTGGCAGTCAGCTCCGCAGCAGTTCTTGCCCAGATTGGCATCGCCTCGCCAGCCCGGGCATCCTGAGCGCCGTGAATGCCGACGACGAACGCCAAGATCACGGGCAGCCCCCGGCTTCCTCGCCCATGCCCGCCAACGGCTCCCCCCTGCGACGCTGGCTGGGCACGGCCTGCGGCCCTGGCTATCTGCCCGGCGCTCCGGGTACCTGGGGGAGCCTGGCCACCCTGCTCGTCGTCGCCTGGCTGGTGGGGGTCGAGGGCTGGTTCGACGGCTTCCTGGCCGCGCCGGCAGCCGATGCCCCGGCCCTGCTCACCCAGCAGGCGCCCTTCGCCCTGGCCACCCTGCTCCTCTTCGTCCTCGGCGTGGCCCTGGGCCACAAGGCCCACATCGACTGGGGACGGCATGATCCGGGTGCCTTTGTGGTCGACGAGGTGGTGGGTCAGCTGATCCCCCTGCTGCCCTTGCTGGCCGGCCCGCTGCCTCCGTTCGGAGCGGCCCTGGCTTTCGTTCTCTTTCGTCTGTTCGACATCACCAAGCCTCCTCCCTGCCGATGGCTGGAGAGGTTGCCCGGCGGCGTCGGTATCATGGCGGACGACGTGGCCGCGGGGCTCCTTGCCGCGATCGGCGTCGTGCTGCTGAGCTGAGCGACCACATGTGCAACGACGGTGAGAAGGCATGACCACTCAAGCGATAGGCGAGGGGCGACGGCTCACGGGGCTGCCACTGGCGCTCAAGATGGCCATGGTCCTGACCGTGACCGTGGCCGTGTTCATGATCGGCTTCGGTGTGTTCCTCGGGGGCTTCCTTGAGACCACCGTGCGGCACCAGATCATGGTGGCCGCGGTGGCCTCGGCGCGCACCGCCGCGCAGGCCGACTACGACGCCTGGACCGCCTACTTCGGCACGGTCGATCAGGGCCTGACGCCGTTCGAGGTGCAGGAGCGGGTCTCGGGCATGTCCCCCTTCGAGGCGCGAACGTACCTCGAAGACGAAGAGCGCAAGAGCCAGACCGCCTGGAACAAAGAACGCCTGACACGCTTCGTGACCGACGACGGCAAGGTGGTGGCCGCTGATCTGGTCAAGTTCACCGACGGCGTGAGCGAGGGGCGCATCGTGGCCGCGTCCTACGAGGGCGAGCGGGAGTTTCAGCGCTACAGGGGGCGCGAGCGGGTGACCTCTGGCGACGCGTTCGCCGAAGAGGGGCTGTTCTCCGTGCGCGGCAGCACACGGCCGGTCATTCGGGGCGTGGCACCGCTCTACGACTCAGACGGCGTGCAAGAAGGCGAGCTCTCGGTGTTCATCGATTCGGCTTCGGTCACCGAGGCCGCCGCCGAGTTCAAGCTGGCCGTGTCCTGGGCAGCCATGATCTTCGTGCTCGCCGGAGCGGGCGTCTCCTTCCTCTTGGGACGCCGGATCACCCGCCCGCTGAAGCTGCTGCAAGACGACATTCGCATCGTGGCGGCTGGCGATCTGGGCCACCACACCCGCTCCCACAGCCGGGACGAGATCGGCGAGCTGGCGCGAACCTTCGACGCCATGACCAAGAGCCTTGAAGAGGCTCAAGAGCTGGAGAACCAGGCCGCCGCCAGCCAGCGCCAGGCCACCGTGGCCGCAGAGGTCGCCCAGAGCCTGGTCCCCGAGACGATGCCGGAGATCGTCGGCTACGACCGGGCCGGGCTGCACCGGGCCGCTGGCGACATGTCGGGAGAGATCTTCGACGTGCTGCCCATGGCTGGCGGGCGTTTCGGACTGCTCGTGGCTCGGGCCTCGGGGAGCGGCGTGCCCGCCACCCTGGTCATGGCCATGGCGCGATCGTTCTTGCGTGTGGTGGCCGAGCGGGAGACAGACCCGGGCGTGGTGCTGCGAGAGATCAACGCCCGTCTGGCCAGCGACCTGCGCCGGGGCATGTACGTCGAGGTGGTGCTGGCGGTCATCGACCCGGCCGCGGGCAAGCTCACCTTGGCCAGCGCAGGCGGAGCCCCTTGCTATCACTATCACGCTGAGAGCGACTCGGTGTCCGTGATCCACAGTGAGGGCATCGCCCTGGGCTTCGACGCGGGGCCGGTGTTTGACAAGACCCTGAACGTCATCGAGCGGGACGTCCTCCCCGGTGATCGGGTGGTCTTGCTGACCCAAGGCCTGCTCGAGGTGTCCGGGGCCGACGGAGAACCCCTGGGCGAGAAACGCCTGGGCGGCCTGGTGAAGCGTGAGGCGCCCACCATGGCCGAGTCGTTCGTGGGGCGCATCGACGCGACCCTGGTGAAGTTTCACCACGGCAGCGATCTGAAGAGCGATGTCACGATGATCACCTTGGGCCGTCTGCGCTGATGTTGGTCTCAGAATTTCAGCGGCTCATCGAGGATCTTTACGGTGCCAAGGATGCCTCCCGCGGCACGGCGGGCACTTTCATGTGGTTGGTTGAAGAGGTGGGCGAGCTCTCGAGAGCTCTGCGCCGGGGTGACCGGGCCGAGCTCGAGGGTGAGTTTGCAGACGTGTTCGCCTGGCTCTCCACCCTGGCGTCCATGCACGACATCGACCTGGAGGCGGTGGCCACGGCGAAGTACGGCCGGGGATGCCCGCGGTGCCATGGCGTGCCTTGCGTCTGCGCCGAACCCACCTCGAGCCACGAACTCACCTGAGACGGTGGCAGACTCCCAGGCAGCCTCTGCGCCCGAGTTGCACCAGCCGGTCTATGCCAGGGTGGCGCCGCCGATCCCCGTGCCGGGCCTGTTCACCTATCTCGTGCCAGCGCGATTGGTGGGCAAGGTGGTGGCTGGGGTGCGGGTCTCCGTGCCCTTCGGCGGAAGACGGCTCACGGCCATGGTGGTCGAGGTGGGCGATCTGCCGCCGCCCCCCGGGGTGTCCGCTCGGCCTCTGCTGGCCATGCTTGAGAACGCGCCCCTGGTGGGTGCGGACATCCTGGCCCTGGGGCAGTGGGTGAGCCAGGCCACGGGCTGCTCGGTGGGAGAGGCCCTCGACGCCTGCCTGCCCCGGGCCGTGAAGCGTGGGCACGCGGGGCGGAAGGTCGAAGA
>Ga0114933_10002675_pt1 | contig 18070 bp, 11 predicted proteins | sample 4SBtaG_FD_89691 | JGI IMG/M metagenome (GOLD analysis project Ga0114933, IMG submission 89691) | Deep subsurface microbial communities from Kolumbo volcano to uncover new lineages of life (NeLLi) - 4SBTROV12_W25 metaG | ecosystem: Environmental > Aquatic > Marine > Volcanic | place: Kolumbo... | reverse complement strand
CTGCTCAATAGCCAGTGGCATTAAAGGAAGATAGGAACGATATTTTGATCGCGCTTTTGGCAAATACTGAATAAAGGTAGTATTTATTTTTTTTCCTGAAATAAAACCACGTTGCTGGTTATCGAGAAAATCAACAACGCAAAATAAGTCAGCATCAGGATAAATCGAAAGTATCTGTTCAAGTACTCTCTCGGAACCCGCATAAGTCACTAGCCATTCATGAACAATTGCAATACGTATAGAACTCATCGCACCTCATGAAACAAGATGAAACTCCAATTTTGATAAATCTGCCTCAAATAAGATGCTACTTTCTTAATTGAAATTTTCACTTGTAGTTTTATCCTATCACTTGCTGGAGGCTATTACTCAATGAATCATTTAGTTGAAATTTGTGAAGCTCAGACCTCAGCATCCAGAGAAATCATGAATTCAGCAGGGTCTAGACCTTTTTGGAGAAGGTCACTCTTTACCATGATTCGTACAAGTTCATTAAAGTGAGTGCGGGCTTCCCACCCTAGTTTTTCGAAAGCCTTATTGGAATCGCCGATAAGCATATCCACCTCTGCCGGGCGAAAAAATTTTGGGTCTACTTCGATCAATACCTTTCCCGAGTTTCGATCAACCCCCTTCTCCTCAAGACCTTCACCTTGCCATTCAATATCGAAACCGCAAATACCAAACGCTTCTATTACAAAGTCGCGGATGCTTTTCTGAGTTCCCGTTGCAAATACATAATCCTCTGCTTTTTCCTGTTGCAATGCCAACCACATCCCGTTCACATAATCCTTGGCATAACCCCAGTCGCGTTTGGAATCAAGATTTCCCAAACTAAGTTTTTCCTGCTTGCCTGCAAGAATATTTGCCAGTGATAAGGTGATCTTTCGGGTGACAAAATTTTCGCCACGCCGAGGCGATTCGTGGTTAAACATAATCCCATTGATGGCGTACAAACCAAAGGACTCCCGATAATTGACAGTAATCCAGTGAGCATAAAGTTTTGCCACTGCATACGGACTACGAGGATGGAAAGGTGTGGTCTCGTTTTGCGGAACCTCCTTCACTTGGCCGTAAAGTTCACTGGTCGAGGCTTGGTAAAACCGGCAGGTATCTAACTGGCCTGTAGACATGATAGACTCTAAAATACGGAGCGGTCCCAAGGCATCCACCTGGCCTGTATATTCCGGCGTTTTAAAACTAATCCCCACATGACTTTGTGCTGCAAGGTTATATATTTCATCAGGGCGGATCATAGAAATCAATCGACTCAGGTTAGGGGTATCGGTTATGTCCCCATAATGCAGGTGAAGTTTCGTATTTTGGGTTTTCGAATTCATCCGTAGATGTTCAATGCGACCACGATTGAAACTACTTGCACGCCGTACCAGACCGTGCACTTCATAACCTTTATCCATAAGGAATTCCGTCAAATAAGATCCATCCTGACCCGTAACCCCTGTAATTAATGCTTTTCTCAAGTCTTTTTCCCTTCTTTGATTTGTCCTTTTAATAATAGCTTAAAAACCTTAGAACCTCTATATTATTTATGGATTCTTATTGGTTACAAGCTATCTATCCTTGATAGACCCTTTTGTTTTATAGAACTTTTATATTTAATAAGAATTAAACTTCTTAAGATTTCTTTAGAAACAGGAGCCATGAATTGAGCACTTTTCTCACCAAGCCTGGGATACCAGAGGAAATCAATAAACAACGCTTAGTTAAAAACTCTGCGCTCCTAATTTCCGCTGAAGCTATTTCTAAGCTTACGGCTTTGTTGATTCAGATTATTGCTGCGCGACATCTAGGAAGTAAGGGGTATGGAATGTTCTCCTATGCTTTTGTCGGGACGGGCGTCATCCTTAATTTTATAGATCATGGTTTTCGAGTTTACACAACCCGTGAGATTTCAAATGACTTTACACAAGCCAAAAGTATATTAAAAAATATAATTTTACTGAAGAGAGTTTTAACTATTATTTCAATAGTTATCATTTCCGTCGCATATACAATTATTCCTTTAGATTCGAAAGATCTAAATGTTATTTTTTTAATTTCTCTTGCAATGGTCCTTGATGGTTACACAGAGATATATCTAGGAGTTTTTCGTGCGTTTGAAAAAATGAAGGAAGTATCGATACTTATGATTTCACAGAGGGCTCTGTTTTTTATCACTGGTGGGTTGGGGATATTATTTTTGGACTTTGGAATTGTTGAATTTTCCTCTGCATTTTTATTAACCACAGTTCTGGTTTTTTTTATTAGTAAAAAGATGGTGCGTAATTTTTTAAATGAAGAAATGTTTGAGAAAAAGAGGATAAATTGGAGGATTGCTTTAAAGGATTCCATGCCAATCTGCCTAGTAATTTTTTTCTCATATATATATTTTCGCCTTGATGTAGTTTTTCTTTTTTTTCTGCATGGCAAATCCGAAGCAGGTTTCTACACAGCTTCCTTTAAAATTATCGAATCGTTAGCTCTGCTAATAGCTGGGATGCGTGCCGCTTTGTTTCCCCTTATTTCTAAAGATACTTTTCACGACCCTCTTCATTTAAATGAGATATCCAGTGAATTTTACCGTATTTCGCTTTTAATATGCGTTCCTCTTTCTATAGGTATTATTTTTATAAGCGAATACCTTGTAAACACTTTATATGGCCCAATTTATGGACCTACATCTTCCATCATCAAAATCATGGGAGCTTCATTTTTTTTGATAGTAATAAATGAATTTTTAATTTTCTTACTGTTAGCGATCAAAAAAACTGAAATAGCTATAACAATAACTTTGTTAGCGGCTACTTTCAATTTTACTTTCAATTGGATTTTGATTCCAGGTTTGGGAACCTTTGGGGCCGCAATATCTTTCGTTTTTACTCAAGTGTTTATATTTTTTCTTGCTCACACAAAGCTAAAGAAAAGTTTAAACCTCGTTTTCCCTATATTTAATATAGCTTGGAAACCTTTTTTAGCCTCAGGAATCATGATTATTGGCCTGATTGTTTTCCAATCACATATAATTTTGGAGTTGTTGTTTGGGGGTTGTGTTTATATTTTTTCTCTTTTATTTCTTAGAGCCTTCACAGAAAAAGATATTTTATCGTTTCTAGATTTTCTAATTCCAAATTATTTAAATAAAAATACGACTGGCGCTGCAAAAAATTATGCTCCAAAAAATATAGCCCTTATAAAATTGGGTGCACGTGGAGACCTAATTCTTGCCTCCCCTTTTTTCAAAAATCTGAAACAACACTACCCAGAAGCTTCTATTAAATTAATAACAGGACATGATTCATTTGATGCAGTAAAAAACAACCCCTACATTGATGAGTTTATTTTAGTTAATGACAAGAACATTTATACGGGAAATATTTTTGAAAAATCTACTGAGGTGATTAAAATTTTAAAAAGGCTACGGGAAAAACCCATAGATATTATTTTTACCATGCATCGTGCCTGGCAATTCAATTTATTAAGTTTATTATCTGGGTCCCCAAATCGTATTGGCTTTAAACGTGGTAGTGAGAGCTTAGGACTTACGAATGTTACCGCAGACGTAAACATTCAGTATGAAACAAAAAGTTATTTAGATTTATTACAGTCAATCAATATCCCAATTCAAAGCCAGGAAACATATTTTAACATCAACAAAAGTGACAGAAGTTATATTTTTAACTTTTTAAATCAACACCAAGTTTCGAATCACAGACCATTACTTGGTTTAATTCCAGGGGGAGGAAAAAATATAGCATCAGGTGAAATGTTTATAAAGCGATGGCCTGTTGATCGCTACATTGAACTGTCCAAAAAATTCATAGACGATTACAGGGGAAAAGTATTTTTAATCGGGGGCGAAGACGATAACGAATTAATTGATTCTATTAAATTAGAGGTGCCCAGTTGCATAAAAGTCACACATGTCGATTTAGGAAAATCAGCGGCACTTATTAATAAGTGCGATTTAATTATTGGAAATGATTGTGGTCCTATTCATATCTCAAACGCACTAAATAGGCCCACTATCACAATTTTTGGTCCTACAGACCCACGCCAATGGGCCAGTCTAAAAGAAAATAATATCATTATTCAAAATGAAATCTCCTGTTCACCGTGTTACTCTGACGGGCTGTTCCCCAACTGCGAACATAAAACCTGTTTAAATAGTATTGGTATTCGTCAAGTATACAAACATTTACAAGATTTCTTGTGCGAATTTTCTAACACTGGGAACATGAAAAGCATGGACGACGATTCTTTTCTTGCCGCTGCTCCCCCTTATGGTCCTTATTTAGACTACGTTTGGTATAAAAATAAAGTACAATAACTTTAAATTAAAAAAGCTGGCATTTTTTGAAAATCGAACAGTTTCAATTAGAGGTAATACTTTCTGGCAATTTTTAGGAGGCTTTAAACGCAATAAATCCTATGGTTATAATTGCTAAGAATCATCAGGGTTAACAAAAAGGATTAGAGTCTTACCGTTACGACAGAGAATATATTTTCTGTAAATTCCACCTGCATTAATCCTGATAAAAAACTTTGTTAGATCAATCTCGCACGCTGACTAATCATATAAGGAGAAGCTGGCTTTCATAGTTTTACCGTGTATCTGCTTTTTCCGCTAAGTTTACCATCCTCTAGAAAAAATCGATGCAATCAAGCCTACTTGGAATTTAGGAAAGAAACTGTTAAGATCCCTCGTCTAACAGGTTTTCCGGTAACCCCCAATTGAAGCCGGAACCGTTTCAAGAACAGCCAAGCCGGGGTGGTGGAATTGGTAGACACAAGGGACTTAAAATCCCTCGAGGGAAACCTCGTGCCGGTTCGAGTCCGGCCCTCGGCACTCGCTAAGGCTACTAGCAAATTAAAAAACCTTATTTGGTTAAAAAAACATTGTCTCGGTTTGTAAATAGTCCCACTATTTTCCACTGTGGCTAGCAGCTATATACCGAGGCGGATAGTAAGAACTTTTATATGCTGGCAAGAGACCTTTCAATCGAGCAGGCATTAGCGTATAGGCCTTTTTATTATTATTCTATTTTAGTCATAAGGGGTAACACGCTTAGTAGTGGCTCTACTTTTAATCTATTAATAAATGAGTTCCCATGATTATAGAAAACATACCAATAGGTAAAGAACCACCTTGGGATATAAATGTTATTATTGAAGTCCCCTTTGGTCGGGAACCAGTTAAATATGAAATGGACAAGAAATCTGGCGCGCTATACGTTGACCGTGTTATGCATACATCCATGCGCTATCCCTGCAATTATGGATTTATCCCACACACACTATCAGAAGATGGAGATCCCATAGATATACTTGTGGCCTCCCCAGTTGAATTTTTGTCCGGCTGTATTGTTCGATGTCGACCCGTTGGGGTTTTAAACATGGTGGATGAAAAAGGGACCGATGAAAAAATTCTAGCCGTACCCGTAGATGCCCTGAATCCTTATTATAAAGAAGTAAAACAGTATTCCGATTTGCCCAAGATGTTACTGAATCAGATCTCTCATTTTTTTGCACATTATAAAGATTTGGAGTCAGGAAAATGGGTTGAGTTGGAGGGCTGGGAGAGTGCGGAACATGCAGCTGAACTTATTGTAAAATCCATTAAACGAGCCTCTTCTTAGCGCCCTAAGCTAACCCAATGGGTATTGACCTACTCCTCACCACGAGAGTAGGTGATTAATAGTCCATTAGTGTACTGCCATTCAATGGTTCGAGAAAAATCCAGTCGACCAAATTGTTCTTCAAGAGTCGCTACGCAATGAGCTAGCAATTCTCTGAGTAATCCCTGATCGGATTTGGTCCACGCCATCGGGGTATCTAATAAAGCCTTCTCAAAAGATGAAATTTTGTCTTCATCAACAATTTGTTTTTCATCCTGAAAAATCCCAGCTATGAAAACAACCTTCAGGAAACTTTTTGCTGCTGAAACAGGAAGGGGTTTGCAAGACAAGGTTTTGAACAAGGTGTGCCGGGCAAACGCTGTCATGAACAATGTCACAAGTTCCAACTTACCATTTTCTGGGATATCGAATCCCCCCCATTTGAGTTCCAATGTCTTTGTATTCAAGCCCAGGCTTTGTTTTGCAAACCGGATATTAAAAGCCCAACGATCAAGAAATTTATTGATTGCTCGAATATCGTCTAATGATTCAGGATCTCGCCAAAGGATTCCCGTATCACCATCCCCCGTCTCTAAAATTTGAGGAAAGGATAAAGCAAGAGCGCCTAATTTTTCTTGTTCATCTTCCGAAATAAATTCCTTCATAAAAGAACCATGTTCTTTTATGAACAAACTTGCTTTTGACCGAATCTGTTTTAATTGTTCAAATCCCACTTGAAATAACGATTGCATCCAAAGTTGATGCAAAAGCGAATGACCTTTTTTCAGATCTCCCGATGCCCCGAGTTCCAAGCCGATATTGACATAACTCACTGCTTTTCTCATTGCCTTTTGGCGAATTTTCAAATCGGAAAGATCGCATTTATCTGCCACCATAATTTTGTTTGCCAAACAGACCAGTTCCCAACGGATGGCATTCAATCTCTCTTCAGAGTCCAGACTCATAACACATTGCCCAAAAAAATGGGAATTAAGAGCTTGGGCCAACGGGTATTGCGGAGAAAAACTAAATTTGCTGTCTGAAAAATTTTCTGATGAAGGCACCTCTTGCTTTAGGTCGTCTGGGTTCAAACTGCTATAAACTCCCATTGCCTCTTCAAACTCTGGGATACCTCTTTCCGAAGTTCGAGTTAGCCGCCATTGGTAAGCTTTTTCCAAAGTTATTGTCGTAGGAAACCAGATAACTGCTTCTAAAAGTTCGTGAAGAAAAGCAATATCTTTATCCGCCAATAATAACAATAATTTTCGAATAACTTTTGATTCTTTAACTTTAAAAAACACATCATAAACCCCATCCGGGGAATAATGTTCTAAGCCTTCCACCCCTTCATATGAATTTGTCATCTCATCTTGCTTAAAAACTTTTATCAGAGATTGTAATAGCATTACTTTTTGGTCAAAATCTTCGTTTAAAAACCACCCTAAGGTTTCCGGTTCATTGCATTGATCCAAAAGTTCCAACCACTCTATTGCTCGCTGAGGTTGAAATTTATCGCTCTGCCACCATTCTAGGTCAAAAAAATACTGCAACTGCTCCGGGGACGCCATGGACAGGACAAGTAGAGAATCTTCACTCCCCAATTCCTTGATTAAATGATAAATTTCCTCTGCAGGGATAGATTGAGTAACCTCGACCGCATCTTCACAAAGAACCAGCAAGTCTCTTTGAGACACAGAGGGTAGGCTAAGCACACTCTTCGCTTTTTCCTCTAGGGATAATGTGGATAGAACTTCCTCTACCTTGCGAGGCTGTGATTTAATCCATTCGATGGGGAAATGCTGTATTACGGTCAAATCTTTCGCTATAGGAATATTTTTTTCAGTCATTCAAAACCATTTTTTTAATTTTTAAAGCTCAACGAAACTCGTTTAGTATAAAGCCTTAGAATGCAGTTTATCAATATTGTTAAACATGGTGTTTTTAAATCTAAATAGACCAGCCTACTGCAACATAATGAAGGTTAAAATTCTTCCCGTTTGACCTTCTCGACGGTAAGAAAAATGCTTCATTGGCGAACAAAAGGTACATTCTTCACTCAAAAATATGTTTTCTGGAAGTAGCCCTGCATCCATCATTTCCTGAGTATTAACTGCATACAAGTTCAACAAAAACTTTCCACCCCCTATGGATTTCACAAAAGGTGGGGTTAAGGGGATTTTATTTTCAAATGGGTCTAAACAATTCTCAGGAATTTCATAGCAGCAACCCCTTATACCAAGACCCAGGCCTGCAACCAAATCTTCTGGGTGACAGCCGTACTCACGTTCCATAGCTATAATTGTTTTATTTACAATACTTTGGGAGGTTCCTTTCCTCCCTGCATGGATCGCCGCCGCCACTTGAAGCCTCGGATCACAAATAAGAATCGGAATACAATCCGCTGTAAAAATTCCAATCGGTATTTTAGAGAGGTGGGTTATTATCGCATCGGCTTTAATTCTTGCAATCTGTTCATGAGTTTTCGACACATCCTTCAGTACAAAAATTTGATCACTATGAACTTGATTTAATAAATAGGGAATTTTTTTTTCACTCTGAGCCATTTTCATAAATTGGGTCATATGAATGTTATATTTTTGCAAATCATCCTTTTTTGTAAAATCATACTGCTCTATTTTTCCTAACTGATTTTTAAAATACCTAGGGCTACTAGCATGCGTAAATTCAGAAAAGCTATCAAAACGATTAATTTTGATCAAACTGACGGAAAGTTTCATAAAAATTTAAAAAATATTTCTAATTAATAAAATACACTTCTGATCGAATCGGAATATGCGTACTTCTAAGTTAAATTAATCATACAGGTTTTTAGCCCTAAAATACGGGGTTTTTTACACATAAGGGTTTAATGGTGATCAAAATCAAATAAAATAAAATTTTCATTTCTTAAAAGCAACTCCCGAAAAATTAAAAATTATGAATATTCGCTTGACAACAAACGCTTATATCATAAAATAATAAATGGTATTTGGGCGCTGAAACGAATACCAAAAGATGTACGAAAGGAGATCTTGATGGCAACCAAGAGAAAAGCTACAAAGAAAAAAGCTACAAAGAGAAAAGCTACAAAGAAAAAAGCTACTAAGAAAAAAGCTACAAAGAAAAAAGCTACAAAGAAAAAAGCTACTAAGAAAAAAGCTACAAAGAGAAAAGCTACAAAGAAAAAAGCTACAAAGAAAAAAGCTACAAAGAAAAAAGCAAAGAAAAAAGCTACAAAGAAAAAAGCTACAAAAAGAAAAGCTCCAAAAAGAAAAGCTACAAAGAAAAAAGCAAAGAAAAAAGCTAGAAAGAGATAAGCAAGGTATAGGTTTTTTACTGGCTTATGCCGGTTTTAGTAAACTACCTCTTAATGTAATTGTACTAAACTTTTTCGTTTCAGCGCCCAACCAATACCACCTTGCTACAAGAAATCAGGCAAACCAAGCTTGTAAATGGTTTGCCTTTATTTTTTGTCTCCAACCCAGCCTATCACTGACTTTAAATAGCCTAACTCATTGAATTTTATAGGATGATCTATTGCATGCCCCGTTCTGCATATTTCGGTTAGCTTTTTTTGGACAGATGTAACTCCAGAATTCACGGCTTTATAAAAATCGTCTGCAGAAATATGCACCGAACAGGAAGCAGAAAACAACCTTCCTCCCGGAGCAACTAATTGAACTCCAAGCTCTGCTACACGACTGTACGCTCTCAATGCTTGCGGTCGATGCTTTTTCTTTCGTGCAAATGCGGGTGGATCTAAAATAACAAGATCAAACTGAGAATTTATCGATTTCAATTCTTGCAACTTTTGAAAAGCATCGCCCTCTATTTGCTGGTAGTCTAAATTACTGGACTCCTCGAAATTTAATTTCTTGTTCTGTAATGAAGATTTTAAAGCTAATCCATTACTGTCTATTTCCACAATTTTTCTGCAACCGCCAGAGATGGCATAAATTGAAAAACCTCCGGTATAGCTGAAAACATTCAGTACCGATAATCCTCTTGATATTTTTCTTATTTGCTGCCTATTATCTCTTTGATCGAGAAAAAATCCTGTTTTTTGCCCATTTATAACATCCACCTGAAAATTTAAATTATTCTCGCGGAACCGAACTGGAGTAATGGGATCGGGACCAAACAGCACCTGTCCGTCAAAGTAATAAGTAGAGGGCTTTTCTAAATTTCTTGCTAGGCGCAATACTACCTGATCTACATTTTTTTCAGACTTAATTACTTCCAATATCAGATCTAAATAATCAAACCAACTTTTTGTGTAAACTTTTATTACCCATGTTTTGTCATACCTGTCCAAAATGAGTCCTGGAAAACCATCGTTCTCACCATTTAGAACTCGATATCCAGTTGTTCCTTGTTCATTCAAACCCTTTCTAAGTAAAAGAGCTTTTTGGAACCTTTGCAGAAAAAAATCCAAATTAATTTCTTTAGGTTCGAATAAATTCAATACCCGAAAACAAAGGTCTGAATCAGGGTCCCATAGCCCAATTGCCAGAAAACGGTTTTTGTGATCATAACAGACAGCAAGACTGCTGGAACCTTCAGTAACAACCTTCTCTAATTGATATTTGAATACCCAGGGATAACCCTTTCTAATCTTAGTTTCCAAAGTTTTCGAAATTTTAATTTTAATCATTTCAATTTATTGGAATTAATACCGTTGTCATGGAATACAATATTTTTGCTCGCCTGAGGCGAACATGATCTGGCGAGGGTTGTCGCGACCACTTTCGAGGATTAAGGGCGGGTTTTTACTAGGCTGTCGCCTCTTCTTTCAAGCGGGTGGGGGTCCAAGCGTCCCTAATCTTTCTATGAAGCCATTCCTAATCTGATTTTTTTATCCCTTTCGGTCAACTTTGTTTTAAAAGGGAGTTGTAGACTTTCACAGTTTTTTTAAACTGTTCGAGACGATCGACCGTTATTTTTCGGGCATAATGTTTGTGATGTTTAGATTTAAAGGGATTATATATTCGATCTCGGTTTTTTCTATGCTGAATTTCATAGTGCAAATGAGGGGCAAAGGTTCGTCCCGTATTCCCTGACTCAGCAATTTTTTGACCTCCCTTGATAGTTTGCCCTGGTTTAACAAGTACTTTACTGAGGTGCAAATATAATGTCTTAATGCCTTTTTGAGGATGATCGATTTCCACACAATAGCCATTGGCGCGAACGTTCCAATTTACTCGAGTTACCTTACCCTTGAAACCAGAATATACTGGCGTTCCAACGGGAGCTTTAAAATCCGTCCCAGAATGTCCTCCCAACCCTTTACGAAAATCTCCTGGTAAAGAAGTGATTGCGGTATAGGTTCGCATGGGGCTTTGTGATTCCTCAATTCGCCTAGCAATTTCGTTTCCATCCAGATCAAAATATCCTGGTTGACCCAGGCCATCGAAAAAATTTGCCACAAAGGTTTTTCCAAACCGTTGACTTTTATAAGAAAGATTTAAAATTTTGAATTGCTCCGGCCCGTCTTGAGCCTGATAAATCACCTTCATAGCATCGCCATTTCTAATACTTCTATTTATGTCAAAAAACCAGGACATTAGCCGTCCAAGATGTGCAGATAATGCAGCACAACCTTCTTTGCGTGAAATAATTTTACAAACCGTAAAATTTAATGAGTTACGAACTTTGAACTCCAAAGATTGAACAACTGTATCACCAATTTTTTTATCATCAGATATTGAGAATGATACCTGCTGAATTTTTGTAGTCGGGGGTACAGTTTTATCGAGAAAAATATTTTTTTCACTATTAAGACCTTCAACTTTTGATTCAACTAAATTAAAGGAACCCTCTTCTTCTGGAATGGCTTTCGCAACTTTTAAGGACACTTCTTCTTGTGGGATAGCTTTCGCAATTTCTAAGGATACTTCTTCTTGTGGAATGGCTTTCACAGTTTCTACTGAATTTTTCCCATGGAAAAATAAAAAATAAAAATTCAGACTTACCGAAATAGCAAATAATAAAAGAAACCCAAAATGTGGCGAAAATTTCGACTTGATTCCTATTTGCTGATTTTGGAGCGAGCTTGGAAAGTCCATTTTATTTCCTTCTTTAAAGTGGTAAAGTGGGTGGTTCAACCATTCGAAGCACCTAAACGCGCTCATTATATAAAATAATGCAAAATAAAACAACAGGTTATGAGGCTTTAACAACTGTTTATCAACCGGATGCTGTCTTTGTAGAACACAATTCCAAAAACTATTCATTGACACAAGAAATATTATCTAGGCTTAGTCATTTACCGGTTTATGAAATTAAGGATATAGGGGAACTTGAAAAAGATTTTAAAGTTTCTCGATCTGATGTTTTTGGAGAGGGGAAAAAGAATCTAGTTCTATCTCGCTTCAATGGATCTTTTTTAAAGAAATGTCCCGGCGCAAGTCCGGGTATGGTGTGTTGCAATTATTATGTCGTCAACTTATCAAAAAACTGTATTTACGATTGCTCCTATTGTTTTCTACAAGATTTTTTAAATAACAATCCTTTGCAGGTGGCTTATGTAAATGTGGAAGATCTTTTTCTAGAACTCGAGACGGTTTTTACGCAATCCCCTGACCGTACCTTTCGAGTGGGAACCGGAGAGATCACTGACAGCCTCGCGCTTGATGCACTGATACCCTATTCAAAACTACTGATTCCATTTTTCAATAAACAGAAAAATGCATTATTGGAATTAAAAACCAAATCGGATCGCATAGAAAATTTACTAGACCAACCGGATCCGACTAATGTCATAGTCTCTTGGTCGATCAATCCGCAACAGGTCATCGATCTCGAAGAAAAGGGAACACCAAGTTTGGAGAATCGCCTATATGCGGCTAGCCTCTGTGTAAAGAAAGGTTACCGAGTCGGCTTTCATCTAGATCCCATAATACTCATCCCTGGTTGGGAAAAATTATATAGGGACTTGATAGAAATGCTGTTTGATTTTATTCCTGCCTCGCAAATAGAATGGGTAAGTCTGGGAAGTTTTCGTTATCAATCATCGCTAAAACGCATTATTAAGTCACGTCATCCCGAGACCCTATTATTCACCGGAGAGCATTTACCGGGCAAAGATGGGAAATTTCGTTACTTACGCCCGTTAAGAAATAATGCATATGAAACCGTTCGAGGGTTTTTACAGGAACAGTCAAAGGAGCTAAACATTTATCTTTGTATGGAGACGAAAGAAATATGGGAAGGTGTTACCGGCAAAAGCCCGCGTAACGATGAGAAACTGGATACATTTTTTGATCTTTGAAGGGAAATCTATAAACGCATTGGCATTACAATGCTTTTATATTGGTCATCGCTATCTGAAGTAAACAGGCAGGAATGATTTTGATCTTTCAAGTTGAGGGTCACCATTTCAACGTCCATGACATTCAATATGTCGAGCACGTATTTAGCATTCAAACCAATCGATACCTCATCGCCATCGTATTCAATCGCCATTTCTTCTACTGCAGCACCTAAATCAGTATTGTCTGAAATCAAAGTGAGGGTTCCTTTTTGTATCTCAAATCGAACCATTTTTGATTTTTCATCTGCTAAAAGCGCGACTCTTTTTAAAGCACGGGTCAAATCTTCGCGATTAGCTTGAGCTTTTAAGGGATTGTCGGTGGGGATAACCTGGCGATAGTTGGGGAACTTCCCATCAACTTTCCTAGAAACGATAACTTGTTTGCCATGGATAAAAGCTAGATGATTTTCATGAGAAGAGAACCCAAATTTGTCATCACCATCTTCCATTAACTTCAAAAGCTCAGATAAAGCTTTTTTAGGAAGCAAAAAATTTAATTTTGTCTTATCATTATTGCGCGAATTGACCGGGCGACTGATCAAAGCTAATCTATGACCGTCTGTACCAACAAGGGTTGCGTTACTTCCTTCAGTTTCCAATAACAAACCATTCAATGCCTGCCTTGATTCATCTGGTGATACGGAGAAAAAAGTTTTGCGAATCATTTCCTTTAGAATATTACCATCAAATTCTATAACAACCTTGTCACTGTATTCAGGCATTGGAGGGTAATCCTTAGGCGGTAAGCCAGGGAGACGGAATTTGGATTTCCCACATTTTAATGTGATCCAATTATTTTCTTCTTTTTTAATGTAGATTTCTTCATTCGGTAACTCCCGAACAATATCAAACAATTTCCGAGCATTTAGGGCCACCGCACCTTCAGCGGTGACATTGGCAGGGTAGCTCCCCAAAGTTCCTATTTCTAAATCCGTAGCGCGGATAAAAATACTACCTTTTTTGACTGATGAAAGGTGTAGGTGAGAGAGAATAGGCATCGCTCCTTTTGGTTCGACTATTCCCTGAACTTTTTGGACGGCCTTCAGGAGCACATCCCGGCTTACTCTAACTTCCATGTATCTCCTTATTTACAACATAAGACTTGAGGATTTTTAACACAATTGCAAAAACCTGTCAAAACAAATGACGAATTTTAACTCCATACTTTATCACCACTTACAAAATCTTAGGAATAAAGTTTCCCTGAAAATCATAGAACAAATATTCGAATAACGATAAAGATTTGAAAAGCAATAAACTATTGACAAAAACGTGATAATTTATGAACTATTATTTCTTAATAAAGACATTTTAAGATGCCTATGCAGAACGATAAAGGATCTGTATTAAAAGGTGTGTTTGAAATTTAATTTTTTTTACTTAGGTAAACTCAGAAACATCGCATAAAAGTTTAGCAACGATATTGGAACGAAGAGGAAGGCTAGATCATCAATTTTGAAGGCACAATATCAATTATAAATCACCGTCTTTTCTTATCAGCAGACTCATTTCTTTACAATTTTTGCCCAGGTATCTCGGAGGGTTACGACTCTGTTAAATACTTGTGAACCGTAAGAAGATTTTTGACTGTCCACACAAAAATAACCCAGCCTTAAAAATTGATAACTGCCTGTTGCATTTTTCAATGACGGTTCTAAAAGTGCCTCTTCAATTATTTCTAGAGAGTCCTGATTCAAAGTTGCTTTCAGATCAGGGCATTCCTTTTCATCCGCCGGGTTTGCATGTTTGAAGAGGTGGCTATACAACCTCACCTCTGCTTTATGCGCATGATCCGCCGAGACCCAATGTAGGGTACCTTTCACTTTACGTCCATCTTGAGTCGAGCCACTACGTGTTTCTGGATCGTAAGTACAGCGTAATTCAACGATCTCTCCCAACTCATTTTTGATCACCTCTTCACATTTTATTACATAAGCATGTTTGAGACGAACTTCACGACCAGGACCTAGCCGAAAAAATTTTTTAGGAGGATCCTCCATAAAATCTTCTTGCTCAATATAAACAATCCGAGAAAAAGGCATCTTACGGGTTCCGGCATCTGGGTCTTCAGGATTGTTCACAGCATCCATCTCCTCAACTTGACCTTCTGGATAATTCATCAAAACAACTTTTAATGGACGCAAAACAGCCATTACCCGGGCAGCAGTTTGATTCAGATTTTCCCGGACGCAATGTTCCAGCAAAGCAAAATCAACGGTACTATTACTTTTTGAAATTCCAATGCGCTCACAAAATTCTCGGATTGCTTCGGGAGGGTAACCTCGTCTACGCATTCCCGAGAGAGTAGGCATGCGCGGATCGTCCCAATCACCAACATGACCCTCTTCAACGAGTTGCAAGAGTTTCCTTTTACTTAGGATTGTATAGTTGAGACTCAAGCGGGCAAATTCGATTTGCTGAGGATGGTAAATGTCCAGTTCATCCAGAAACCAGTTATATAGAGGCCGGTGATCTTCAAATTCTAGAGTGCAGAGGGAGTGAGTTATCTTTTCAATCGAATCCGATTGTCCGTGAGTAAAATCATACATCGGGTAAATACACCACTTGTTTCCGGTCCTATGATGTGTTGCTTTCAAAATTCGATAAAGCACAGGATCTCGCATATTTAAATTACCCAAACTCATATCAATTTTGGCGCGTAGAACTTTTTCTCCTTCTGCAAACTCCCCCGACTTCATTTTTTGAAATAATGCTACATTCTCTTCAACGGTTCGATCTCGATAAGGACTATTTTTCCCGGGCTCTGAAAGCGTGCCACGATATTCCCTTATTTGTTCTGAGGTCAAGTCATCAACATAAGCCTTGCCCTTGTTGATAAGTTGTATTGCAAATTCAAATAGCTGATTAAAATAGTCAGACGCGTAAAACATCTGATTACCCCAGTCGAATCCAAGCCATTTAATATCCTCCTGAATGGCTTTGACATATTTTATATCTTCTTTATTTGGGTTAGTGTCATCAAACCTCAAATTACATATTCCTGAAAATTTATTCGCCAGTCCAAAATTAAGACAAATAGATTTGGCGTGCCCAATATGCAGATGCCCATTAGGCTCTGGAGGAAAACGCGTATGAACGGCAAATTTCGCGGATTTTAATTCTTGATTAATTTTATTCTGAATAAAATTGGAAGGGGTTTCGACTTCTGACAAGTTTTCTCTCCTCTTTCTTGCTCTTTGGTGGGAAACATACGTAGCTAATTATAACCGGAATATAACTGGAAAACCTGTTAAAAAGGTTTTTCCATGACACGGATTCTACCAATAGGAGTTTTTGTAGACAAGGAGCAAAAATTGGTTTCCCCTTATAGCCTATTTTAAGGTAAAAATATAAACGCTATAATTCATTTCGCTTTCCTAAAATAAATACAATGTCTGGTAATCGAAGGTTTACGATCCTTATTATTTTTCTTGTTTGCGTTTCCTGCAGTTTCTGGCTGGTCTCTCGGTACCCTGCTTTAGATACTAAGGCTGCTCTTTCTGGGACTGAAGCTTTTGAAGATCCCCTCACCAACGAAGCCCATTTCCATGCATCGCGAAATGCTAACTTTCTTACACGCGTGATGACCACCACCCTGAACTGGTACCAAACCAATTGGCGCGGTATGACATTTGGACTGGTTATTGCTGCAGGTTTTTTCACGCTATTAAAATATACCCCAAGGCAACCCTCCGATAAACGTTTTCGCAACAGCTTTATGGGAATGTTTGTGGGGACACCACTTGGTGTTTGCGTCAACTGCGTAGCACCCATAGCCAAAGGAATGTATGAGGCTGGTAGCAAAATGGAAATGGCATTGGCAGTCATGTTCAGTTCGCCCACATTAAATATCATCGTATTGACCATGCTTTTTTCCATTTTCCCTTTTTATATGGCTCTGGCAAAACTGCTAGCAACCTTTGTACTGATTCTTGTTATTGTTCCTCTGATATCTGACAAAAAAAGGCTCCCTCCAGAAAATTCTGTTTGTGAGGTCGACACATCTTGCGATATTTCCAGCGAGTCTTGGTCAGAAGCCTTAAAAGGAGTTACTGTTGATTATCTAAAAGGACTGCAATATATTTTTATTAGAACCGCCCCCCTCATGCTCTTAGCTGGGTTCTTAGGGGCCGTAGCAAGCCATGCATGGAGTTTCGATAAGTTAATTGGTGTACCCATCAACCTAGCTAACTTGAGCCTGATCTCTTTCATGGGAACCTTCATGCCATTACCGATAGCTTTCGATTTAATGTTGGCACAGGCATTAATGATGTCGGGATTGGCACCAGCTTTCGTATGTACAATGCTGTTCACTCTCGGGACTTTCAGCATCTACTCCGCGATGATTGTAGCACGCACCTTTTCAGTTTTTCTGGCTATAAAACTTTTTGGTATTGTCTTCGTAATTGGTGTGGGCCTGGGTTATATATCCAATGGATTCATTGAGTATCGTCATATTCAATGGTTGCAACAATACAGCCAAGTCGTTGGAAAAACTTCCATTAAAAAAGCATCGTTTCCTACAAACAACTTTTCGCTGACTCCGATGAACCGGTATGCTCCTCCTATTATTTTTAAACAGGAAAATATCACGGTTCAAGCGTTACAACATCAACAGCGAAACTCGCAAGAAGGCAAACCCTTTACTCTTCAAAGGGGAACAGACATAGGAATCACGTATTCTAATTCCCTGACCCCTAAGGTTTTTCTGGATCCTTTATTTTTCGGACGGGGTATTGCTTCGGGGGATTTTAACCAAGATGGATGGACAGACTTTGCTGTTGCAACAGATAATGGATTCGAGCTTTACCAAAATTTGTATGGGAAAAAATTTAAAAAAGCTTTTAGTAATATCACCCAACTCAAGGATAAGCAGGCGATTAATATTGCACTTGTTGATTTGAATAATGATGGCTGGCTAGATATTTTCCTGACGACTTTCAACGAAGGAAATTTTGTTGTTTTAAATCCTATTCCAGTGGAAGGAGAAGTTATTGTAAAAAAAGTTCCCAATGGGGATGCTCTCCTCACTAGCGCCTCGGCCTTTGCAGATATCGATCAGGATAGCTATCTCGACATCCTTAACGGAAATTACTATTTGGGGATCCTGACTCGTAAACCTATAAAACAAGCCACGGACCAATTG
>Ga0114933_10002674_pt1 | contig 18085 bp, 11 predicted proteins | sample 4SBtaG_FD_89691 | JGI IMG/M metagenome (GOLD analysis project Ga0114933, IMG submission 89691) | Deep subsurface microbial communities from Kolumbo volcano to uncover new lineages of life (NeLLi) - 4SBTROV12_W25 metaG | ecosystem: Environmental > Aquatic > Marine > Volcanic | place: Kolumbo... | reverse complement strand
CCCAGTATAGGTTGCAGGACAAGATCTAGGGGTTTTCCCTATAGGCGTCTGATCTACCTCCATAATTGAATCTACTGATTCCCAACCCTGCAGAGCGGTACAATCTGTAAGGGTCTTTACACCCTTTTTCTTTGCTAGTGTCCTTTTAAGATTCTCAAACAATACATCACGAATAAGCGTGCTTTTTCCACTACCACTCACACCAGTAATACAGCTTAGAGCCCCTAATGGAAGTGCTAGATCTACTCCAAGTAGATTATGCTTATTAACATCATGCAAACGAAGATATTCGGTTTTATTTTTAAGTATTTTCCTTCGTCCTCCTTTAAGAGGATGTACCATAGGGCTTGCTATAAACTGGCCAGTAATTGAACGCGGTGATCTTAAAAGATCAGTTAAAGTTCCGGTCGCTACAACCTCACCACCTCTAATACCTGCTTCAGGACCAAGATCTATTACATAATCAGCGCGTCTTATGGTTTCTTCATCATGCTCAACAACTACCACTGTATTTCCACTAGTGGTTAGTTTTTTAATGGTATCTAGCAATAAAGCATTATCTCTAGGATGCAGCCCTATTGTTGGTTCATCTAAGATATAACACACACCTCGTAAACTTGAACCAAGCTGTGCTGCAAGACGAATTCGCTGTGCTTCACCACCACTAAGCGTGGGGGCTGCTCGACTAAGAGAGAGATACCCAAGACCGACTCTCTGCAAGAACATTAATCGGCTCTTAAGCTCGCCAAATATATCACTAGCAATCAGCTTTTCTCGTTTATTGAGCTTTAGCTTTGCAAAAAATTCAAGTGAACTTGAAACTGATAGGGCAGTATATTCAGCTATACCCTTACCTTTAAAACGAACTGACAAAGACTCTGGTTTTAATCGGTGTCCAGCACACATTCGACATATATTAAGATTAGATGGGCCAACTGTAGTCGAATCCAAACCAACTTCAGTCATTCCATCATCATCACTCTCCAACTCAACACCCGTGCCATAACAATGATTACACCACCCGTGCTTCGAATTATAAGAAAAGAAGCGAGGATCTAAGGAAGAAAAACTACGCTGACAACTTGGACAAGCTTTCTTAACAGAGAAAAGTTCAGTTTTTTTCTTATGCCCGTCAATCGATAAAACTTGAACTACACCAGCCCCATATTCAATTGCAAGATTTAATAGTAATCGTATGGCGGTTTCATTATTAGGTGTAATCTTAATATCCCCTACGGGAAGTTCTATGTCATGTTCTCGAAATCGATCAAGCTTTGGCCATGCACTAGTAGAAATAAATTCACCATCTACACGTAACTTTTCAAAGCCTTTTTTGCTTGCCCATACTGCAAGTTCCGTGTAGTAACCTTTCCTCCCAACCACAAGTGGACTAAGAAATCTAACTCTGGAATTTCTGTATTGAGATAATAGTTTTGCCAGTATTACCTCTAGGGTCTGAGAGTCTATTGAAACGTCACAATCGGGACAAAACTGTGTTCCAAGCTTGACAAATACTAAACGCAAAAAATGATAAATCTCGGTTAAGGTCGCTACAGTACTCTTTCGCCCACCTCGGCTCATCCTTTGTTCGATAGCTACTGTTGGTGGAATACCAAAAACCGCATCGACATCTGCTCTACTTGAAGGCTGAACAAACTGTCTCGCATATGCATTTAATGACTCCAGATAGCGTCGCTGACCTTCAGCAAAAAGAATATCAAAAGCCACTGTGCTCTTTCCGCTGCCACTAACGCCCGTTATAACCGTAAACTGATCGCGAGGTATTGAAACATCAATATTTTTTAGATTGTTTTCACGCGCCTGAATAATTTTTATAGCGCCATTTAACTCCTTATCAGGAAAAGGTGATGAAAAAAAACTAGCTGGTATGTCTATCTTGTTTTGAAATTTTTCTAAAAGAGCTTGACCCGTATGACTGGCTGTAATGTGAGCAAGTTCCTGGGGGGTGCCCACTCCAACAACACACCCACCACCATTACCTCCTTCAGGTCCTAAATCAATAATCCAATCCGAATTACTAATGACATCTAAGTTATGCTCAATAACAATCACTGAGTGGCCGTCAGCTATTAGAGAAGAAAAAGCCTTAAGAAGTTTATCAACATCAGCAAAATGTAGTCCTGTTGTAGGCTCATCAAAGATGAATAGGCTTGGTCCATAAGATTTTTTCCCAGTCTTTGCTAGATGACCAGCCAACTTAAGTCTTTGAGCCTCTCCTCCGGAGAGCGTTGGAACGGGCTGTCCTAACTTTAGATAATCTAGTCCCACAGCATCAAGGAAACTTAGTGCTCTACAAACAGAACGCTGTTTAGAAAAAAAACTTATGGCCTCTGCTACAGTCATGTGTAGCACATCAGCAATTGATTTTGGATCTTGAGCCTGATCTGTTTGTAGCTTTACTTCAAGAATTTCTGGCCTGAAACGCTCACCATCACAGTCTGCGCAACGAATATATACGTCGCTTAAAAACTGCATTTCAATATGTTCAAAACCATTGCCTGAACAGGTAGGACAACGCCCATCACCAGAATTAAAACTAAACATTCCTGGCGTATACCCTCGCTCATGCGAAAGGGGCTCCATAGAAAATAATTTACGTATACCATCTAACGCTCCAACAAAAGTTGCCGGATTGGACCTTGTGGTCCGTCCAATGGGCGCTTGGTCTACCAGAACAGCTATGTCAATGTTCTCATCCCCTGAGATTTCTAGATAAGCTCCAGGGGTATCTTTAGGTGTCCCTTTTATCTTAGCTAAGGCATTAAATAAAACTTGCTGGATGAGGGTTGATTTTCCAGAACCACTCACACCAGTAACACAGACCAATCGTTCTAATGGAATTCGGACATCTATATCCTGAAGATTATTCTGGCTAACCCCTCTTAATTCTAGCCAATGACATTTTTTCCCTACTTTTCTCAGTAAAGGTTTTTTAGTCTTCCAGTTTTTTCGTAAAAATTTTGCAGTTAATGAACTCTTATCCTCAAGAAGCTCTTGCGGGGTTCCATAAAAAACTATTTTTCCACCATCCGTGCCTGGTCCAGGACCAAGATCGATGATCTTGTCTGCAGCTAGCATCACCTGGGAATCATGCTCAACAACTACTAATGTGTTACCTGAATTTCGCAATCGGTGAAGAACATTAATCACACGTTGCATGTCTCTTGGGTGGAGCCCAATACTAGGTTCATCCAAAACAAAGAGGGTGTTAACCAAAGAAGTGCCAAGTGCGGTTGTTAAATTGATTCTTTGTATCTCACCTCCAGAAAGCGTTCTAGACTGCCTATCCAAAGTGAGATAACCCACACCCACATCATTCAAAAAACCTAAACGCCCACGAATCTCCTGTAATAAGAGCGACGAAGCCTCATCCATTGCGCCTGAAAAATTTAGAGTAGAAAAAAAATCATCCACTGAACTAATGGGTAGCATCATAAGGTCATGTAAAGTCAGGCCAGGCATAGAAGAAAACTTATTCTTATTACACTTGATAACCGGATGCCTAAACCTATCTTTAACAAAAACTACCTTATTTGCATCTGATAAGGTTCCCAAACGCCAAAGCAATGAATCAGCTTTCAGTCTGGACCCACAACAATCAATGCATAAATCATAGGAACGATATTTAGAAAGAAGCATGCGAATATGCATTCGATAACTTTTTTTTTCGAGCCAAGAAAAAAAACGATCTAGGCCGTACCACATCCCCTTTTTTTCTGAACCATCACCATTCCATATCCACTTATGATGCTCAGGCTCCATTTGATTCCAAGGAATATCGACAGGAATTCCTTTTTTTTCAGCTAAACTAATAAACTTTTTATGGCGCTTCTGATAGCTCTTGCTTTGTAATGGTTTAATTGCACCGTCAAGGAGAGTTTTATTTTCATCGGGAATGACAAGTTGATGGTCAATGCCCATAGTTCGTCCAAATCCACGACATGATTCACATGCACCAAGCGCAGAATTAAATGAAAAGCTATTAGGAATAGGTTGATCATAAGAAACATCACAAGTAGCACAATGTAAATGCGATGAGAATTTAAAAATTTGATCGCTATCATCAAGAAAACGTACAGTGACATGTCCTCTACCATGCTGAACAGCGACTTCCAAGGCTTCGAGGATGCGTGCACGATTTGAATCATTGAATCGTAGCCTATCTTGAATAACCTCTATTTTCTGAGAAGTCTTAGAATAGATTTGTGTATAACCCTGGACACTTAGGTAACCTTCAATTTCATTCTGAGAGAAATTTTTAGGAATAATCACTGTAAAAGTAATTGCAACCCGGGGAGTTTGATCTTGTTTGTTAAGCAGCTCTTTATTGAGAGTCTGATATATGCCTTCAGGAGTATCCTTAGAAACTTCATCCCCACAGTTTTTACAATATAAAGTTGAGATTCTTGCAAAAAGAAGTTTCAAATGATCATTAATCTCGGTCATTGTTCCAACCGTTGACCTAGATGTTCTTACTGGATTGGTCTGGTCTATAGCAATCGAAGGGGGAATCCCCTCAATGCTATCTGTTTGAGGCTTATCCATTCGATCAAGAAATTGACGAGCGTAAGGAGAAAAAGTTTCTATGTATCGACGTTGCCCTTCAGCATAAATCGTATCAAATGCTAATGAGGACTTGCCTGAACCACTAACTCCAGTAATAACAATAAACTCATTAAGCGACAGATCTAGATCTAAGCTTTTAAGGTTATTCTGGCGAGCTCCGCGAATGCGAATACAGTCTCTAGTCATTTATGAATCTCATATATACCGGTATTCCTCGCAATAGCGCTAGTCATCTAAACCGGTAGTTCTTTAATCAATCAATCGCTTTGTCAGATCTTCATAAGCATCTATACGGCGATCACGAAGAAATGGCCAACCTAATCGAGATTTTTTAATTTCTGCCATATCTAAATCTACGGTAAGAATATTGGTATCGGCAGATGAGGCTCGTGCCAGTACACGACCATCAGGGGCTGCAACAAAACTCTGGCCCCAAAATTCAATACCACTTTGCTTGCTTGGGTGTTTTTCAAATCCAACACGATTAACTGCTATCACAAAACAACCATTCGTAACTGCATGACTCCTTTGTACAAGTTCCCATGCCTCATGCTGAGTCTGACCTAGTATATTTTTTTCCTCCGGATGCCACCCAATAGCTGTTGGATAAATCAAAATCTGAGCGCCATTTAGTGCGGTCAAACGAGCTGCTTCAGGATACCATTGATCCCAACAAACCATCACTCCACAATTACCAACAGAAGTTTTAAATGACTTAAAGCCAAGATCTCCAGGAGTAAAATAAAATTTTTCTTGGTAACCAGGCTCATCAGGGATATGCATTTTTCGATATTTACCTAAATAACCGTACTTCCCATCAATCACAACTGCAGTATTATGATAAACACCCTGGGCACGACGTTCGAAAAGACTTGCTACTAGAGTAATATTTAGCTCTTCTGCCAAAAGTTCTAATGCATGTGTAGTTGGACCAGGTACAGGTTCAGACATCGAGAAATTTCCTGGTTCCTCTGTTTGGCAAAAATATTGCAATGAGAAAAGTTCTGGTAGGCAAATAAGGTCCGCCTTTTCTTCTTGAGCTGCTTTCTTTATCAACCGTAATGAGTTTGATAGGTTCTTCTCAGAATCCTTAGTCATTTTCATTTGAATAGCACTAACTCTAATAATTTTGTTTGATAAATTTTCCTTCATTTAAGAGCGCTCTAGTTGCATGCTTTTGGATCATAGTATGTACTTTTTTGTAAACAGCTCATGTACTTTTCAAGAATTTCCTGGGCGGCCACCCTACTTACTTCCCTAGATTTATATTTTTCTCTAACAAGCCCCCTCATTCGACTTTCAAGTTGACCTGAAACGTACTGCACTTGTCCAAGAATTTCTTGCACGCTAGTTTCTGGAATAACTTTTTCAATTGTAAAATGGTTCTCTACATCTAAATTCAAACGAATATGAGCCTCACCAACCTTACCAAAAAGATTATGTGCGTCACCCATGCTGTCTTGGTAGGCGCCCAAAAGGAAAAGACCTATATGATTTTCCTTCCCTGGTCTAAAAGAATGCGTAGGGAGAACCGATTTGTTCGGAGAGGAAGATACATAGTGAGTTACCCGTCCATCTGAATCACAGGTAAGATCCGCTAATATTGCGTGAGTTAATGGTTTTTCATTTAATCGGTCAATCGGCATTACAGGAAAGGTTTGACCTATTCCCCAATGATCCAACATAGATCTAAAAATCGAAAAATTACACATATGTTGCTGGGCGAGGATATTTTCTAACTCAATAAACTCTGGTGGATAAGAATCGAAAGACTCACCACAGAGTGACACATAGAGTAATTTACATACGGTCCAAAATGCACAATCCATAGTTGCTTGTTCTTCTAATGATACAGAGCCTAAAGAGAACGAAGCCCTTACTTGGCTATGCGCCTCCTTTGCATGATGAAATAAAGCTAACGCTTCTTCTATCGTTATCCTTTCCGTACTGCGCTCCATCAATCTAAATAGAGCTTTGGAAGCCTGACAGGCATCATTGGGTAGTGCATCCCCTGTTACCCACTCATCCCTACTCCGTGATCCCAGAACAGGAACGATCAAAACGGAATGATATGCAGTAATAGCTCGGCCACTCTCTGTGATCAATACTGGCTCCAGAACACCTTGCTCATTACAGACATCCTTAACAGTATTTACAATGAGGTTCGCATACTCCTGAAGATCATAGTTCAGAGCAAACTGGGAGTTAGTTCCAGCCTCATCATATTGCACCCCTAATCCACCACCAAAATCTAGATACTTTATGCCAAAATTTCTTTTTATCAGTGATACATAAACCTGGGTTAACTCTCGAACGACCTGTTTTAATGTAGAAATATCTTTAATCTGACTGCCCAAATGACAATGTAAAAGCTGAAAATGATCCTTCAGCCCTAAAGATGAAATTTCTTCGCTCAGGGATATTAATTCCGATAAGGATAAACCAAACTTTGACATTTCACCGGAACAACTCGACCAATGCCCCAACCCCTCAGACCCTAAACAAATACGTGCTCCTAGTATGGGAGAATGCCCTGTCTCCCACATGATAGATTTAAGTTCCGAAAATTCATTTAATCTGTCTAAAACTGGGATAACATTTTTACCAATCCTTTGCATTGAGATCATCAGACTAAGCATGGTCCTATCTTTTATGCCATTACATACAAGTAAAGTTTTATCATTTTCCAGATAGGGTAAAGCAGCCAAAAATTCAGCCTTTGATCCGCACTCCAAACCAATATCAAACTTTTTTCCTGTATTTAGAATTTCCTCAACAACAGCCTGTGATTGGTTGACTTTTATGGGATAAACACTTTGGTATAAACCACCATAGCCAGTCGTCTCAATTGCAGATTGAAATGCATTATTTATCCGCTCTATTTGAGCACCTAGCAGGTCCTTAAAGCGAAGCAAAATCGGCAATTGAATACCCTGACTTTGTATTTCCTCAACTACAGAGACAACATCAATGGATACAGATGATTTTTTCTTGATATGGACAGCCATATGCCCATCTTCATTAATAAAAAAATAAGGTGCTCCCCAAGAAGAAACTCGATAGAGATTACCTGAATCGAAATTAGTCCAATCACATATGGGGGTAGACTTTTTTATAACTTGAGACATCTCACTCTTCCAAAACAAAAGCGAATATGAGTGGTGCTACAATCGTTGCATCTGATTCAATGATAAAGCTCGGTGTTTCTACTGATAATTTACCCCAACTAATCTTCTCTGAAGGCGTAGCCCCAGAGTAAGAACCATAGCTAGTAGTTGAATCGCTTATCTGACAAAAATACCCCCACTTTCTTACATTCTCTCTGTATAGGTCCTGCTCCAACATTGGGACAACACAAATGGGAAAATCTCCTGCGATACCACCACCAATCTGAAAAAATCCTATCGATTTTTGCACACTATTTTTTTCATACCACTCTGCTAGCTGAATCATATATTCAATTCCAGACCGGACCGTGCCCACATTCTTAATATCTCCACTAATACAGTGAGCGGCATACATATTTCCTAGCGTTGAATCTTCCCAGCCAGGCACAAAAATAGGAAGATCCTGTTCACTTGCCGCAACTAGCCAACTATCAGCAGGATCTTTTTCGTAGGCATCTTGAAAGGCACCTGTTTTTAAAGCTTCATATAAGAATTCATGCGGAAATCGTCTTTCTCCAGAACGATCTGCAGCGAGCCACTCCCCTAGAACGACCGATTCAACTTTACGTATTGCCTTATCCTCAGGAATACAGGTGTCAGTAACACGATTGAGTTTTTGACTAAGAAGCGTCTTTTCCTGTTCTAGACTGAGATGGCGATAATCCGGGATGCGCACATAGTGATCATGAGCTATGAGATGGAATAAGTCTTCTTCGAGGTTTGCCCCAGTACAACAAATAGCATGAACTTTTCCTCTTCGAATCATTTCTGCAAGTGACAGTCCAAGTTCAGCTGTACTCATAGCTCCTGCAAGGGTCATTAACATGGAACCCCCGCTACCTAGGAAAGATACATAGCCCTCAGCTGCATCTAGTAATACCGCACTATTGAAATGTCGATAGTGATGTTTAATAAATTTACTGATAGTTGTCATTAACCTTTTCCTTGATCTCAAAGCATATTTATATTTAGCCTATCGATGGCACCTGCTGTGTTAAACAATGAACCGCCCCTAAACCGACCAATATTGATCGGCAATCTACAGAAATGACATTACGATCCATAAAACATTCACTAAGAATCTCTCTAGCGATGGCATCTTGAGGACATCCAAAAGCTGGCATAATCACTAACTCATTAGCAATATAAAAATTAGCATAGCTCGCTGGCAAACGACTATTCTGATAGTAAATTGGGTCTGGCATTGGAAGTTCTACTATCTCTATGCCAGTACCATCTGCTAGTTTTGCATTAGCTAAGATTTCTTGGCTCTTAATTAATGGCAAATAATTGTAATCTTTAGTGTTTTCCTCAGAAGAGATCACTACTCTATTTTGGGATACAAATCTTGCTAGTTGGTCAATATGACCATCAGTATCGTCACCTTCTAACCCCTTTCCAAGCCAAATAACCTTTTTTACTCCAAATGTATTTTTAAGCTCTTGTTCTATCTCAATTTGACTCATTTCTGGGTTTCGCTTTAACAAACATTCCAACGTAGTAATTAAAGTTCCGGCACCATTCACATCAACTGCCCCACCCTCTAGATACATCTTAGATAAAAATTCAGGGATCAAAAGTGTCCTTGCCATAAACTCAGCAACGCCTTGATCTAGGTTGTAAGGGGGATACTTTCCACCCCAAGCGTTATATTTAAAGTTTAGTGATAAAAGTGGATGTTCCTGGTTACTGCTCGTAAGAAAAATTGCACCACAATCACGACACCAGGAATCATTAGTAGCCAATTGATGAAAAATAATTGTTCCTGGTGCTACGCGCTTATGTAACAAACGGGAAACATGGTCTTCATGGGCTTTATTTAAAACATTTACACGAACAACCTCGGTCTCTGATAAGGCCATAACAATTGACACCATTTCTTTTTCAACAGAGGTAAGCATATCTGGCCATGTATCTACGTTATGTGGCCATGTTAACCAAGTTGCGGCATGCCTCTCCCATTCTGCAGGCATGCGATAACCAAGATTAATAGGGTAGGGTTTCAAATTACTTCTCAAATACAATTCACGCTATAAATTCCATAATATCGCTGAGTTCTGTCTATCATCTAGCTATAAAAGGCAGAATTCATCCTAACGGAGTATTATTCGATAATGATGTTGTTACGCTTACTTTTACTTATGGTCTTTAGTTCCACTTCTGCATTCTCACAGATGCCGTCTAAAGGAATGCTTCTAGTAGCGACTGAAGAAATGCGCGACCCTCGATTTTCAGAAACCATAATACTTCTACTACACCATGAATCTGAAGGTGTACTCGGAGTAGCGATCAATCGTCCTACATGGGTAATTCCATCGACTGTTTTCCCAGATATGAGGTTTATGGAAAACTATAGTGAAAATATCTTTGTTGGCGGACCAATGGCACGTACTAATGTACTAGCACTGATTGATGATTCTGAAATTGAGCTGCCTGAGGCAGAGCCGCTGTTCGATAGCGTCTACTTAAGCACTAACCCTGAGTTTCTTCAAGAAATCATTGAAATAGCGGACCCTGATGTCAACCTACGGCTGTATGCGGGTCATTCAAGCTGGGAGGTAACACAACTAGAGCGAGAAATTGCTGCGGGCCAATGGAAAATTATCCCAGCAACAGCTGATCTTGTTTTTTCACAGAATCCACTAAGACTGTGGGATCAGTTACAACTTATAAAAACAAATGATTCACTCATCACGGCTAGTTTACCTACAGATGAAACAGTATTTGCTTTATTGCATGCTCCCTAGTTCCAGTTAATTGGGATGCCGTATGCCTATTATCAAAAGCTTAACGCCAAACAGAAGGTGATATACCGCCGTAGCGATTCCATCACAACAATACCGCTCACAAACAGCAAAAGTCTTCTAACCCCCCTAGAACAACTCAAAATGGCCCTCATAGCTGAAGAGCGACGTGAAACAGAATCTATTCTAAAAATACTAGCAAAAGGTATCCTGACTAATTTGAAGGTAGCGCCTATAAACATTAAATTACTTGCTGCTCGCCCAAGCCATGACTGGGGAGAACTACATGGTCTCTATGAAGTTTCTGAAGGAAAATGCAGAGCTCAAATCACGCTCTGGATGCGAACCGCACAACAAAAAAAAGTCGTTGCCTTTCGAACATTTCTGCGAACTTTTCTACATGAACTGTGCCATCATCTAGATTATGAGCTATTAGAACTAGACGATTCTTTTCACACGCAAGGCTTTTTTAAAAGAGAATCTAGCCTCTTCAAACAACTTGTACCCCAAAAAACCAAGTAGATTTAACTTGCATCGATAGAAGCGTGTTTTCCAATGCATATTATTATTTTGTTATTAGGTCTATTAGCTCTGACAATCGGCCCAGGATTATGGGTAAAAGCTGTTATTGCTCGCTATAGTCACCCTGCAAATCGCTATGCTCATAGTGGTGGTGAGTTTGCTCGTCAATTACTAAATACTCTTGAGCTAAGACATATAAAAACAGAACAAACTGATCTAGGAGATCACTACGATCCTTTGGATAAAGTAGTCCGGTTATCTGAAAAAAACTTTAATGGCCATTCACTAGCGGCAATTACAATAGCGGCACATGAAGTTGGCCATGCAATACAAGATGCCACAGGATTTAAGCCTCTGAAATGGAGAACTAGATTAGTACAATGGGTTAGGCCAATAGAAAAAATAGGCGCTGGAGTCTTGATGGTAGCACCATTCACCGCTGTACTAACGCGAGTGCCTGCTATTGGATTAATAATGCTGCTTGGAGGATTTCTTACTCTAGGATCAGGAATAGCTGTTCATTGTCTTACTCTACCTACTGAATTCGATGCAAGTTTTAGGCGCGCGTTGCCATTACTTTCATCTAAAAAACTGCTACATCAAGGCGATGAGGCTGGTGCACGTACCCTGTTAACTGCAGCAGCGCTAACCTACGTTGCAGGGTCATTATCAAGCTTACTTAACGTTGCTCGATGGTGGGCAATTCTAAGGCGCTAAACTAGATAATGTTATTGTTCTAAGACAAGCCATGTACTGATGTGGTCTTGCCTATTTTTTTATAAATGAATTGGCGTAAAAAGAATTACATCATTATTGGTATATATGAGACCTATAAATGACCAGAAAACGTAAAAATAAACTAAAAAATTCTAGCCCCCCAAAAGACTTAGCTTTTTCACCTAAAACCCAACAGGATACGCTGACACTGTTAGCTGTTATAGCCTGTTTTGTTTTGTCAGGATTTGCAGCTCTTCTTTACCAAACGGCTTGGTTACGGCAATTTTCACTGACGTTTGGTACTAGTGATATTGCTATAGCAACGGTACTAGCGGCTTACATGGGAGGTCTAGCTCTTGGAGCGATGATCGCAGGACGATATGCATCACGCGTAAAAAACCCAGTATTAGTCTATGGACTCCTAGAAATGGGTATTGCTATTTCTGCGCTAGCCGTACCACTTCTTCTATTAGTGGCAAGAAACCTCTATGTTTATGTGCTTGGAGACCAACCTTCACCCCCAGATGGAAACACAATTGGACAGCCAATTTTCTATCTCTTGACAGGTTTTGTGGTACTTGCGCTGCCAACAGGCTTCATGGGAGCTACGCTGCCATTACTAACACGCCATGCGGTACAGAATGACAAGGAATTAGGACCAAGAATTGCTTTGCTCTATGCAACCAATACAGGTGGAGCTGTTATTGGAACACTTGTTGCAGCATTTATTCTTTTACCAAGACTAGGTCTCAATGGAACTGTGTGGGTTGGTGTAGCTGTAAATGCTGCTGTCTTTGTGATCGCCACACTATTAGCAACCCGTTCACCTGCATGTATCAATACATTATCAGAAAAAAATTCGAGTCCCACAGTCGGTTTCATTGAAAAATGCATTATTCCATTTTTTGATTCTAGCCTGACTCAAAAACACAAACTAAAAAAACTATTCCAGTCTAATGAAGGCTGGATTCTCCCATTGATACTCATTTCTGGGGCTATCTCTTTTATCTATGAAGTTTTGTGGACGCGTATGCTTTCTCATGTGATGGGTGGAAGCATCTATGCATTTGCCACAATGCTCGCAGCTTTTTTAACTGGTATTGCAATAGGCGGGGGTTTAGCCGGGAAAATAGCTGGCACTAGGGAACGCGCAATAATAGCCTTTGCGTTTGCTCAAGTTTTAATAGCAGTATTTTCTATAGTGGTGTATAGGTGGATGGTCCCACTTATACCATCAAGCTTAAACACCTATCAGATAGCAATATATGCTGCCCTAGTCATGCTGCCCGCCACATTTTTTGTCGGCGCTACCTTACCTCTAGCTATTCGTGTTTTAGCTAAAGACGAAAAACAGGCAATGACTAGCACTGCATACGTTTATTCATGGAATACAGTGGGCGCAATAATAGGTTCGATCCTTGCTGGCTTTTATTTGATTCCAACACTTGGATTCGAAGGAACTATCCACATTGCCATCGCTCTTAACATTGGGCTTGCACTATGGACTCTTGCCACAATAACAACACCTAAACCAGTTTATCTAGGACTCACAGCCATTCTTTTAGTGGCAGTAATACTAGTTTATAAACCATCAAGACCTATCGCAGTAATATCAAGTACCGGTTTTATCCCTAATTATCTTAGTAACCCCCGCGAAATTTACTATGGTGTGGGGCGATCATCGACCGTTTTAATGGTTGAAGAGGATGGCTATTATTACTTACGCACAAATGGCTTACCCGAAGCATCCATTGCATCAAAAGGGTCCCCCCCAATTAGAGACCCGGAGAAATGGCTTACAGCACTTGCTGTTGCTGCAAGGCCCAGCACGGAGAATATGCTTGTTATCGGCTTTGGTGGTGGTGTTGCGTTAGAAGGTGTGCCTGCTTCGGTTAGTCAAGTCGACGTCATTGAAATTGAACCTGAAGTCATTGAAGCAAATAGCTATTTGCAAGGTCTACGAAATATCGATCCCCTTGAGGACCCACGATTTAATATTGTCATAAATGATGCGCGTAACGCTCTTCGTCTTACTAGTAAAACTTATGACACTATCGTTTCTCAGCCCTCTCACCCCTGGACAGCAGGGGCATCTCACCTGTTCACAAAAGAGTTCATTGCTGAAGCAAAATCCCATCTCAATGATGATGGAGTGTTTGTACAGTGGATAAATTCAGAATTCGTTGAAGAACAACTGTTGCGAACTCTAGCCGCAACTTTGGTAGATGAATTCGCCAATGTCCGACTTTATCATCCTGCAGCACAGGTACTGATGTTTTTAGCTTCAGATGAATCACTTGATCTCGAAGATCAGCTCATCGATAGCGGGCAACCCTTTAACTCAGACATCATGCACTACAGTCGAATAGGCATGAACAGTGTTGAAGACCTTTTTGCAGCTCTAGCAATGGATGAGGATGGTACTCGCTCCTTTGCATATGATTCTCCATTAAGCACAGATAACAATAATTTAATGGCCACCCATAGCAACAGCAAAGCTGATGGATTATTTCTGCCTGCATTACTTGAATTATTCGAGCCCTATGATCCACTTCTTCAAGACAATAGCTGGGTACACACAAATTTTGGCGACGCAATAAACTATGGGTATCTAGCTCGTCGAATAATTCAGCTTGGACAATACAAAAGACTCGAACAACTTGCAGAAAAAATAACTGACGAGTCTGATCAACTCGAATTATATGGAATTCTTTATGAATCTAAATTTGAAACAGACAATGCAAGGCAGGCATTTTTAGAAGCGATAAATGTAAATCCTAGAAATATGCAGGCTCGTTATAACCTCATTAAAGATTGGCTTGGCCTAGTAGGTACTGAAGGTGCTCCAGAGAATATTCAAACCATTTCGGCAGAAATAACAGGGCCCGCTAGGGTTGTAATAGACGGTTGGCTTTATGGTCAAAATCAAGACTGGGAGTCTTTAGCTGAACTTGACTATGAACTTGGGCTCAGTAGGATCACCGATGCTTGGTATCCAGCAGCAGCACAACTTAGGGCGGGATGGCGCACTAGTATTTCAACGGATCAGGAGAGATATGCTTTTGATGCTCTGCGACTAGTAGACAGGGCCCTCATACTCGAACCTAATCAGAGCCTCCATTGGCTTCGTATGGTTAGTGCTTCAAGACTTGGGTATGACGATCAAGTGCTGGAATCATCAAGATATGTTGCAGCATATCTTGAAAATGGTCTCGCAGACTCTGCTGAAGGAGGGTACGCTGTCACGGTACAGGATCTCATCATGATCAGGCAAAATCTTGTAATGATCCTGAGTCAATTACGGAGCGGACTTGAAGTTCTAGATCAAGAACGTATAAACCTATTAATCAATGATGTTAATGAAACAATAGAGACTATAGATGGATACCCTCTTGAAAATTAATGAATTAGGCTTGCCCACAGATTTCTCCCTGGAGTCACTAATATCCATAAAAGCTCATGTACCAGAAGATGCAATGACTGCTGGTCTTTTGGGAACTGAGCGAATTGGTCATGGAATACGCCTTCGCGAGGATGGGTTAATTGTTACCGTTGGCTATTTGATTAATGAGGCTCGTGACATATGGCTTTCTTCTCAGGATGGTCGCGCTGTACCAGGCTATGTAGTAGGAAATGATTTCCGCAGTGGTCTTGCGCTGATAAAGCCCATGATGCCTCTACCTGGGCCTGCGATGCATTTGGGAGACTCAAGTTGTCTAGGAATAGGTGATACTGCCTTTATTGTGGGTAGTGATGAAATAGATTCACAAATTATTAAAGGCTATGTAGTAGCAAAAGAAGAATTCGCTGGTCGTTGGGAATATGTCCTAGATGAAGCTATTTTTACTACTCCTCCTTGTGAAAATTGGTCTGGAACAGCCTTAGTGGATTCAAATGGAAAACTCTGTGGCGTTGGCTCTTTGGTTATCCAAGGCTTTGAAGTAGGTGAATCACGGAAAACTGTAAATATGTTTGTTCCGATCGATTTGCTGACACCCATAATTGATGAGCTATGTGAAAAGGGGCGTAGATCAACCCCACCTCGCCCTTGGTTAGGAATGTTACTAAACGATGAAAATGATGAGCTTACAGTTGTAGGGGTTTACCGTGACTGTCCTGCAGATAAAGCAGGGCTTCGACCAGGTGACATAGTAGTCAGGGTAGATGATCAACCCGTTCATAACCTTGCCCATATGTTTCGTACGGTTTGGAGCCTTGGCAATGCAGGGGTAGATATTCCACTACTAGTATTAAGAAAATCCAGTCTTCAGGAAACAACGATTAAATCTGCAGAACGTGGGGAATTCTTAAGAAAAGGCACCTTACAGTAGTTAATCAACCTTAAAGCTCTGGTTCTGCCCCTTCTGGTAGAGGCACTCTAAAAGCATTAATGGTCAATGAGATTAGAGAGTAGTAACCCAATATTCCAACCAAATCAATCGTGGACTCTTGACCAAGTTCTTCAATAGCAAGTTTATATAGCTCATCGTCAACTTCTCTCTGCTCCAGCAATGTGCGGCTAAACTCATAGACAATAGCCTGATCTTGTTCTTCCAATAAGGGTTTATCACCAGACCTAATAGCCTCAACCGCATCAAAATCAACTCCCGCCTCTAAAGCAATCTTTTTATGAACACACCATTCAAATTCTGATCCCCAAAATCTCGCTACTACAAGAATTGCTAACTCGGAAAGCCTAGGTGGCAACTTTGTATCGTAACGTGCATATTCTCCAAGACGCTGGGCTCGATCTGCTAGTTCTGGGCGCCACAACCAGACGCCCAAGGGACCAACCACTTCACCCCTAGGACCAGAGGTAATAGCTTCATGAACACGCTTCTGTGATTCATCTAGCTCTGCAGCTGAAGGTGGGGAAATACGAGGTTCTATTGTCTTTTTCATAATGATATTTAATATCAACTAATTGGTTAATTATTCATGTAAGTGAATCGCTCAGTTGACAGTTAAAGCGAGAAGACTAGAAATATTACTAGCCCAACCATAGGCTATAGCTTTAATGAAAAAATTAAAACTACAGTTCTATGGAAAACCTCACTATCGACTTAGGCTTTGATAAAGAAGGCGATTATAATTTTCTGGGTTCATAAAACCGCCACCATGAGATTCATCAAACTCAGCCGTTGGACGGGCAGCAAAAGCCTCGTCTTCCGACAAACCTTCATCAATAAGGCTCTGCATACTTTCCCGAGTAACCCGTAGCATTTTAAGCCACTCTTGCAAATCATCTGCGGTAGCTAAAGGCCCATGACCAGGAATAATCTGGGAGTCGGGGGTTGCCATCGACAGAACTCTATATCCCGCAGCGATTATTCCATCAATATCACCATTACTATCTACGTCAATAAATGGATAGAAAGTATTAAAGAAAACATCTCCCATGTGGAAAACATCAGCATTCTCAAAATACAGAATAACGTCACCATCAGTGTGTGCGGGATCAACATGGAAAGCTCGAATAGTTTCACCATTCCAATGAAATGTCATTTCATCATCAAAGGTAACTATGGGCAAAGCTTCTTCGGGTCTAGGTGGGTAGCTAGTATCAAAAATCTGCCTAAGCTGCTCTTCTGTCATCCGAACCCGAGTATTATCATGGGCCACTATAATGGCTCCTGCATTACCAAATGCTTCGTTTCCACCCGTGTGATCACCATGCCAATGTGTGTTTACTAAAAACTCTACTTCCGAATCTGTTAGTTCGCTAATAGCAGCCATGATTTTCCCACTAAGAGGTGCAAATTGATCATCCACCAGAAATGCACCATCTTCGCCAACTGACACAGCTAGATTGCCGCCAGCCCCCTCCATCATATAAAGACCGTTTGCAAGTTGAGTCGTTCTTATCTCAACACCGGAAAAATCCTGAGTCCAGCCAGCCTGGGCTGAAAGCACAACTAATATTGCTAAAAATAAACGTGTCATTACTGTCTTCCCCTTGTTAACAGCATATCTAAAAATTTGTATGAAACGAGTGTACCTCAAAAAATACATCAAGCTCTTTTTATTAGCTATTCGTTATAATCTATAAATAAAAAATTAGGCGCCTTAGTTAATTCATTCTTAGATTTATTAGCTTTCAAAAACTTATATTTTGTTAAATCTTAAACTTCTAAATTTATCCCTTTTTCTTTTAGCCACTTTCGACAAACAAGATAATCTGGGAATGCTTGTTTCACAAATTTCCAATACGCTGGAGAATGGTTCATATGCCTCAGATGACAGAGCTCATGCACAACAACGTAATTCACAATATGAGGTGGCGCAAGGATGATCCGCCAGTTGTATGAGATATCTCCTTTTGAGGAACAAGATCCCCATCGAGTTTTG
>Ga0114933_10002673_pt1 | contig 18087 bp, 31 predicted proteins | sample 4SBtaG_FD_89691 | JGI IMG/M metagenome (GOLD analysis project Ga0114933, IMG submission 89691) | Deep subsurface microbial communities from Kolumbo volcano to uncover new lineages of life (NeLLi) - 4SBTROV12_W25 metaG | ecosystem: Environmental > Aquatic > Marine > Volcanic | place: Kolumbo... | reverse complement strand
GGAAACTAAATGAGAAAACAACAATGATAGCAAAGTCACATGAATTTTAATGAATTAATATATCCTATGACTAGAAAGACCTTATATGAAGAAGTAAAAGGTAAACGCTATCATGTATGGAAGTCTAAAGATAATAGATTTAAAGATTATTTTAGTTGGATAGAATTAGACAACTATTTGAATCAGATAAATATTGGAGCGTGGGATAGAACTCCTCAGTTACAGATTATTCTACCAGATGGAAATAAATGGTGTAAAAAGAAATCACCAGAAAAGAAAAGTAGAAAAGAAATTTTTAAACTTTGGAACGAAGGCTGTACATTTATACTAACATTAAGTGAGTTTCTAAATGAGAATCTTTGGAAACAATGTCAAGAGTTCGAAAGAGAGTACGGAGTAGGACAGGCAAATTTGTATTGCAGTAAGAAAGCAGATGCACATTGTTTTCCTACCCATGCCGATAGCACGGATAATTTTTTGTTCCATGTTAGAGGCGATGTTGAGTGGTATATTTTTAACGAGTATGCAGAAGGTAAAGACGGTCAGCGTTTTCGTAGTGAGGACGCTACCTTAAACAGTAAATTCACTTTATCTCCTGGCGATTTGTTATACATACCCAAAAAGTTGTATCACCGTGTGACTACAACAGGTCCGAGAATATCAATCAGTCTTCATTTCCGTGAACGGAGTGAAAAACCTTATCTAAGGAATGATTGGTATGATTGGAAACCATAGGAGAAACTATGAATCAAGATGGAAGATTTGCAGGCGACATGGATAGAAATGAAGTTGAGATAGACCTTAATAAGTTTATGGCAATGATTCAAGAAAACAATGACTTGAAACAAAAGATATTTATGTTAGAGCATGACGATACAAAAAATCCATGGCAAAAAGTAATTCATTTAGCGGCAGCAGTTGATAGTTGGAGAATATTTCCTAGACTCTTTTTGAGTGTTTATATATTCTTACTATACTACTCAACTATGTGGTTTATGGCATTACCAGACCCAAGTCTCGAACAATCGGGACTAATCTCCATTATAGTAGGTGCTGGCGCGGCTTGGTTCGGGCTGTATGCTGGAACAAGTAAGTCAAGCAGTGCGTTCAATGGAGACAAAAAATAGTACTTGACATATGGTTATAAATTTAGTATAATATACTATATGAAAAAATCAAGTAAACCAAATCTAGTCGCAAAACATTCTAGACATAAGTCAGGCGCTGGCTTCCACAAGTCAAAGCGAGACTATGATAGAAAGCAATTGTGCGAGTATTGCGACATACCACTAAAGGAGTGCACAGGATATAAGTGCTGGATTAGATGAATTTATTCTTTTTAGATAATGATTTAGATAAGTGTGCAGAATACCATGTGGATAAACACATTGTAAAAATGCCACTTGAAGCAGCACAGTTACTATGCACTGCTATGTGGGTAGACAAAGTATTGGGTTTTTGCCCACACAAACTTGATAAGGAAGAAAGAAAAGAATTACTAAAGGCGAAAGCCGAAGTAAAAGACTTACCGATTCCTGAAAGACCTATTCCATATTTACCTACAATGGAAAATCACCCTTGTAGTATTTGGACTAGGTCGTCTTTGGACAACTTCGAATGGGTACATTGCTATGCAAATGCCCTTAATGACGAGTATCATTACCGTTATGGTAAACAACACAAGTCAGTAGTAGAAGTTGTAAATGCGTTGCCAGAACCAAAGAATCTACCTCGTAAGGGGTTGACACCTTTCGGTATGGCAATGCCTGAAGATTTACAAGACCCTGATGATGTGATTGGGAGTTACAGACTGTTCTATCACACAGACAAGGCGACATTTGCAACATGGTCACATCGTGACAAGCCATACTGGTGGAATGAAGATGAAGCATGGTATGACAAGAGAATAACACAATGAGTGATAAAGTATGGAAAGTTGGGGATAATAGAGTAACATTCCCAGATAGTTGGACTGATGAACAGAAACAACAGTATGTTGATAAAGCAAGTACAGATATGCACTTACGCAGACAACTAAAAGTAATTAAGAAGGACGGAAGTAGTCAACTTCTTAGAGCATGGAGAAATCATGGAAAAAACCACTAGAAGTATGGAAGATTTGTTTGGTGTAATGACACCACAACCACAAACTATGGAACAAACACAATTATTAAGAAACAATTTAAAAGTTCAGCATGAAAAAGTAAGTGCTGAAATCGGTCTGTTAGAAAAACAATTAGCAGATAAAAAAGAGTACCTCGCAAAGATTGAGGGCGGACTCGATGTATTAGATGAACTGGAGAAGTAATGTTCTACATAGTAGACGACTTCTACCCAGACCCTGATAAAATACGAAAGTATGCTTTATCTTGTACCTTTCAGAATGGTACAATTATAGACAGAGTAACAAATAAAATAACAAAAATAATGCACCCTGGTGCAAGAACAAAAGAATTAGACAACGAAAACTTTATTTATTTGAAGAATAGAATGGAACAATTACTAAATAGGAAAATTGTTCGTTGGTATTCTAAAGGGAAAATAAATTGTGTTTTCAATCTTGGGATAGGTGACACAGAGCCAAACTGGGTACATCATGACGCAACACCAGAACGAAAAGAACTGGAGAAGTCACAAAACTATAAACTATGGGCAGGTGTCATCTATCTCACCCCAAATGCTCCACTTGATGCAGGAACTTCCTTGTGGATAAGAAAAGAAGATGGAGTAAAGATTAGAGACGATGGTGTAGGAAAACTACCAAAACAAGTTCCACCAGTTGGGTGGGTTAAACATGCGTCTGCTAGTAATATATACAATAGGTTGGTTCTTTATAAAGGCAATCATTATCATGCTCCAGACAGGGCAGGTTTTGGTAAGAATAAAGAAACAGGTAGATTAACACAATTAATAGTTTTTATGACAGAATGAACACATTTAAAGAAGAAGAAGTACTAAACTGGGTTAGAAATCATATTATACAGACATATGATAAACATTACTCACAAGAAAAAATTCAATCAACAGAGTTTATATTTGACGCTGGACATGGCGAGGGTTTCTGTATAGGAAACATAATCAAATATGCTCAAAGATATGGAAAAAAGAACGGACATAATCCTGATGATTTGCTAAAAATTATTCACTACGCTATAATGGTGCTAGGGAGTAAACATTTTGATTAGAGCAAAAGCAGGAGAAAATTTATCGAGAGATAATATCGCTAAAGTACATAACTTACTTAGCGGAGAGAATCCGATAACCAAAAAAGAAGCCTGTGGTATTCTTAATATTAGGTATAACACGACCAGACTTAAGAGAATCATAGAGGATTACTTAGAGTTATCGGAGTATAGAGACACTAGGAAGTCTCAACTAAAAGGTAAAGGAGCAACGAGAGATGAAATCAAGACAGTCATTGTAGATTATCTTGATGGAGATAACATCTCTACTATATCAGAGAGAATGTATCGTTCCCCTGCCTTTGTTAGAGCAATCTTAGAAAGGGTGGGAGTCCCTAAAAAACTTGCCGATAATGACTATGAAGGTCATAGAACTTACATGCTACCTGAAGAATGTGTAGCAGAAGAGTTCGCAATAGGAGAGAAGGTGTGGTATCCTCGTAAAAATAGATTTGCAGAAATCAGATACGAGGTAACGATTCAACACCAAGTAGAACGCGCAGGGTATGCTTGTCAAGGCGACCCAAAGAAAGCAGTCAACTACGAAGAAAAGTATGGAGCAAAGATGTATAATTTATATGTTCTAGACCCTGTACCACAAGAGGCAATAGCAAAAAGTTATTTCCCTTGGCTTGATGGTAGTAGATGTGGTTTCTATGCTTCTGCTCTCGCTTACGACTTAGGAAGTCTGAAACATTTAGAACAATACGGAGTGAATATAAACTCACTATGATAAAAGGCAAGAAATATGGAATATTTAATAGCAGGGTACTTGGGTCTCTGGTTAATGACGATAACACATCTTTATTACCCAGCGATGAAAGTGCTTGGAGTATATGACAAAAATAATATAGTATATAAACATAAAATTTACGGTGGCATACTGTTTGCCTTATTTAGTTTATTTGCTACACCTTTCATTTTTCCATGTTTGTTCTCAGAACATTTAAGAGAGGTGTTTTTGAAGTCATATTTAAAAGCGGTAACAGGAAATGAATAATTATAGAGAAAAGTTAGTAAAAGCACTTATGAAATTTTATGAGGGTGGTATAGAAGCCCACAAGATTAATATAGAAGTTTTATTAGGGTCTCATGTTGGATTAGCAGAACATGGGGATATTATAGAAACCATCGACCAAGAAGTACAAAAACTTGTAGACTTGGAAGATAAGTTAGAAAGTCTTAAGAGGAACTTTAAATGAGTGGAGTACACACGGTAGCACAATGTGCACAAAAATTAGTAGCATTACTAGACACAGTAAAATCTCTTCCCGATACGCCATCTGAGTATGATGTTGCAAATATAAAAGCATTAGCAAGGGAGTTAGAGAATGAATCTGAGTTTGTATCTGGAATCAGATAAAGGTAAGATAGGAGTAGTTCGTAATCCATACGAAAGATTAGTATCTGCATATTATCAGTCATTAGATTACATTGGCTTAGATAAATGGATTCAAGAACAGCAGATACCTACTCAATATAGTCTTTATAAAGATTGCCCATATCTTATCAGATTTGAAGATTGGAAACGAGAACTAAAGGATTTAGAAGTAGGAGTAGTAGATACTTCATTACTCGAAGGTGAATATGCAATACCTATGTGGGATAGGTGGTATACAATTAAGACTATAACTTTAGTTACTGAGTTGTATAAAGATGACATTACAACCTACGGCTATAGGATATAAAAAATAGTTCTTGACTCATGCCCAAAATTCTTGTATAATATAATTATATTATTTAAGGAAGATATCAATGAGTGATAGATTTTACATGCAGATGCGGGAGGCTACTGGTTGGTGTCCAGGTCTACCTGAATCTTATAAAACAAAAAGGAGAAGAAAAGTGGCTTGGACAGATGAAGCAAAGGCTCAAGCAGTAGAGATGTATACTGCAGAAGAACCAACTCCAGAAAACAGTATGGAGATAGTAAAGATGGTGGCTGACGAATTAGGCGAGAGCCCAAATGGAGTCAGAATGATTCTTACTAAGGCAGGAGTTTATGTAAAGAAAACTCCAGCAGTTAGAGCATCAAGTGGCAATGGTGGCGGTGGTAGAGTTTCTATCGCTGACGCTCAACAAAGTCTGAAAGATGCAATCAGCGATGCTGGTGCAGAAGCAGACGAAGCCATTATCGGTAAACTAACTGGTAAGGCTGCAAAGTATTTTGCAGAGTTAATCGAACAGATTAACAAGTAACTACCCCTATTACTCGGCAGGAAGCAATTCCTGCTGGGTATTTTGTTGTCTTTGAGTTTGACCTTTCAAAGTTTCACCATGTAGCACGGTACAATACATTATACTAACCTACAGGAAACGCATGAAAATAGATGACTTTAAGAAAACTATTGATAGACATGGCGATGCCATAGTAACCTATCGAAGTCAAAACAGCAGACGATTAAAGTATAATGTCTGTACTAGAGATTTTGACAATAAATACATTAAAAGTAAAAGAAATAGAGCAAAACCTAATCAACATCAAGTGTTGTTGTTTTGTTGGGACACTGATTCTTTCAGATTACTAGTCCCTGCTAATATTACATCTATTGTTCCGTTGTCCGCAATACTAAAGAATAAATGATGGATATTTACGAAGCACCCCCTGTTTATGAAAAAGAAATTCATTATAACAGCGACAGACAAGAGAAAATAATGCTCACGATAAATACCTTCAAAGGAACGGAATACCTCCATCTTCGAAAGTACTATCAAGACTTTGACGAAAACTGGAAGCCTACCAAGGACGGTATCGCCATGCCTTTAGACTTTGATAACAGTCGTAATTTATTTAGTGCATTAGTTGAAATCTTATCCCTATCAGAAGTTAAAGGAGTTCTTGAGAATCACTTCAAGGATATCCTAGACGATATATACCTGTAACTTCTTCCCTCCTCAAGAAAAATAGTTCTTGACACACCCTCAAAAATCTTGTATAATATATATTATGAAAAATTTAGAAGAATACCTCGAGCAATGTAATATTGCTTACGAGCAAGGCAATCCCATTATTCCAGATGAAGTCTACGATAGACTCGCAGACAATACTTATCTGAATGACAAAGTGGGTGCTGGAAGTAGTAATATAACATTCAAGCACATGTATCCTATGTATTCTTTACAAAAGGTATTCATTGACGACCCAGAAAGTCGTGCACCAGATTATCCTAACCAAGACATTATCGTTACTCCCAAGTTGGACGGCGGTGCTGTGTCTTTATGTTATGTAGATGGGTGCTTATCTCTTGGTCTCAAACGCGGTGATGGTAAGAGAGGCGAGGATATTACTTCTAAATTGAATCATGTAGTTTCAAATGTAAATGTAGAAGGAACATTATTTATTACAGGGGAGGTTGTAGCCCCCAAAGATATTCCAAATGCTAGAAATTATGCAAGTGGAGCGCTTAATTTAAAAGATATGGATAAGTTCAAAGAACGAAATCTAACTTTTATTGCGTATGATGTTCAACCGACTCTGACGGGTAGTTGGACTAGTGACCTCACTAAGTTATACGAGATGGGGTTCAATACAGTTACCCGTTCGAATTGGAATGAGTTTCCACATGATGGGACTGTGGCAAGAGTAGACAATAGAGAATATTTTGAGAAATTAGGCTACACAAGTCACCACCCTCGTGGCGCTTATGCCATGAAGACACAAGGACAAGCAGTAGTAACAGAACTACTAGATGTCGAGTGGAATACAGGTAAGTCAGGAGTAGTTGCTCCTACAGCAATACTATCCCCATGTATTATTGGGGACGCAATAGTATCAAGAGCAACACTACACAATATTAGATTCATTGAAGAAATGGAACTAGAGATTGGTTGTAATGTAGAAGTTATTAGAAGTGGGGAAATAATCCCAAAGATTCTGAGGAGAGTGTAATGATATTATATACAGAAGCACAACTGATGGACGAGTATGAATACTATATTAGACAACTACATAGAACTGCTCCTAATTATGTAAATATACCTACCTTAGAAGAGTTCCGTGTTATATTTGAAGAATACTATACAATGTTATATAATGGAGAACTAGATGGCGAACTTCACTAAAGAAGAAGTTAAAAACAGTAAAAGAATATTTAAGTCTGCTACCCCTAAACAAGACTTGTCTTGGTATGTAAAATGGGTTAGTTCGGTTATGTTATTATCAGCAATGATGTTTAGAGCAGAAGGTATGTTTCCTTTGGCAGATTTGATACTATCTTTTTCTGGTTGTATGGGTTGGTTATGGGTTGGACTACTATGGAAAGACCGTGCCTTGATTATATTAAATGCAGTAGCAGTTGTAATCTTAGGTGGCGGGCTACTTAGATATGTCGTTCCAGTCCTAATCGCATGAGTGGAGTTTATAACGAAACTTATTTTAGCACTCGTCCCGAAGAAAGAGAACGGGAAGGTGTTCTATACGGCGTTGTATTAGTAAATAGAAAAACATGGCAAAGAGAAGTTATCAAAGTAGGAATTGCTAGTGGTAAAGATTGGCGTCATGTTATTAAAAGAAGTCGTGGGTTTACAAATTATGACCTAAGAATTCAGCGTACCTGGTCTGGCAGTCTATATGATTGCTGGAGATGGGAACAAAAACTACACGCAGAGTTTTTAGTTGATAAGTTCGAACCCGAACACCACTTTGGTGGTCACACAGAATGTTTTAAAATAACAAGCAAAATATTAAGGAGTTTCCCAAAAAAGAATGAAAAGTTTGAATAAGAATTGGAAAGAAATTCTCTGGGGTAGCAAAGAAGAAACTAGAGTAGAACAGTTTAATTCCGATGCCGACCCTGCCGAACTGTCAATAGAAAATGCTTACAAGACTAGATGGATATGGTATCATACTATTCTTGGTCTACTTATGCTTATGGCAAATATGATTATGTTAGCAATCTTTCTATTATTGGCAATTAAGTTATGAGATACTTAGGGATTTCAGAAGGATTCCATGATGCAGCAGTCGCTCTCGTAAACGAGAAGCGGGAGATAGAGTTCGCCTCACAATCAGAGAGGTTTACTAGAATCAAAAATTGCAGAATGAATCCACCTGAGTATAGAAGACTTCGTCATGATAAAGTAATCTTTCACGAAGATGTGAAGTTAAAAAATGAAAGAAGAGTAGCACATGGTATGAAACCACTACCTGTTCCAGGGTATGAAACTTATTTAAAACATCACGAAAGTCATATGGCAGCAGCAAGATGGACTGCTCCTTGGGATACTAGTAATGATACAGTATGTGTAGTTATTGATGCAATCGGAGAATGGGATTGCACCACTATTTGGAAAGAGGGCGAGATAGTATATAGTGAACAATATCCACAATCATTAGGATTATTTTATAGTGCTATAACGAAGCGTCTTGGACTCAAACCAAACGAAGATGAATATATCACAATGGGTATGGCAGCGTATGGAGATGCAGATATAAATATGGAATGGTGTTTCTCCAAATACGCAAACCTACATAAAGGTTTTGGATTAGATGATTTCAAAGGAGAACACCCATATGACATTGCCGCATCAGCACAGTTACACTTAGAATGGAAATTAGATGACATAATGAAAAAAGCAAGTGCTTTTGGTAATAAGTTATGCTATGGTGGTGGAGTTGCACTAAACTGTGTAGCAAACTCAAAAGTAGTTCACCCCAAATTTGAAAAAGTATGGATATTACCAAGTCCAGGAGACTCTGGTAGTGCTATCGGGGCGGTAGCAGGTTATCTAAAGAAACCTTTGAAATGGGTAGACCCATATCTTGGACATGATATACAAAGATGGATTAATCCAAAGATAGTAGTAACACAATTATTAAAGAACAAAGTAGTAGGAGTAGCAAATGGAAAAGCAGAATTTGGACCTCGGGCGCTTGGCAACCGTAGTCTTCTTGGTGATGTTCGCTACAATATTAAAGATACAGTCAATACCATCAAGCGAAGACAAAAGTTTCGCCCTTTTGCCCCAGCGATACTTGAAGAGTTTGCACTAGAATACTTTGATGGATATATGAATGAGTATATGCAGTTTACTGCAGAAGCATTACACGATTACAGTAGTGTTACTCATATAGATGGCAGTGCTAGAGTGCAAGTAGTTAGAAAAGATTGCCAATCAGTATTAAGACAGATACTAGAAGAATATTATGAAAGAACAAAAGTTCCCATGTTATTAAATACAAGTCTTAATATAAAAGGTCAACCAATAGTTAATACATGGGAACAAGCAGAAGACTTCAGTGAGAAGTATAAGGTAGGCGTATATTGATAGTAACAGATGACAAAGTATTAAGACAGATGTCAAAAGACTGGGAAGGTACAGTCGAAGAGTTAGATGAACTCGTAAAAAAGATGGAAAGTGCCATGAAAGAAGTAAATGGCATAGGTATTGCTGCAATACAGATAGGCGTACCAAAAAGAATTTTTATTACAGGTGACCCATTAGAAATATTTATAAATCCAAAAATACTAGAATTAAGTTCTATGAAGAAGAAACATTGGGAGGGTTGCCTAAGTTGTCCTAACACAGAAGTAAGAACAAGTAGGGCAAGAACTATATCAATAGAATATACAACTGTAAGAGGAGAAGAGTTTGCAGTTGTAAGAAGAAAGTTTACAGGGTTCGATGCAGTCAGGATTCAACATGAACTTGACCATTTGAACGGATTTTTAATAAAAGATAGAGGAAAAGTATATGAGGCGCCAAGCACAACAAAAAGTTAAAAAATTATCTAAGAAACATATTAAACAACAAAAAGATAGAAGGCACAATCAGGGCTGATGATATATTTAAACGGTTGCTCCTTTGTAAAAGGAAGCGAATTACCTAGACCTAGACAACACTTTGGTAGACAAGTTGCTAATCATTTTGGCAAAGAGTTTAAGAACAGAGCAAAAGTAGGGGGAAGCAATGATAGAATTGCTAGAACTACTCTAACGGGAGTAGAGATGTATGAGCCAGAATTAGTTATAATTATGTGGACATTCATCAATAGATTTGAATATATGCGAGGAACCACATGGCAGGGTCTACAATGGCACCCTAATGCTCCGCATAGGTACGATTTAAATACAAAAAAAGTACTAGAGTCTAGTAAAGTTACTCGACACCCCAATGATGATGATAGTGATTGGTTAGTGAAGAATGGTTGGGCGCATAGATTTACTAATGCATATTCAGACTTAATAAAAAGTCTACATGATATGCTAATGACAAAACATTACTTAGAGTCAAAAGGAGTACCATACTTGTTTTATACAGCAAGTTCAGGTAATATAAAACCTTTAATGTACTTATGTGATGCAGAATTTTATGAAGGTGCTAATAATGTTTGGACAACTGAACAATTACCCGCTTCATTTTATTATAGAGAATTACCTTTTCTAAAAGAGAAAGGGTTTCTAGAAGAGTGTAAGTCTAGAGGCTTACCTATTGGCGTCAAGAATCACCCTTTGCAAGAAGGTCATGATTATTTCGCAGAGAAAGTTATAAAAGATATAGAGGCATTGAAAATTTATGATTAAGAAATTATGGAAAAAATTAAAGACATGGTTATTTGAATGGAGGTTGCGTAGAAATTACAACCCTGATACCTATGTCTATGAAGATGATGAAATTTAGTTCTCAATCTTCGGGCAGTTTCCAAAAAATAGTTCTTGACAAATGCTCAAAATTTTTATATAATATATTATATATTTGAAAGAGAGAAAGAACAAGTGAGACCAATTTTACAACCCACTCATTGCCCTTCATGTGGTACTGAGTTAGAGAGAGTCAACGACCTGTTATATTGTTATAACAAGAGTTGCCCCGCTCAGTGGGACAAAAAATTGCAACACTTTGCAACCTCTCTGAAAATTAAAGGACTCGGTCCAGCAACCATAACAAAGTTGCAAATCGAATCCTTTCAAGAACTTTATGAGTTAACAGTTGCGGAAATAGAACAAAGACTAGGTTCGGCAAGGTTGGCAGAAAAGTTGTTCCAAGAGTTAAATAACTCGAAGAACGCAAGTCTACAGACACTTTTGCCAGCATTTGCTATTCCACTTTTTGGTCGGTCGGCTTCTCAAAAGTTATGCGATAGTATTTCACACATCGAAGAAATAACCGAGAAAAGTTGTACTGAGGCGGGTATCGGCCCGAAGGCTAGCATGAATTTACTCAACTGGTTAGAGGACGATTATTATCCTCAGCGACTTGCAGACACTTTACCTTTCAGTTGGACGGCTGAAAAAGTAGAACGGAAACCTACGATAGGAGTTGTCTGTATCACTGGTAAACTAAAAACTTACCCAACTAAGGCTCATGCACAACAAGTTCTCAACCGCTACGGTTATGTAGTAAAATCCAGTCTGACTAAGGACTGCACTCATTTAGTAAATGAAAGTGGAATAGAGTCAGCCAAAACGCAGACAGCCCGAGAACGGGGTGTCCTTATAATAAACAATGTTAAGGAATTAATAGAGGAAAATTAAACATGGCATTACCAAAATGGACAGACGAAAGAACTCAGTCTCTAGTAGACTTCGTCGGAAGTGAGTCACCTGTTTCCCAAGGTACAGTAGCAGACGCTGCTGATGAACTAGAAACTTCAGTAAGAAGTGTTAGTTCTAAATTAAGAAAGATGGGATATGAAGTCGAATTGGCTTCAAGTGCAGCAAGTAAGTCTTTTTCAGACGAGCAAGAAGCAACTCTTTCTAACTTCGTTACTGACAATTCAGGTCAGTACACATATGCTGAAATAGCAGAAAACTTTGAAAACGGACATTTCTCCGCAAAAAGTATTCAAGGTAAAATCCTTTCTATGCAACTTACAGAGCATGTAAAACCCGCTCCTAAAGTTGAAACTGTTAAAACTTATTCTGATGAAGAAGAAGCAACTTTTGTTGACATGGTTAACGATGGTGCTTTCATTGAGCAAATCGCAGAAAGCATGGGCAGAAGCGTAAACTCAATCAGAGGTAAGGCTTTATCATTACTTAGAGCAGGACAAATCAATGCTATACCTAAGCAAGAAGTCACTAAAGGGTCAAGCAAAGCAGACCCACTTGCAGACTTAGATATTTCTGATATGTCAGTAGAAGATATTGCTGATGAAATTGGAAAAACTCCAAGAGGCGTTAAAACAATGCTTACAAGGAGAGGTCTACAATGTGCAGACTATAACGGCGCAGCAAGAAAAGAAATCGGTTAATGATTTAAGTAAGAAGGCGGGCTATGGCTCGCCTTTTTGTCTTATGTTGTATTTGGGAGAAACATTCATTGACTTTAGAAAGCGCACTGTTAAAACAGATAATCGGTTCTGGTGACTTTGACACATGGAATAGATTAAAACAACACTATTTACCGCAGGGAGAATATCAGAAGATATGGACTGTGGTGGATAAACACACCCTAAAATATCATACCTTACCCTCATTCGAGGATTTAAAAATGGAGATTCGCTCCAGAGATTTACAAGAAAAGATACACGCAATAGAAACTGTAGAAACAGATGTGCCTGCATATATTCTATTAGACTATCTAAAAAATCAGTTTACACAGAATGAGATACTAGACAGGGTAGAAGATTTTGTGGACAATCAAATCGCTATTTCAGATGCAAGAGAAAATATAGACTTGCTACAAGAGATAGTTGTCCAAGTTGAAGACCGAGTAGAAACCACAGAAGATGGTGAATCTATGGAGAACATAGAACTATTCGATACAGACGAAGATTTGAAAAAATACTTACCGTTAGGCTTGAATCAAGACTATGATTTAAGTTTTCAATTCTCTCCCAAAGACTTGGTAGTTATCGGTGGTATGCGTGGTGGTGGTAAATCATTTACTTGTTGTAATGTAGCAGTGAGAGCGCATGAGAAAAAGCGTTCTGTTCTCTACTTTACAATAGAAATGGATAGTCGTTCTATTCTGCAAAGAATGTGTGCGATTTCAACAGGAGTTCCAATTCGAAGATTACAACAGAAAAATCTTTATGAAAAGGAATGGAATAGAGTAGCAGAATGGTGGGCAGCAAGACGACAAGATGGTAGCGATGCTCTTACTCAGTATAAATCTGATAGAGATTTCGATAAGTTCAATCTAGCATTGAACAGATTACCCTTGAACGATACTGCTCAGATAGATGTATTCTATGACCCAGGTCTTACACTTGCTAAAATTATTAGTACAGTAAGACAGAAGATGGCAACTATGCCTGATTTGGGTATGATTATTGTTGACTATCTTAACCAAGTAAAACGCCATACAGTACCAAGTCGTTCTGGTCAATATGATTGGACAGAACAAATTGAAATCAGTAAGGGTCTAAAGCAGTTAGCACAGGATAATAAATGCCTTGTGCTTTCTGCTTTCCAGACTAATGAGAAAGGTGAGGCAAGATTCGCCAAAGGTATATTAGATGCAGTTGATGCTGCATATAGTGTGCAACATTGGGGAGAAGAACAACAATGTATTAAATTTAAATGTGATAAGATGAGGAATGGTAGAGTCCAGCCTTTCATCAGCACAATGGACTGGGAGACACTAAGTATTGGACCCCAGACAGCAATGGATCCCGATGAAAAACAAGAACTAAAAGAGGCAATAAGTAGTAATGAAAGCACATACGACCTCTAAAATATCAGGAACATTATTAGAAAAACTAAGAGAGTTAGACAAAACAGCACTTGAAATATTTTATAAAAGAGCATACTTAGATGGTATGGAAGTCCCTCATGACGACGCTATGCAAGTGCATTTAGAAACAAAACTAAAAATAATAGAAAAAGGAATTGAAGCAATAGAGAGGGAACTGGAGATTTTAAATGGCAGATGATAGAGTAAGTAGAGAAACAGCAGAACTAATACCACTGGCACCACATACTTGGTATGTTAGAAGAGTTGGGTGGTTATTAGAACAACCAAAAGTACAAGAGAACATACGAGGTGTTCCCTTAAATGAACCACTACAAGAAGCATTAGCAAAAGAAGGCATACGCTCCCCGTTTTTATGTATGCCAAACTGGTACCCAATAGCAGGTAGTCAAAGACTAAGATGTCTAGTAGACTTACCAGAGTTGTGGGACGAAGAAGTAAGAGTCTGTCGATTTGATAAAGAGTGGTGGTTACATTATTATTTGTGGGGAGATAAAGAGTTTAGAGATAAAGCAGTTGCTATTTGGTTTCAAATGGCAGAACTGGTTTGGAAAAGTATGTACTATGAGAATGATGAAAAGTTCAGGGAGTACGAAAGATTAGGAGATGAATTAGATTGGAAACACAAATCCAAATCAACAAACAAAAGTTCGTAATTAGTGATAAAATTCCTCAACGATTTGAGGGGTATCATCAGTGGATATGGACTGGTGGAAAAAACGGAATAGAATATTTTAATGTAGATGGCAGTACAGCACCTGCTTGTTATAACGGGGCATTAGTTCAGTTGGGAGAACGCCTGCTTTGCACGCAGGAGGTCGGGAGTTCGAGTCTCCCATGCTCCACCATAGTTTCATTAGAAGAAAAATTACCAACTGCTGATTGGGAACATGGTTTTGTAGAGTGCTATCAAGGAGATAGGACTATCATTCATTGGATAGTAGATGAATGGACTGACCATGATATAAACGAATCACAGATAATGAGAGTATCTGATGATGTAATAGAAATAAATACAAAAGAGAAAGGCGTAGGACAAGTACCAAGTTGTGGTTCAGCAACTGTTGCTGCGGCATACTGGTGGTCTAAGGGCAAACACCCTGTAACAGTTATATCTCGAGGCGGAGGATATCGTGTTGAGTTTACTGAAACAACAGTAGTATTATCTACTCGTCTTTCACAAGTAGAGTATTATGGAGAAGAAAAATAGTTCTTGACAAAAACTTAAATTTTTGTTATAATATATATAATTATGATTGCTGAAGATTTATTAAGAGAAAAGGGAATACATTACGAACTTAGTGGTAAAGACGCTAAGATTTTATGTTTGAATCCTGAACATGACGACACAAACCCTAGTTTGAGGGTTGACCGTATCACAGGCATTATGCATTGTTTCTCGTGCGGATTCAAGGGCAATCTATTCACACACTTTGGTGCACCATCAAGTCCACTAGAAGTAAGATTACACAAGTTAAAAGAGAAAGTAGAAAAAACAAGAAGTCAAACTGTCGGTATCCAACTCCCTAAGGATAGACTAGCATGGAAAGGTGGCGGCTTTCGGAACATTAGTGAGGAAACTCTCAATATATGGGACGCGTTCACATGGAACGTTCCTAAGTTCGAAGGTCGTATCATCTTCCCGATTAGAGATATTACAGGGAAAACGGTTGCCTTGATAGGTAGGCTGATAAACGGAATGGGGTCTGATAAGTATTATATCTACCCAAGTGGTGTAGAAATGCCATTCTGTCCAGCAAAGGTAAAACCTATCCAGAACAGAGTTATATTGGTGGAGGGCATATTCGATGCTCTCAACCTTTGGGATAAAGGTCTCAAGAATACTGTGTGTTGTTTTGGCACACAACAAATGAATTGGGTAAAGTTATCACTACTCAAAATGCAAGGAGTAAGTGGTATTGATATTATGTATGATGGCGATGAAGCAGGTAGAACAGCCGCTGAGAAAGTAAAAGGAACTGCTGAAGAGTTAGGTATGTCAGTACAGATAGTAACATTACCAGAGGGTGCAGACCCAGGCGGCTTAGTAAAAGACCAAGTAAACAGAATTAGCAAGAGATTATATGGATAAAATAGCATTAATAGAAACAACACCGTCTAGCACGGACTTTCACAAATGGTTTGAGTTTGACTTTGACCGTTTTGCGTTGTGTTCAGACAGTAGTAAAAAGAAAATTTTAAAAAGAGATGTTGATATCGAAATAGATATTGACGAATTTGATTGGGTTATACTGATTGGAAGTGAGGCATTTAAAATGTACACTAAACTTAGTTCTATAACTGCTTACAATGGTAAGTTAGTAGACGATAAGTTTTTACCTCTCATGAACCCTTCAATTATTAGATTCAAACCTGACGCAGTCAAACCGTTTGAAGAAGCAGTAGAGAGTATCAAAGGATACATTAGTGGTGATTTGAAACAGGAGAAACTTCCTGAAGAAGATTGCTATGGTATAACACAAACTGCGGACTTACTTGTGTATCTAGACGATGCACTTAATCATGACAATGAATACATAGCACTTGACTCCGAGACATCTGCATTATATTGCAGAGATGGATATATGCTAGGTTTCTCTATGTCATACAAATCAGAACACGGAGTTTATGTTGATTGTGAGTGTATAGATGATAGAGCAGAAACACTTATGCAACAACTCTTTGACAAGAAGATAGTTGTATTTCACAATGCCAAGTTTGATATGAAATGGTTTGAGTATCATTTTGGTTTCAAGTTTCCTAGATATGAAGATACTATGCTCATGCACTATATGTTTGATGAGCAACCTGGTACTCATGGTCTAAAACAACTCGCACTAAAACATACACCATATGGCGATTATGAAAGACCACTTGGTGACTTTATAGACAACTATCGTAAACAACATGGCATACTCAAAGAATCTTTCAGTTATGATTTGATTCCATTTGAGATTATGAAAGACTATGCTGCAATGGACGCAGTAGTAACATTTATGTTGTATGAAAAGATGAAGAAAGCAATCATCACAAACAAAAAACTTAATTGGGTATATGAGAACATACTACTTGAAGGTTGTACATTCTTGAAAGAGATAGAAGAAAATGGTGTACCTTTTGACGAAGAAAGATTAAGAAGTGCACAGGCAGTCATGACAGTAGATATACAGAAAGCAATAGATAAACTATATGAGTTTCCAGAGATTGTACAGTATGAAAAACAGAAAGGCTCACCGTTCAATCCAAACAGTACACTTCAACTTAGAGAAGTATTGTTTGATTGTTTAAACTTGACCCCAACGGGTAAGAAAACAGGAACTGGGGCTGATTCCACAGATGCAGAAGTATTAGGACAACTTGCAGAAGAACACCCTGTGCCTGCGTTGATTTTAGAGATTCGACAGAAAGTTAAGATAAAGAGTACATATTTGGACAAAATTATACCTAACTTGGACATGGATAGTAGATTGCGTACAAACTTCAATCTACATGGCACGACCTCTGGTAGATTATCCTCTAGTGGTAAACTCAACATGCAACAGTTACCAAGAGATAACCCAACCGTAAAAGGTTGTATAAAGGCAAGACCTGGTTATAAGATTGTTGCAATGGACTTAACTACTGCAGAGGTGTATGTTGCCGCAGTTTTGGCAGGAGATAAAAACTTACAGAATGTATTCAAGAGCGGAGGCAACTTCCATAGTACGATTGCTAAACAAGTTTTCAAACTTCCATGTGAAGTAGAAGATGTTGATAAGTATTATTCAGACAAGCGTCAACAAGCAAAAGCCGTAACATTCGGTATCATGTATGGTGCTGGCCCAAGTAAAATTAGTTGGCAGGTTACTAAGGATAGTGGTAAAGAGTTCTCAGTTGGAGAAGCAAACAGAGTTATCAGTGATTATTTCGCCTCGTTCTCAGATTTGAAGAAGTGGTTGACTGTATCACAAGAGAGTATAAAAATGAATGGACATATCTATAGTTTATTAGGTAGAAAGAGAAGATTAGAAAATGCTAAATCAAAAGATAAAGCAATCGCGTCGCATGAAGTTAGGTCAGGAATCAACTTCCTAGTTCAATCAGTTGCATCAGACATCAACCTATTGGGAGGTATTGATATGCAGAAGTATATCGTAAAGTCTGGCATGGACGCTAAGATATTTGCTCTAGTTCATGACTCAATACTTGCAGAAGTTAGAGAAGATTTAGTAGATGAATATAATTCATCTACTAAATCTTCTCTACCTTCTGCAAGTATAGAGTCATG
>Ga0114933_10002672_pt1 | contig 18089 bp, 18 predicted proteins | sample 4SBtaG_FD_89691 | JGI IMG/M metagenome (GOLD analysis project Ga0114933, IMG submission 89691) | Deep subsurface microbial communities from Kolumbo volcano to uncover new lineages of life (NeLLi) - 4SBTROV12_W25 metaG | ecosystem: Environmental > Aquatic > Marine > Volcanic | place: Kolumbo... | reverse complement strand
AATTTTGCAATCTATATTAGTATAGCATGCAACTGTACAATAAACTTAGCGCTCAAGAGCGTGCCAGGATAATTGATGAAAATTCTCAAGAGAGAATCACACTTTCATTCTATCAGTATTTCAAATTAGGGAACCCATCACTTTTTAGAGATCATCTATTTATTCTTTGGTCTAATCTAGATGTTTTAGGTAGAATTTATGTTGCAAAAGAAGGAATTAATGCTCAGCTATCAGTTCCTAAAGAAAACTTTGAAAAATTTAAAATATCAGTCAAAGAAATACCCCCTTTGAAAGATATAAGATTAAATATAGCTCTTGAACATTTCAGTAAATCTTTCTTAAAATTAACCATAAAGATTAGAGATAAAATTGTTGCTGATGGACTTGATGACTCCACTTTTGATGTAACAAGAATTGGTGAACATTTGGATGCAAATAGATTTAATGAAATGCTAAATGATAAAAACACTATTTGTATCGACATGAGAAATCATTATGAAAGTGAGATAGGATTCTTCAAGGGTGCTGTAAAACCCAATGTTGATACTTTTAGAGAGTCCTTGGAAATAATCGATGAAGAGCTAGATAAAAATGGAAAAGATAAGAACTATTTGATGTATTGTACAGGAGGAATTAGATGTGAAAAAGCAAGTGCATATCTTAAACATAAAGGGATTGAAAATGTTTTTCAACTAGAAGGGGGAATAATAGAATATACTAGACAAGTTAAAGAGCAAAAGCTAGAAAATAATTTTCTTGGGAAAAACTTTGTATTTGATGAAAGAAGAGGCGAAAGAGTTTCAGATGAAATTGTTTCAAATTGCCATCAGTGTGGATCCCCATGTGATACTCATGTAAATTGTGCGAACGAATCATGTCATTTACTTTTTATTCAGTGTGATGATTGTAAAAAGCAAATGAATAATTGTTGCTCAGAAGAATGTAAGGAAATAAATGCACTTCCTTATGATGAGCAGAAATCACTAAGAAAAGGAAAAGGTAATAGCAATCAGATTTTTAAAAAAGGAAGATCAACTAAACTCAAATATAAAATAGACTAATATGAAACGATTACTCACTATTAGATTATTATGGGCTTCAATTTTGATTGGTTTAGTCTCCTTTTTTGGATTGTTTATTCTTGCAGGAAATGGAACGTTTGGAGAAATGCCTCAATTCGAACAACTCGAAAATCCAAACACAAATCTAGCTACTCAAATTATATCATCAGATGGAGAAATATTAGGTAAATATTATTTTAATGACAACAGAACGCCTATTACTTATGATGAACTACCTAAAAATTTAGTTGATGCTTTAATTGCTACTGAAGATGAAAGGTTTTATGATCATCCAGGAATTGACATAAGATCAACTTTAAGAGCAATAATTTTTTTAAATACAAGAGGTGGTTCGAGTACAATTAGTCAACAGCTTGCAAGACAGTTGTTTGTCGGGGTTAGGTCAAGAAACATTATCCAAGCAGTTCTGCAAAAAGCAAGAGAGTGGGTTTTAGCTATTCAAATTGAGAAAAGATACACTAAGAATGAAATTATTGCTATGTATTTAAACATCTATGATTTTAACAATACAGCAGATGGAGTTCGTTCAGCTTCAAAAATTTACTTTAATAAAACTCCTGATTCACTTCTTATTGAAGATGCTGCTACTCTAGTTGGAATGTTAAAAAACTCGTCACTATACAATCCACTTAGAAGACCAGAACTTGTTACGGAAAGAAGAAATGTTGTTTTTCAGCAGATGTATAGAAACGAAATGATCACAAAAGATCAAAGAGACTCTTTATCATCAATTCCCTTAAAAATTGATTATTCACCAGAATCACACAGAGAAGGACTGGCAACTTATTTTAGAGCATATCTTCAAGAGTTTATGAATCAGTGGTTAAGAGAGAACCCAAAGCCTGATGGCTCAAGATATAACCTTTATAAAGATGGTCTGAGAATCTATACAACTATCGACTCTAGGCTTCAGTCTATAGCTGAAGAATCAGTAAATGAGCATATGAAGAATCTTCAATCAGAATTTTTTGCACAAAATAAAGAATCAGAGGAGAATCCAACACCACCTTTCAGAGATCTAAGAGAGGGTCAAGTTGACACCTTAATTAAATTATCAGCAATGAGATCTGAGAGATGGAGAAAGATGAAATTAAGTGGAAAAGATGAAGATGAGATATGGGATACATTTCAAGTAGAAACTCCTATGAAAATATTTTCATGGAATGGAGAAATTGATACTATAATGAAGCCAATAGATTCAATTAAATATTATAAGTTTCATCTAAGAGCTTCAATGATGTCAATGGAGCCTCAAACTGGACATGTCAAGGCATGGGTTGGAGGGGTTAATTATAAACATTTTCAATATGACCAGGTTAAACAGGGAAGGCGACAAATAGGTTCAACCTTTAAACCTTTCTTATATGCAACAGCAATTGATCAATTAAAACTTTCACCATGTTATACTGTCCCTGACGCATTATATTGTATTGAGCCTGGTAAACATGGAAATATGGACGCATGGTGCCCAAAAAATTCAAGCGATAAATATGGTCAGACACGTAATTTAAAAAATGCATTAGCTAATTCAATTAACACAATTAGTGCAAGGCTTATGGATCAAGTTGGGCCAAAACCTGTTGTTGCTTTGATGAAAAAAATGGGAATTAATTCATATTTGCCTGAGGTACCATCAATTGCTCTTGGAACACCAGATATTAGCCTATACGAAATGGTTGGAGCATATAGCACGTTTGTAAATAAAGGAATATATATTGAGCCAATTTTTATTACAAGGATAGAAGATAAAAATGGAGTTCCGTTATTTGAAGTAATTCCTAACACAACTGATGTCTTGAGTGAAGAAGCAGCATATGTAACAGTAAATTTAATGGAAGGTGTAACAAAGTATGGTTCAGGAGGTAGACTTAGACACTCTGGCTTAGAAGAGACAAATTATATTTATAAGAATTTAGTGACAGGGTATCCTTACGCATTTGAAAATTCTATAGCTGGAAAAACTGGAACTACACAAAATCAGAGTGATGGATGGTTTATGGGAATGGTTCCTAACTTGGTAACTGGAGTTTGGGTTGGAGGTGAAGACCGATCTGTTCATTTTGAAGACATCGCTTTTGGTCAGGGCGCTACTATGGCTCTTCCTATCTGGGGACAATACATGAAAAAAGCCTATCTTAATCCAGATCTAGGAATTTCATCCGAGGATTTTCCAGTTCCTGAATTAGTAACAATCCCATTAGATTGTGAAAACTTAAATATTGAAAGCTCAAAGAAGAAAAAAGATCTTGAAGAACTAGGTTTTTAATCTAAAATCTTTTCATAGCAATGAAAAGGAAATTCACTTTGATTTGGAAAATAAACATCATCAAGTTGTATATATTTTCTTGATTTATAAAACCTATTATTTCTTTCATTTTTACTAAATGTGTCAAGCCTGACAGACTTTAATTTTTTATCTCGGGCATAATCTTCAGCAAAATCCATTAATAATCTACCTATCCCTTGTTTTTGAAATTTTGGATCAACAGCTAACCTATGAACATATAAATTTTCATCATCTTTCGTTAGCCACTTTATATCATTGTACTCTATATCCTTTTCATAAGAAAGAGCTACACAGCCTATTACTCCTGAGTCTTTTTTAAATATAAATAAATTCTTTTTTTCAATATCCGTCAAAAAAATATCTCTACTTGGATATTTTTCATTCCATTGAAAAATATTTTTGCTTATTAAATCATTTGCACAATTATGAATCATTTTCATTATATCATCAAGATCATTTATTTCAGCTAATTCAATTTTAATCATAAAAAATAATAATGTTTAAATTAGAGTAAAATTAATTTAATTGTCTAAAAAAACAGCCCTTAGATTTTTGACTATCCTAGTTGTAATGATTTCAAGTTATAGCTTTTCTCAACAACAGGTTAATTTGGACGTAGATAATGATCTTTATTTTGATAGAGACTTTTATTACTCAAGTGGAATTTTTCTTTCATACTCATCTTATAAAATTGAAGAAAAAAACACCTTTATTAATCATTTTAAATTAGGACAGTTAATTTATACCCCATCGAGTAGATATGAGACTGACCCAAATAAATATGATTACCCATACAGTGGCTATTTATTTTTGGAGGGATTAAAACAAAAACAATTATCTGATTACTCCAGTTTTACTTATGGAGTAAATTTTGGAATAACAGGTAACGCATCATTGGCTAAAGGAATGCAGAATTTATACCATGATATTGTTTTGAATTTACCAAATCTGGAATGGAAATCTCAAATGCCTCAGGAACTCCAAATAAATCTAGTTGCAAATTATTTCAAAGGCTTTAAATTGGAAGATAACATAAATATTACAGCCGAGGTATATTCAAGACTAGGAACATACCAGCAAATGGCAGGTATTAATATTGGACTTCTAATAGGAGAGTTACGCTGGTTTAGTCTATCAGATAATATAATAAATGAGTCAATTAATAATTTATCTTTTTATATTGGAACCAGTCAGGAATACTACTTGCATGATTATAAATTAGAGGGTAGCCTGTTCAATGAAAACGCTGAGCTCACACTGTCCTCAAATAAATATAGAAACACCATAGAAGTTGGATTTCAAAAGCGATTTAACAGACTTCAAGTTCTTACTACTTTTAACTCTATGTCTAAGGATACCGAAATGCAAAGAACTCTTAGGCATCCTTTTTTAAAAATCAGTTTAAGTTATCAACTTAACTAATTTTAACTTTTCTTTAAAATAATATCAAGTGGATTTACCTTATTTTTAAAAGTATATTCAAAAACGCTCCTAGGGTCATCTTTAGTCCTTTTTTAGCTAGGTTAATTTTGAATTTTTGTTAATTGGTTTTGTTAGGAGCGTTTTTTTTATTCCACACTAATTTTGTACATGTATGGACTTCCGATCCCTTCGTCCTCTGAAGTAATCCAAAACGTGTTGTTATCAATTATCTTAATTGCTTCAATCTGCGCTCTCTCAAGTGGGATTTTAAATTTTCTAAATTTTTTTTCAGCTAAATTTTCCAAATTAAAGTCTTCAAATAAAATTAAGAATTGATTGCCTCTTGAGTTGTAGCTAACAAGGGCAAGTAATCTGATATCTTTATTATAATCACCGCCAGTAATTAAAGAATTTACATTATATGTAATTTTACTTTCAAGTGCTTGTTTTGAATTACTTTCTTTATCAATTAAATATAAATCAGTAAATAGATTGGTTCTGTCCTTAGACAAAACGGCAATTTTATCTTCAATCAAAAATAATGTCTCAGCATCATATTTATGTTTTAGTTTTGGAATAAACTTGGTAAATGTTTTTTGATCTTTATAGGTAACATCAATTATACCATCAATACTAAAATCATTTGTTTTAACTTTTATAATTTTAAGATTGCCTCTATTGCCAAAATTGTTACCTGTATCAGCAATGAATATATAATCTTCATCAGCTGTAATATCTTCCCAATCATTATTATAAATTTCCCAAAAAGATTTCTCCCCTAACTTAATAGAATTTGTAATCTCACCATTAAGATTAAAAAAATATAAAATTGGCTCTCCTCCTGAATCATTATGAGTTATAAAAACTTCATTTTGAATTTCTAAACCCGAAGTTTCATTTATGACTTTTGGTAAAACTATAGACTCAAGAATAATAGCCTTTTCATATACTTCGCTTTCTTGTCCACTTGAACAACTACATATTATAAATAACAATATGAAGTAATACCTTTTCATTAATTTAAACATCTTTAGAATTCAATCTTACTGTCTTTAATTGATTGTTCTTATCATCAAAAACAGTCCACACAATAAATATCTCGTCATTTATTATTTCTAATTGTGGTACTCCAGTCCCTCTTCCACTATCAATTTTAGAAATTGTAATCGGCTCTGAAACTTTTCCGTCTATTGAAACTTTTTTAATTCTTAAATATGTCCCAACATCATCACCTTCCATATAACTCACTATTACTTCTTTTTCATTTAAAAAGGCAGTATCTACTCTGCCAATAGCATTAAGGTCATTAAGTTTTATTGGACTACCAAAAGATGATCCGTAAGATTCTGAGAAGGAAAGATTGACTGTTGGTTTTCCATCTAAAACAGTAAACCAACTTACAGCAATATTATTTGAATTGGAGACAACTTTAGGACCATTTACTGGACACCCATAAATTACCCATCCATCATTATGAACTGGAATTGGATTTTCCCACTCATCATTTATATTACGTGTAACATAAATATCACGAACTTCATCTTCACTCCTGTCTCTGTAGACAACTATAGGTCCTTTATCACTATATGTTATTGATGTCTGACAACAATCACAAACAGATGAATCAAGCTCAGTCTCATTTATAATATCCCCAGCATTTGTAATTTCCGCAAATCTAATAGTCATAGGTTTGTGATTTCCGTTCATATCTTTCTCTACTGTATTTCTTCCATCTAGCCAACTAATAAAAAACCCTTCATTATTTTTTGCAGCTATGCTAACAAAACCATGTTCTGCTTTAAAACCATCAGTATTTAATATAAAGTCCTCTTTTACTTTTTTTCCAGATAATTTATGTAGACTTAAAAAAACATCATAAGTATATGTACCAGAGGCAGATTTTTTTAGGTAGCTAGTTAGAACTTGATCACCGCTTATTGCATGTGTTGGAAAGTCAGCCCAATTAACAAACCAGTCGGAACCATTTGCCAATTTTATGGGATTAGTCCATCCGTCATTTTTAAATTGTCTGAAATTTAAACTAGCATTCATATCCTCATCACTAGAAATCCAAGTCAACGATAAGTTATCATTATTTAAAACTAGGCTAGGTTGCGCATTATTGTTTTCATATGAAAAAGATATTTCTTCTATTTTAATATCATTAGAATTACAGGAAAACAGACTTAAAAAGAAAAAAGCAATTATAAATTTTTTCATGTTATAACATCTTTAATTTATTAATCATTTCTTCAGAATCCCATTCAATTGCACCAACAATAGTTTCAATTATTTGACCATTTTCATCAAAAATATATGAAATAGGCATAGCATATACTCCAAGTGTTTCAAATGATTTACTTGATTTTAAAAAATTGAAATCAAAATTCCATTCGTTCTTAAACTCAGATATTTTAGATACTGTTTCATCAGAAACTAATAAAAAAGTATATCCATATTCCTCTAATATTTCTTCAGCTTTTTTGATTCCTGGCATTTCCTTTATACACGGTGCACACCATGTAGCCCAGTAACTTATCACAATCTTCCCTTTTTTATAGACTGAGAGATCTAAATTGTTCTCGTATAAATCAACAAATGATGTTTTACGCTGAAGAGACTCCAAATCAGAAACACTTTGGTTATTTGTATCATTTGAGTGGCAGCTAAATAATAAAAAACAGAATAATACTTTAAAAATAATTTTTTTCAACTGGGACATTTTTATAAAATTACAAAATTATACAACAACTTTGAGTCAATAAATGGACTTAGAGCTACTAGTAATATATTCAAAAAAAACCCCCTGGTTTATCAGGGGGGTGTCTTAAATTAGAAAGCATCAATTGTCTCTAATTCTTCTTTTTGAATTCGAGGTTTTTTCTGAATTGCTTTTTTTAAGGCTAATGCGTGACCTTGGTTTGGTTCCAAAGCTAACATAATCTTATCATTCATAATTCTAAACTTAAAAGTTAAACTTATGTAAGGATTCATTCGGGTGCGTTCTCTCCACCCGCGACTATATTATTTAACCCAGTCCACACGGGTTTTCGATTAGGGCTAATCGATGTATAAGTTTACAAAAAAAGATTTAGGACTTCTTGGCTTTCTTATCCTTCTTTTTTTTCTTGACTTTCTTATCCTTCTTTTTTTTGGGAACTTGTAGTGATCTGTTCCAAAGATTTCTCCTGCTATTAAATTTTTCTGCACTAACATTTGTCTTAACAACAATTACCCCTGCAGCTCCTTCACTTCCATACTTATTTGTTGCAGCTAGTCCACTAAGTACTTCTACGTATTTTACTTGATTTGCATTTAGTACTGGGGGATTATTATAGATAACACCATCAATCTCCCACAGGACCTGATTTCCTGCTGTTTTAAATGACTGTCTACCTCTAATGGCTATATTTTTATTTCCCATTCTATCAGTAATTTTTTTTGCTCCAGGTATCCTAGACGCAAGTGCATCAACTAATGACATCGATGAAATAGCGTTTTGCTGTGCCTGAGCTATCCTGTCTTCTTGCGAATAAGAAAAACTAGAAAAAAGTATAATTAAAATTAGAGATATATATTTCATGATATTTAGAAAGCTAAAGTAAAAAAAAGTTTAAATGAATTTAGTTAATTACTTCTTAATTCTTTTTTCTGTAGCTGTTCTCCAAAGATTTTTTGGAGAATTAATTAAGTCAGAGTTAGATGCGTTTACCGATGTCTTTACAATAATAACTCCTGCAGCTCCATCCGAGCCATATTTATTAGTTGCCGCAAGCCCTTTTACAACTTCAACGTATACTACTTCATTTACACTTAACATTGGTGGGGATTGAAAAGTAACTCCATCAATTTCCCAAAGAACTTCGTCTCCAGCTGCCTGAACAGAATTTCTTCCTCTTAGGGAAACATTTTCATTTCCAAATCTGTCTGATATTTTTTTTGCACTGGGAATTCTTCTAATTATTGCAGATATTAATCCTGTAGGTGAGCCAGTTGCATCTTGGTTTGAACCAATTATTCCATATTCAAATGAATTTAGCCCAGAATTATAGTTTCTGGTGCCATAGTTTGATTGAGTGTATCCTCCTCTCGTAATTTGAGCCTCAATAGAATTAGAAACTAGGATAATAATTATAAAAAACAGTCTTTCCATTGTAAATAATTAGCCTACAGATAAATACAAATATTTATTTGTCTTATTAGGTATAAAAATAGCTATTTTTTTTTAACTTTATAGGCTATCTAAAAAAATCATGCATAAAAAGTGGATTGATATAAACCAAATTTATTTTCCTGACGGAGTCAGCTCAGTTTACTTTGACGGAAGAAGGGTTAAGAAAGAAGACATTCAAATTGAAAGAAGTTTTCTTGAGCTTATGTCTTCCAATTATGATTCCTCGAATCTTCCAGACCACATCAAATATCTTCCAAGAAAACAAGCTGCTGAATATCTTGGTTTAAGCGAGAGCACTCTTATTAGGTATCAAGAAAAAGGAAAGCTTAAGTGGATAACTAGACGAAATAGAACTCCAATATATTCAAGAGAGACCCTTGATAATTTTAAAGAAAAAAATCAATAAATATCTTAACTTAGATTCTCAATCTAGGTAAATGGAATTTAATTTTCATACAGTAAATCTTAAGAAAAAATTTCCTCTTCAAATTAGCAGAGGAACACATGATAAGTCCCAAAATCTATTTGTTGAAATTATTAAAGATGGTATTACTGCTTGGGGAGAGTGTGCTCCAGGAAAAACAGAAGGAGCAGCAACAGCTCATGAAGTTGAAATGCATTTGAAAAGATTAATTGACTCAAAAATAGACTCACTTTCATTATACGAAGTATATCAAAGAGCTAAAGAGTTAAATGTTCCAGCATGTGCTATGGCTGGTATGGATATTGCTTTATGGGATTGGAAAGCAAAAAAGGCAAATATGTCTTTGAAAGATTTATTAGGGCTCCCTTCTACATCCGTTCCAACATCCTTAACTGTTGGTATAAATCCTCCTGAAGTAGTTAAAGAGAGGGTAGAATTAATACTACAGAATACTGAAGTAAAGGCTTTAAAAATTAAATTAGGCTCTAAAGAAGGCATAGAATATGACAAGTTAATCTACTCGCAAGTAATTGAATCAACTAAAAATAAAGATATTGCAATTCGTGTTGATGCTAATGGAGGGTGGGATTTAGATGAGGCAAAACTTATGATGAAATGGCTAGCGGAAAGAAAAGCAGAATATATAGAACAACCATTAGTTGAAGGAGAAGAAGATAAACTCAAATTCTTATTTGATGGCAGGCCTATTCCAATTTTTATTGATGAATCATGTAGGTTTTCAGAAGATGTAGCAAATTACTATCAATATGTTGATGGGGTTAATTTAAAGCTTATGAAATGTGGTGGAATAACTGAGGCTTTAAAGATTTTAAATGTTGCTAAAGCACATGGATTAAAAACTATGATTGGGTGTATGAGTGAGTCATCTGTAAGTATATCAGCAGGAGCTTCAATTACAGGCATAATAGATTACGTTGATTTAGACTCTCACTATAATTTAGATCCGGATCCCAGTGAAGGTACTTCAATGGTGAATGGGATAACGATGATAAACTCGATGCCAGGTCATGGGGCAAAACTTAAAACTCAAAGTTATGTTGAAACAATCTGACAAAATTGCAATATGGATGGAGTCAAGCCTTGATGACGACTATGGAAAAATGGGGATTAGTGCGCTTAGATACCTTGATAATGAAATACTTTGTGTTATAGACTCTGTGTTTGCTGGTAAAAAAATATCTGAGGTTTCAATTATTAAGAAAGATATTCCAATTGTTGAGGATATAAATAAGGCTAAAGCTATGGGTGCTAATGTTTTATTACTAGGAGTTCTGACTTCAGGTGGAATAAGACCAAAGTCATGGAATAATGTTATTGAAGATGCATTAAATCAAGGTATGTCAATAATTAATGGATTACATGATCAAGTTTATCCTGATTTTTCAAAATATTTGACTAATAAAAATCAATGGATATGGGATACTAGAGTTCCTCAGTTTGTGCCAAAGATAGGATCAGCTAAAGCTTCAAATCTATCTAACAAAAGAGTTTTAATGATCGGTACGGATATGGCTGCTGGAAAAATGACTGTTGGATTGGAGTTATATTCATATTTAAAAGAAAAAAAAATTAATACGGGATTTGTTGCCACGGGACAAGTAGGTATTACAGTTACAGGAAAGGGGATACCCCTAGATGCATATAAACTTGACCATGCTTGTGGAGCAGTTGAGTCTGCGGTTATTGAACAGAGGGATAAAGATGTTGTTATTGTGGAAGGTCAGGGATCTATCTTACATCCAGGTAGTTCTGCCACTCTTCCTCTGATGAGAGGAACATGTCCAACCCATATGATTTTATGTCATATAGCTAGAAATGACTCATTAAGATCTCTTGATAATTTTAAGATCCCTGATTTAAAAAAATTTATAAAACTCAATGAAGAACTAGCCTCAGTTATTGGAACATATCCTGATACAAAAGTTATTGGGATTGCTCTAAACACCACCTTAATGACTGATGAAGCAGCTAAGGAATTTATCAAAAAAACTGAAGAAGAAACAGGACTCCCTGTAACTGATGTAGTAAGGTATGGTGGAGATAAAATTTTTAGTCAATTAATTTAACTATTTACAATGATGATCAGCAGCTCTTGTTGCAATCTGATTATTTGGTTTAACATTAACCTTATAACCTAAAGAATTAGCCCAACCTTTTGTTGCTGAGATCAGTTTATTTGATTTATGATTTTCGTCAGAGTTATAATCCATATCTATTTCCACTTGTACACTGACTTGTTTAGTTAGCCATTCAGCAACTTTAATACTGTATTCAGCCTCTAACCATAGTCTTTTCCAAATATCATTTATCGCCTCACATGAAGACTTGCTTAATATGTAATGTACCCCTCTGGTACCAAGCCTATAGGCTATTACACTTGTATAATTAGTTTTTTTACCAACATTTTGTGAGTCAGAGCCGATATGAATCTTTGCATAAGGATATTCTTTTAAAATTGAAAGAGTGTGATTAACTGGATCAACATTGTTTCCTTTAACATCCTTAAATAATCTCATCTTCTAAAAATAAATATTATTTGTAAATTAGGTTATTAACAAAACCTTAAATTATCAAATAATGAAACAAATTTTTACAATTTTATTTTTATCTATTTCATTTATAACAGTTCAATCCCAAAGTGTTAATAAATTAAAGAAAGAATTATTAAGTTCAATAGATGAAAAAACATCAGATTTAACTTCGTTAAGTGATAAGATATGGGAAGCTGCTGAAGTAGCCTTTAGAGAAGATAAATCAGCCGAGTATTTAATGGAGTACGCTAAAGCAAATGGGCTAATTATAGAAAAAGGGCTGGCAGGAATGCCGACTGCTTTTACTGCAACATATGGTGAGGGTAAACCAGTAATTGGTATAATCGGAGAATTTGACGCTCTACCAGGTCTTTCGCAGTCTCCAGTACCCCACAGGCATGAATTAATTGAAGGAGGTGCTGGCCATGGTTGTGGCCATAACTTATTTGGCACAGCAAGCTTAGGTGCAGCTATTGCAATAAAAGAGCTCATTGAGAAAGGAGACTTAAAAGGAACAGTGAAGTTTTTTGGAACACCTGCTGAAGAGAAATTTTTTGGAAAACTCTGGATGATTAGAGACGGAGTATTTGATGATGTAGATATATGTATGGATTGGCATCCAGCAGATAACACTGAAGCTAATGTCCAACCATCTCTTGCGCTTGTTGATTTTATGGTTGAGTTTTCTGGGCAATCAGCTCATGCGTCTGTTGATCCATGGAATGCTAGGGCTGCAAATGATGCACTTGAGTTATATACTTCAGGAATTAATGCATATAGAGAACATGTCTTGCCATCAGTGAGGATGCATTACCATGTTCAGGATGCAGGAAAAGTCGTAAATGTTGTACCAGACTACTCAAGAATTTGGGTTAGAGTTAGGGATATTACTAAAGAAGGATTACAACCTGTATATGAACAAGTTAGAAAAATGGCTGGAGGGGCTGCTATAATGGCTAATGTTGAACATAAAGTTTCATTAATTTCAGGTGTTCATGATCTTCTTCCAAATAGAGTTGGAGGTGCGGCTATGCAGAAAAATCTTGAGACTCTTGGAGATATTCAATATACTCAAGAGGAAATAGATTTTGCTTTAGAACTCCAAAGAAATAATGGAAAACCTGAATTAGGGATTGATGGTAAAATAAGACCGTTAAGAGAAACTCTTAAAAGTCCAGGTGGTGGTTCTACTGATAGTGGTGATGTAAGTTATAATGTCCCAGTAGTTAGCTTGGCTGCTACAACAGCACCTAAAGGTGTCCCATGGCATTCGTGGTCAGTAGTTGCAAGCTCCGGGATGTCCATAGGACATAAGGGAATGCTTCACGCAGCAAAAGCTTTAGGCATGACAATGGTTGATATATTCAAAGACAGTAAATTAAGAGAGGATATTAAAAAAGAGTTTGATGAAAAAATTGGTGAGTATGATTATGATCCATATCTAGACCCAGGTCCCCCACCAATAGACTATGTAGATTAAATCCAAGATCTTGACTTCATCTCTTTAGTTACTGTACTTGATAGATATATTATTGCAATCATATTAGGAATTGCCATTAATGCGAAAGCAACATCAATTAATCCAATAACAATTTCTACGGTAAGAATTGACGATATAATAATTGCGGCGATATATATATAATTATAATATTTCCCCCTTTTGGGTGATGTTAAAAACCCAAAGCATTTAACACCATAATATGAATAAGTGAAAAGTGTAGAGATTCCAAATATTGAAATCATAATTATTAAAATATAATCTCCAAAACCAAAAAATAATCGCCTAAATGCCTCTAAAGAGAGAACAATTCCATTCAAATCACTTTCAAGATAAGCCCCGCTTATTATTATAATTAACCCTGTTATTGTACATACTAGAATTGTATCCAAAATTGGCCCCAGCATTCCAACTAACCCCTCATCTGTTCCATGTTTAGTAGAAGATTGACCATGATAAATAGGAGCTAAACCTACTCCACTCTCACTTGAGAAAACAGCTCTACGAATACCAATTAAAACAAGACCCCAGAAGCCACCTTGAACCATTGTATTAAAATTAAAGGCTTCACTAAAAATTAATAAAAAAGTAGAAGGAACAACACTTGCGTTAGATACTAAAATAAACAATCCTAAAATGAAGTATAGGATTACCATAATTGGAACCAAACCTGAAGTTACACGAACTATAGACTTAAGTCCTCCAAAGATTACAATCGAAGTTAGTATTGTAAAAATAACACCAATTACTAGCTTCCAATTACTATTGCCTATATCAAACATAGCATTTGGGTTCAGAACATCTATGTATGATTGAGTTAATTGATTTGCAGTGAATGCAGGAAGTACCCCTATCAATCCTGCAACTGAAAACCATATAGCTAGAGGTTTACCCCACTTTTTTATTCCTAAAGTCATGTAATACATAGGACCTCCTAAATATTCTCCATTGTTATCTTTTTCTCTTAAACTAACAGCCAGTGAGCAGGAAAAAAATTTTATTGTAGCGCCAATAAGAGCAGTAACCCACATCCAAACAAGAACACCTGGACCTCCTTGATGAATTGCAATTGAAACACCTGAAATATTTCCAAGACCAACAGTAGCAGCCAGAACAGCTGATAAAGCTTGAAATCTTGAAATACCCACTGCTGAATTATCCTTTTTTAAAAGTAGCTTGAAACCCTGACTAATTTTTCTTAAAGGGTTTGCCTTAGAAATAAGTGTTAAATAAATTCCACCACCAATTATAAGGAATAGCATTAACCAATTTAATGGAACAATAATCTGGTTTATGTAATCCTCAATAATGTCAAATAATTCAAGCATATCGTAAATTAATCATTAAATTTTGAAAAGAATACTTTCTTTTTTAAATTATAGTAAAATAAATAATTATGCAATCTAGACGCGAGTGGTTCAAGTCTTCAATAGGTTTAGGTGGGTTAATGATGACACCATCAATTTTAACTGCTGAAGAAATTAAAAAATATAATCCAAGACCTTTATCTGATATAGTTAAACTAAGCTCAAACGAAAATCCATATGGTCCATCAGAAAGAGTAAGAAATGCAATTATCGATTCGTTTGAAGATGCATGTCGTTACCCGTATGAATATATTTTAAAGTTGCAGAACATACTAGCAAAAAAACATAATGTTAGCCCTGAAAGTATTGTAATCACAGGAGGTTCAAATGAGGCTTTGAGAGTTACCGGATTGGCAGTTGCAGATCAAGGGGGAGAGATAGTGGCTGGTCAACCAACATATCTTGCTTTAATGAGTTATGCAGAAGCATGGGGTGGAAAAATAAACTGGGTTCCAGTTGACTCGAACAAAGGCTATGATTTGGGTGAAATAGAAAAAAACATAAATGGTAAAACTAAAATGGTTTTTATTGCAAACCCAAATAATCCAACGGGCACATTACTTGAAAAATCATCTCTGAGTAATTTTTGTGAAAGTGCCTCAGAAAAAACATTAGTATTCTGTGATGAGGCTTACTATGATTATATTAATGAATCGGATTATCCTTCAATGGATTACTTAGTCAGACAAGGAAAAGATATTATTATCTCTAGAACATTTTCAAAAGTTTTTGGAATGGCTGGATTAAGAATTGGCTACATGGTCTTAAAGCCTGAATTGGCAGATAAATTATTTGGAGAATATTCTCCATATGGAAGAAACAAAATTATGGCACAAACAAATGTTCTAGCCGTTGCAGCTGCTATAGAAGCGTTAAAGGATAAAGAATTTTATGCTTTTTCTTTAAGAAAGGCTAATGAGGAAAAGGACAAGATATATAAACTACTAGACTACTTAGGGCTTAAATATGTTGAGTCTAGTACTAATTTTGTGTTTTTTGAATCAAAAAAACACATTGATGATTTATCAAAAGAAATGCTTGCTAAGGGTGTTAGAATAGGAAGACCATTTCCTCCATTTTACGATTGGTGTAGAATCAGTACAGGAACAAGTCAAGAGGTTGACAGGTTTGTAAGTGCCATGCTAGATATTTATAGCTAATTTTTATAAATTATATATGTAGCTTTAACACCTGTAGCAAGATTCCATCTATTAGTTCCAACAAGTTTACCTTGGTCATCATAGACAATAATCTCTGCTGTATTTGGCCCTGAGCTCCCCTGATTTAAGGCAACAAAATCAACTACATTAAAACCACTTTTAAGATCCAGTTTAAAACCTTTTGCTTTCTCCGTTAATAATATTGCGGGCATTACAACACTTTCATTTACCTCCACTTTAATTAAGTCACCATCAGGATACTCATGATCTCTTAGTATAATGTTCACATATTCTCCATCATTTCTAATCTCACCAAGAAATTGATCAACTTTAAATTTATTAATATTTTTATTTGATTCGGTCTCTTTCCTATTAAGTCTAGAGAGATATAAGTCATTTGAATTAATAAACCTTTCAGGTTTCTTATCTTTTATATTTGCATCTGGAAAAAAGTTTTTCTTGTTTTTGTCTTCTAGTTTTTTTAAAAATGGATTCTCTTTTTTTTCTAGATTTAAAAGCGAATTTTTAGATTTTGAATCTGGTGAAGAAAATGGAGATCCAGAAGAGTTATTTGAATTATCTTGAGAATAACTATATCCAACAAATATCATTGAAAGCATCAAAAAAACTATATATTTATTATATTGAATCAACCGAATAATTTTACACTAAGATAAACCTTTAAGATGCAATTAGAAAACATAGATTGGCTTATAATATCATCCTTCTTTATACTATCATTAGTTATTGGAGTTGTAGTTTCAAAAAAGTCTGGTAAAGATGTTACAGAATTTTTCCTGTCCGGAAGAAAGATGCCTTGGTGGCTGCTTGGAATATCAATGGTTGCCACTACGTTTTCAGCTGACACGCCAAATTTAGTTACAGACATAGTAAGAACTAATGGAGTGGCTGGTAATTGGGTGTGGTGGGCCTTCCTTCTAACAGGAATGTTAACAGTTTTTGTTTATGCTAAACTTTGGAGAAGGTCAAAGGTGCTGACTGATCTAGAGTTTTATGAGCTAAGATATAGCGGAAAAGGAGCAGCTTTTTTAAGAGGTTTTAGAGCATTCTATCTAGGTGCAGTTTTCAATATACTTATTATGGCGAGTGTATGTCTTGCTGGAATTAAAATTGGTGGAGCGCTATTAGGCTTAAGCCCAGTTGAAACACTACTTATTTCATGTGCAATTACCGTCCTTTATAGTTCAATTGGGGGTCTAAGGGGAATTATAATAACAGATTTTTTTCAATTTATTTTGGCTATGGTTGCTACTTTTTGGGCTGCTTATGAGATTGTTTCTCTTCCTCAAATTCAGGGATTGACTAATCTTCTTAACCATCCGGATGTTATTCCAAAATTGAGCCTGATACCAGATATAGCCGATACAGATTTATTTATTGCAGTATTTATAATTCCACTTGCAGTTCAATGGTGGGCTGTTTGGTATCCTGGAGCAGAACCAGGAGGTGGAGGATATGTTGCTCAAAGAATGTTATCTGCTAAAGATGAAAAAAATGCAATTTGGGCTACACTGCTTTTTAATTTTATGCACTATGCTGTAAGACCATGGCCTTGGATCTTAATTGCACTAGCATCTATTGTTGTTTTTCCTGATTTAGAATCACTTCAGGTAGCTTTTCCAAATACTATTGTTGGAAATGATCTTGCATATCCAGCTATGATTTCTTTTTTACCATCAGGATTATTAGGCCTTTTAGTTGCATCATTAATTGCAGCTTTTATGTCAACCATATCAACACATTTAAACTGGGGTTCATCATATTTAGTCCATGATTTTTATAGAAGATTTTTTGTTACTGATAAATCAGAGAAGCATTATGTATTTATAGGGAGAGTCTTCACTGTTTTATTAATGATAATATCCGCTTTTTTTGCTCTTTATCTTAATAACTCACTTCAAGCATTTGGTATAATTCTTCAAATTGGAGCTGGTACAGGTTTAATATTTATTCTGAGATGGTTCTGGTACAGAATAAATGTATACTGTGAATTAACTGCAATGATAGTGTCATTTTTAGTTGCACTTGCGTTTGAATTTATAATTCCTAATAATTTTTCAGTTGAAGAAAAGCTTATTATAGGTGTTACAATAACAACTATT
>Ga0114933_10002669_pt1 | contig 18097 bp, 17 predicted proteins | sample 4SBtaG_FD_89691 | JGI IMG/M metagenome (GOLD analysis project Ga0114933, IMG submission 89691) | Deep subsurface microbial communities from Kolumbo volcano to uncover new lineages of life (NeLLi) - 4SBTROV12_W25 metaG | ecosystem: Environmental > Aquatic > Marine > Volcanic | place: Kolumbo... | reverse complement strand
TCTTTTAATCCAGAAATTGAAATTGGATTACAATTTCCTCCATCAGCATTGGGTAAAGAGATTGGTAAACCAAAAAAATAGAACCTATCATCATTAATTAAATTCAGATTAATAGCATGCTCAACATGCATTATATCAGCCCCTAAAATAATTTGATGTTCAGTAAACTCATTATTTTTGACTATTCTAAATTCCAAATCTTTTGCAGCTCTGTCTTGTGGAAAATCAAATACTATAGCTTTGGCTTCTGTTTCAATTAACCAATTACAGCCAGAGTCATCCAAATAGGGAGAATTTTTCCAATACTCATTTGATGTATTTGGAAATAATTCATTAAGATTACTTCTTAATACAATAATGTCTCCTTTTTTTATTTTTTTTTTATTTTTTTCTAAAATACCAGCATCTATAGCTTTGTCACCTACACATTCAGATACGTCAATTAATGAAGCCCAATTACAAAGTTTTTCGATATCACAATCTGAGAGAGATTTACCCTTTTTGATCATATGGGAAGGTGCATCACAATGTGTATATCCGTGCTTAGGTATCTCTATAATAAATTCTTCTAAATTATTATAATTAATATTAGAAGACCAGTTCCAGTGATTTTTAATGATATTGCAGTGAGAGATGGATTTAATCATAAAATAATATGTTTATTTATTCATAAAAATGAAAAAATATATGATTTTTTTTATTTTTTTATGATTAAAATAGTATAACTTTAAGTCAAAATATTTAGTATTAATATTGGAGGGCAAAATTATGAAAAAAAATAAACTAAATAGAAGGAAGTTTTTAAAATACTCCTCAATTGCAGGAACATTAGTGGTTGCACCTAATGTTTTAATTAAAAATGCATGGGCCAATAGTGAAGTAAATGTTTTAGCTTTTGGAGGTTACGAAGAACCTGGTATGCTAGACTCTTTTGAGGCAAACACTGGAATAAAAGTCAATCTTAAGATTCATGATGGATCTGATGAAGAAATGGTTGCTTTAATCAAATCTTCAGCACCTGGAACTTTTGATTTGATTACTCCAACAAGTGCCTACATTCCACAAGCTGCAAAAGATGGTTTATTAATGGAACTGAACGCATCAGATTTTCCTTTGGAAGATTATTTCAGTATTATTGCAAATTGGCCACCTTGCTATGTCGATGGTAAGATGTTTGCCATTGTTAATAGATTTGGATACTATGGAATAACATATAATCACAATAAATTTAGTGAATCAGATGTATCTAGTTATGATGTACTGTTTGATAGTGCGAATAAAGGTAGGGTAGCACTTTTTGATTGGTTTCTTCCAAATATGGGGTGCATGTCAAAATATAATGGTAACAAAAATCCGTATGATCTAAGTGGTGGAGAATTTAGTAAACTTAAAGACACTCTTGGCACTCTAAGACCAAATGTAGGTTTTATTGGAAATACATCACAGGTAATACAAGCTATGGCAAGTGAGACTTACGACTTAGCAATTGCAGGGGAATGGGTTCAAGCTGGTATGTATGATGATGGTCTTCCTTTTAAAGCTTTAGTGCCTAAAGAAGGCGGAGTTACTTGGGATCAAGCAGTTTGTATTGCTGCTAACACCCCTAGAAAAGAAAATGCTATTAAATTTTTAAGGTATGTTTGTGAGCCAGAATTCCAAGCAAAACTTGCAACTGCCAAAACTTATTATAGCATGGTGCCTAATAAAAAGGCTGCAACTCAACTTCCTATGGACAAAAGAGAATTACTAAATCTTGCTGACATAGATAAATTTGACGAAGTTTTTATGGCTAACCTTTCACCAAGAAAATCTCCTAGTAACAGAGATGAATGGTTAGATGCTTGGGAAAACTTCAAAAACGCATAGTATTTTTTAATTTTAAAGGCCAGAGATTACATCTGGCCTTTAATAAAATAAAAATTTAGTTATAAAAATAATGCATGATCATCGATTGTTCTAGTACTATTGAGGGAAATTGGAAATGGAATTCAACAACTTTTGTATCTCAGTCGTATTCAAACAATGATCAATTCCAAGAATTTGGTCTTAAATGGCAGGGACATGGTTTTACATATATAACTACACCAAAGTGGATCGATAAAAATAAAAATAATCTAGATGATTTTGATATTAAATATTTTTGTGGTTCAGTAATAATTATAGATATTCCGGACAACAAAAAAATTAATGCACAATATATAGATGAAAAATTAAAAAATTTAAAAAATAAAAATATTAAAATCTGTATTTTTGCAACTGGTCATTCAATAAAATTTTCGAATAATGATCCTAAATACTGGATTAAATCTCCAATAATTGAAGAAGAGGTAATTGAGGTATTATTAAAATATTCAATTAAACACTTAGTTTTAGATTTTTCATGCGAAAATATTTTGACAAAAAGGGATATAGAAAAAAAAGACTTTATAAATCCTAATGAAAAAATAAAAATAAAATTATTAGAAAAAAATATCTTATTAACAGAAAATTTTATAGCAAATCATTCCTCAAACTATTCATTCTATATCGGTTTGCCGCTATCGATACCAAAAGGCTCAACCTCTCCTACTAGACCTATATTAATTGATGAATGGTTTGGAAAAACACCAAAAATTACTGATATTTCTACACCTTTATTTAATCACTGGCGATGGAAATTAGATATATGGGAGGACACTGAAATTTTATTGAATGGACAAAACAGAATTGAAACTAAATTTATTTTTTCTGGTCATGGTTTTAATCACTGTGACGCACCAAGGCATATGAACAAAGATGGAAAAACAATTCAAGAATTGCCCAACCAAGGTTTAGATATCTTTATAAATGAGGCTAACATCATAGATCTAAGCGATTTTGATTTACCATTTAAAATTACAAGAAGTATGATTGAAGATAAAATAAAAGACTCAACAAGAAAAAAAATAATTGTTTTAAGAACTGATCTTACAAACAAAGTAGGTTATGAAAGTAAAGAATGGCATTTAAAAGCGCCTTATTTAGATATAGATGCTGCAAATTGGATAGTGGAAAATAAATATTTATCAGTATGTTTAGATTTTCCTCAAGATTATATAGCAAGAGAGATGCCTGAAAGAATGGTTTATAATAAAGAATTTATAATTCATCATAAAATATTTGATAACGGCATAACATTTATAGAAGACTTAAAGGATATAGGATTGATAAATAAAAATGAAACACTAATTTGTGCTGTTCCACTTAAAATGGATTGTTATGATGGTGCACCAATGAGAACAATTGCAATTGATTGGTAATAATAAACCTGTAATTAATTTATGGTATGGGATTATCCCATGCTTTTTGTTAATGCTATTTTTTTTTATTTTTCCAATAATTCATACTTTAAGGTTAAGTTTTATTGATCCAAATAATGGACTATATACATTAAATAATTACTTTGCTTTTTTTGCAAAAGATATATTTTATGATTCTTTTTTTAGAACATTAAAACTTGCTTTTTTTGTAATTTTTTTTTCTGTTTTACTTTCATTTCCTTTAGCTTATTTTATTTGCTTTGTAATACATCGTAAATTCAGAACATTTGCGTTATTAATATTAGTAGCTCCGTTTTGGACAAGTTTTACAATTAGAGCTTTTTCATGGCAATTAATACTTTCAGATAAAGGTTTTATTACTTGGTTTATTAATTTGTTAACTGGTTATGATATTAAACTAAACTTTTTATATTCAATGAAAGCATCAATATTTGGTCTTTCGCTTTTTGGCATTATGCTAACAACATTATTATTGTTTAATTCAATGATCACTATTGATAAAAGATTACTTGAAGCTAATGCTGACCTGGGGGGAAATAAGTTCACTGAAATAAAAAATATAATTTTGCCCTTAAGTATGCCTGGCTTAATAATTGGAAGTGTTTTAACATTTATAATTGCTGTTGGAGACTATGCAGTTCCAACATTATTAGGCGGGGGTTTTAAGCCTGTTTTAGCTCAATTAATGTTATCTACAATAAAAGGAACATACGATTTAAATACTGCAGCAACAATGGCATTAATTTTGGTATTTGTAATTATTATTGCCTGTGTTCCTCTTTTAAGTTTAATTAAACAAATTAGGTTTGAAAGATGAAAAATAATTCTTTGTTAAATAATTTTCTTTATTTACTTTTCTTTTTTATTGTATTCGTAATCTATCTTCCAATATTTGTGATGATAGTTTTTTCATTCAATTCAAGTAAATATCAAATTATGCCACTCAGAAGCTTAACTATTGATTGGTACTATAGGGTATTTAATGACAGTCAGTATATTGAAGGTTTAACGAATAGTTTATTCGTATCAGTAACAGTATCTCTGGTAGCAACAACGCTCGCTTTTTTTTGTTCATATTCACTTGTAAATTCAAATTTTAAAGGAAAAAGTATACTAAATTTATTTTTTTTGACTCCCTTAGTTGTTCCTCTAATATTAATAGGTATCAGTTTGAGATTCTATTTATCATCTCAAGGTTATGAACCATCATTATATTTAGTTACAATAGGTCAATCTATTTTTGTAATGCCACTGGCAATATTGAATTTATCAAACAGAATGTCTCAAATACCTAAAAATCTTGAAGAAGCTGCATGGTCCCTTGGAAGTTCGCGAATTAGAAGTATTTTTGAAATAGTACTTCCAGCTTGTAAATTTTCACTTATTGCAACATTTATTTTGACTTTTACATTTGCTTTTGATGAATTTATTATAGCTTATTTTTTAAACAATTTTTCAATTACATTGCCTATTAAAATTTGGACATCATTAGTAACAGGTTTTGATCCTGCTATAAATGCTATAGGAACTTTAGTATTTTTAACATCTTTAACTCTTGGCTTGACTGCACAATTACTATTTATGAAAAAATGATATCAAAATCTATAAAATTAAAAAATATAAATAAACAGTTTGATGATGTAAAAGTTGTCCATTCATTTAATCTTAATATTGATGCAGGTGAATTTGTTACTTTATTAGGTCCTTCAGGTTGTGGAAAAACAACACTTCTTAGAATGATAGCTGGATTAGAACATGTCACATCTGGAAATATTTATATTGGTAATGAAGATGTAACAACAACACCTCCAAATAAAAGAGACACAAGTATTATGTTTCAAGATTATGCTTTGTTTCCTCATATGAATATTGAAAAAAATATAGGATATGGATTAAAGTTAAAAAAAATTGAAAAAAATATAATCAAAGAAAAAACAATGCTATGGTTAAAGAAAATTGGTTTAGAAAATTATAAATCGCGAATGCCATATGAAATTTCTGGAGGTCAAAGACAAAGAGTAGCTCTTGCACGATCTTTAATAGTAGAGCCTGGGGTACTTTTACTTGATGAACCTTTAGGAGCACTTGATGCTAATTTAAGAAAAAATATGCAGATTGAACTAAAAAAAATTCACTCTGAATTTGGTATTACCTTTGTTTATGTGACTCATGATCAAGAAGAAGCCTTAAGTATGTCTACAAGAATTGTGCTTATGAAAAGTGGTAAGATAGAACAACTATCTAAGCCAAATGAATTATATGAAAAGCCAGTTACTTCATTTGCTGCTAAATTTATGGGCTTCGCTAATGTATTTTCCATTAATGATCTAAATAATATTAATAATAAAAATTTAGTTGATTATTTAGAGACAGAAGATTCACATGCTAATAAATTATGTTTTAGATCAAAGGATATAGATTTTAGTATTTCAGAGCAAGGTAACTTTAGAGTTATTTCAAAAAATTATTATGGTGACTCACATAAATTTCAAGTTATAAATAGTAAAGATTTAATAATTAATTTGTCAACATCAGATTCAAATTCTTCAAAAATTACTTTAAATACCAAAATTGATTTAAAAATTAATAGCAATAAAATTGTTTTACTTAAGGGCTAATTAAAAAATGTTAATAACAAAAAAATTTGAAAGCTCAGCTGTTAATACTTTTAAGAATGGTAATCCTGTTAATTTTGTGTATGGTAAAAATGAATTTTTATATACTAGAAAAAATATAAAATATTTAGATCTTGTTTGTGGATCGGCAGTTACAATTTTAGGTCATGGAAATACAAAACATAAGAAAATTGCTAGAGAGGTTATCAATACTGGTATATTTCATACAGGAACAAGATTACCTAATAAATATAGAGAGCAATTATATTTAAAATTAAATGAGATTTTACCAAATAATCTTAACTGTTTTCATCTCGCTAATTCTGGAACGGAGGCAGTTGAAACTGCTTTAAAAGCAGTTCAATTTGCTACTGGTAAAAAAGGTGTAATTTCATTTACTGGAGGTTATCATGGCAGAACTATAGGTGCTCTCTCAGTAACTTATGACAAAAAACTAAGAAATAATTTTCATACATTAACAAAAAACATTTTTTTTCCTTATCCAGGAACTTATAAAAATAAAAAAGAAAAATATACATTAAAAGAATGTTTATCATACGCTAAAAATTATATTTCAAAAAATAAGAAATCTCTTCCCCCAGCTGCAATTATTGAATGTGTTCAAGCAGTAAGTGGTATAATTATTCCTCCTAAAATATTTATTAGAGAAATTTTTAAACTTTTTAAAAAAAATAAGATTTATATAATTGTTGATGAAATTTGGAATGGTATGGGGAGAACTGGTAAATTTTTTAGTTTTCAAAAATTTAATGTAAAACCAGATATTGTTTGTCTAGGAAAAGCATTAAGTTCAACTTTACCTTTATCTGCTGTAGCTGGTCCAAAAAAATTACTTAAAAGTTGGCCTTCTGGAATTCACACTAGCACATTTCAAGGTAATCCAGTAGCTTGTGCGCTTTCAACTTCAACAATAAACCAAATTATTCAAAATAATCTTCTAGATAGAGTAAAGGAAATAGAAAATATTTTAAAAGATAGTCTTTTCACTTTAAATCAAGCTATCTTTATAAAAGAAATAAGAGTCTTTGGAGCTCAAGCTGGTATTGAATTTATTAATTCAAAAGGAAATCCAAATAAAGAAATAGTAGAAAAATTAGTTAAAAAATTACTTTTAAAAAAAATAATTGTTTATGCTGGTGGAGAAAAAGGGAATGTTTTAATGTTAATTCCACCTATAATAATTAAATATATAAACTTAAAAAAATCTTTAAATATAATTATAAAAGAGATTTTAATTTAAAATAATTTATTTTTTTAATAATCTATTCTTTTTGTTTTTAATTTATTAAATTTCTAATTTTTTAAAATTTTCTTTTTGGATATATATTTTTTTTAAATTTTAATATTAATTTTATTAAAAGTTTTTAATATAATATTAAAAGCTTTTTTAATACTGGAGGTAGGTATGATTATTGGTGGTATAAGGCCTATAACATTAGAATTTTTACCACACTCCCAAGTTATAAGTTTATTTTTTAAAAGATTATATCTTATTAAATTTGTATAATCCGGATTTTCAAAATATTTAGTATCTATTTCTATACCCCACATAAAACCTACCCCCCTAATTTTTTTAACAAACTTAAATTTTTCTAATTTTTTCATTTCGGTCTTCATATTTATGGAAATATTTTCAATTTTATCCAAATACTTAATTTTTTTAATATATTTTAAAAAAAAGAGGCTTAAATTAATAGCAATGATATTACCTTGAAAAGTTGATGATTGGGCTCCAGGAAAATTATGATTTATTTTTTTTGTAAAAGCAACTAATCCTAAGGGTAATCCACAAGCTAAAGATTTACCTAAAATTAATATATCAGGTTTAATCTTGTAATAATTGTAACCAAAATCAAATCCAGTCTTACCAAATCCAGTCCAAACCTCATCAAATATCAACAATTTATTATGATTTGTTGTTATTCTTCTTATTTCTTTTAAAAATTTTGATTCACTAAAAATAAAACCAGAAGTAGCTTGAATTGGCTCAATAATAACTGCTGCTAAATCTTTTTTATGTTTAATAAATTTTTTTTTGAAATCTTCTATGCTATTAAACTTACATTCTATAAAGTTAGTATTTGTAAAAAAATTATTGTTTATGCCTTTCATGCCAGAACTAGACAAAGCATAGCCAGTCCTACCATGATAAGATCCTTCAAAATAAATTATTTTTCTTTTATTGGTGTGATGAAAGGCTAACTTTAATGCTGTTTCTGTTGCTTCAGTGCCATTAGTTGCAAGATTAAATATCGAAAATCTTTTATCTAAAAAATTTGATAATTCATTAAAAAATTTATAATGATCACTAGAAAGAAAATGTGGGCCAGAATGTATAAAACCACGATTAACAACTTTAGTTAAATTTTTAATAATAAAATTATTTTGATGACCCAATACTGATGTACCAGAACCACATGCAAAATCTAAATACTTTGATCCATTTTTATCAATTAAAATTTCATTTTTTCCTCCTATAAAAACAGGTGGATATTTAGTCAATCTAAAATATTTACCTAAATTTGAAATATAATTGTATCGCATTATTTTATTTTTTTGATTGTATCTTTTACTAATAGCATTGGAGAAGAATAAATCTTATTTTTGATTTTTTTTTGTAAATATTTTTTATAGTATCTAACAGCTATACCTCCACCTATAAATAATAAATCACTATTTAAATTTTTAAATTTTTTATAATCTATTATATTCTTAGTTGAATTAATCTCTTTTTCAGATTTAAAATTTAAATTAAATATTTTATCAATTATTTTTTTATCCTTAATCAATTCTAAAAAAGTATTTGTAATATTATTTTTATATGGTGATACAATTGATATTTTATTTTTATGATTATTTATAAAATTTAAAGAAGAAGTAACAATATTTAAAACTGGAACATTAAGTTTTTTTTTAAAAAATAATTCTGATTTTAGTATGTATTTTTCGCCATTAAGAACACTACTAGCAAAGTCACATAAAATTAATGCATCTAAGTTATCTAATTTTATATTTTTTAGAAATTGTGAAACAAACTTAATTTTACCCTCTTTAATTAATAGTTCTTTTTTAAATGATCCTGAAACAGGGTATCTAATAATTAATAGTTCATAATTGGATGATAAATAACTCCAATACTCAGAATCATTCAATCCATCAGATGGCCAAGCCATTCCAATATATTTCTTCATACGATAAGTTTTCTCTCAAAATATCTTGATGCGACAAGCAAGAAACTAATAATTATTAGATACATTGCAGTAGCTTCAATTAATGTCTCTATTACAACAAAATACTCAAATATCACATCATTCATAATTTTTGTTAACTCATTTACTGAAATAACTGATAGCAACGCTGAAGCCTTTATAACATTTATTAATTCATTAGTAATGGGAGGTAAGGATCTTTTAATTATTTGAGGATATAAGATATAAATTAATATCTGAAATTTATTTAAACCTAATATTTTGCCAGCCTCATTCTGCCCTTTTTCAAGATTTAAAACTGCATTTCTAAAAATTTCAATTGTATAACCAGCACCAATAAAACTTAAGGCAGTAATACCAGTCCAAAATTCATTTAAATAAATGCCAATATAGGGTAAGCCAAAATAAATTATAGAAATTTGTACTAATTGAGGTACACCTCGGGTAAATTCAACAAAACATCTTATTAAAACATTAATAAATTTTCCAGAAGTTAGAGCTATCATGGAGACTAGTAAGCCAAATAAAACACTAAAAATTAATGATAAAAAAGAAATTTGAAGAGTCAAAAAAGAGGCTTTTAAAACTCTAGGAAATATCTCTATCATAAAATTAATGTCTAACATATTCTATTTTGCTAAATTAATATTTGATGAATCATCTTTGCTTTTTTGAAGATATGAAGCAATAAAACTTGTGCCTAGAACCAAGGGCAAATACAACATTGCCTGTAAAGCTAATAATTCAATAAACTTAAAACTGTTACCTTGTAAATTTATCGCTGCTTTATGAAGCTCTAATAAAGCAATTACAGATAAAATAGCAGACGCTTTAATCAAGTGAGAGGCTTCATTAGCTGTGGCAGGCAACATTCTTTTAATCGCTTGGGGTAATATTATAAAAAACATTGTATTAAAAAAACTCATTCCAAGTGTTTTAGAAGCTTCATATTGACCTTTTGGAATAGATGATATTGATGCACGAGAAATTTCAGTCTGATATCCTGCAGAATTAAAAGTTAATGCAATGACACCCACCCAAAAAACATCAAGCTGAATTCCAACTTTTGGTAATAATAAATATGCCGCATATATTTGAATAATTATTGGAGTACAAAGAACAAACCACACATAAGATCTAGTAATTAAATTAAAAGGATTAAGTTTTGAGAAAACAGAATTTATGGTTCCAAAAAATAAACCTATAAAAAAAGCAAAAAAAAGAGAAACGAAACTTACTTTTATAGTTACCCATAAAGCGGGTAGAAGTCTCGGAAAGACTTCTACCATGTAGATTAAATCCACTTTTTTAATTTACCAAGCTGGAGCTTGATCTGGCAATGTATCAATAAATGATTGGCCAAACCACTTTTCTTGTATTTTAGCAAGAGTGCCATCTGATTTCATATCTCTAATAGCATTATCAAAAGCATTTCTTAGATCGTCATCTTCTTTAGTAAATGCCATAGAAGTATACTCTTGAGCCCATTGATCAGATGCAAATGGCAATACCATAAAGTTATCATCAGTCTTTGCAAATTCCAATAAACTAACTAAAGTTGAGGCATAAGCATCAATTCTTTTAGCTCTCATAGCTTCATATGCAACTGCATCGCTATCGTATGATTTGATATCTCCATTATAAGAAATACCAACCTCTTCAGCAGAAATTTGTAGTTGATCTAACTGCGGAGTACCTGCACCAGCACTAACTGTTTTTCCTCCAAGATCAGATCTATCACTTATACCTGAGTCTTTTAAAACAATAATACCAGAAGCTGCATTCATGTATGGAATAGAAAAATTAACTCTTTGATATCTTTTTTCCGTAGCAGTCATGCCACCTAAAATTAAGTCAAAACCTCCATCATACATTGTTTGTATAACTGTAGACCAATTTGTATCTTGTGATACTGCGTCTACACCTAATCTTTTTCCAATCTCATTAGCTACATCGATATCATAACCAACTAAATTTCCACTATCATCCATATATTCAAATGGTTTGTATCCGACTTCTAAACCAAATACGAATTTACCTGCTGATTTTACATCATCTAGCGCTCCTGCAAATACAACAGAGCTAAAGAATAGCATTGATAAAAAAATAGAAATAATTCTCATAATATAACCTCCCTTTGAAAAATTATTAATTAGAATTTTATAACAAAAAAAAATAAAAAAATAGTCAATTTTATTCATTTTTATGAATAATTTATTATTTATACGTATTCTAGTGATGAATTTCCTTTAAATATAGATTCAAGAGAATAAGCAACATCAATTAAATTAAGATCTGAATTTTTTTTTGATATTAATTGTATTCCAAAAGGCATTTTTCCATCAATATCTCCACATGGAATTACAATAGCAGGTCCTCCAAATAAAGTAACACCATATGATATAGCTTCCCACTTTAAATAATTTTCCATATCTTGTCCGTCTATTTGTTTTGGATATTCTTCTTCATGAGCAAAGGGTTGAACCGATGCTGCTGGAGTAATTAATAAGTCATATTTTTCAAAAAATTTTTCAGTATTTCTATATATTCTTGTATGTTCATTCATTGCCCATCCAATATCTTTAATCGTAATAGATGAAGCTCTTTTCAATTCATCAACTATTACATCACCTAAGGACTCTGGATGACTTTTATTTATTTCAGTAAAGTCATTCACGAACCCTATTCCTCTTAAAAGATAGAAGGTTCTATCCGCATTTGACATTTTAGGATGATCAAACTCAATTTTTTCAAAAAAATTTTTAATTAAGTCCAATTTTTTATCAAACGTTTTTCTACATAAATTACTCATTGGTGCAAAACCAAGATCATAAGAAATAGCTACTTTTAATTTTTTTGTATCTATGTTTTTTGGAGACAAACACAAGTTCTTCTTTTTATTAACGTGTGTTGGAATTGGATCTAGATTGCATTCACCTACCATTCCACTTAGTAAAATTTTTAAGTCAGTAACGTTTCTAGCCATTGGTCCCTCAACGTCAAATGGAGACCAGCCCATGCTTCTTCTTGAAGTAGGAACAAAGCCTACTGAAGGTCGCATTCCTACTATATTACAAAATGAAGCTGGAGTTCTTAAACTACCAGCGAAATCAGACCCCATGGCAAGAGGTAACATTTGTGCAGCAATAGAAACAGCAGTACCCCCACTTGATGCACCACAGCTTTTTGAAATATCATATGGGTTGTTAGTTGTTCCAAATAATTTGTTAGTTGTAGTTGCGCCAAAACCATGTTCTGGTACATTTGTTTTTCCAGGAAAAATTGCTCCATTTACTCTCATGTTTGAAACTATATTATCATCTTCCTTTGGAATATAATTTTTAAAAAGATCTGAACCTTGAGTAGTTGGAACACCTTCTATATCATTCAAATCTTTGACTCCTACTGGTATTCCAAACAAAGGATAATCAAGAAAATTTACATCTTTTATCTCTGGCAATTTTTTTAATTGTTCATAGGCTTTATCAAAACATCTTATTGGAAATGCATTCAATTTTGGATCTAAAATTTCAATTTTTTTAATTGTTGAGTCTAAAATCTCTTTTGGCGTAAAATCTTTTTTTAAAAGACCTTTTCGCAATTCAGAAACTGTTAAAGTATTAATTTCCATCAATGTTTTAAAATTTGTTCTAAAAAAATTTTTGTTCTATCTTCACTTGGATTATTAAAAAAATTATCAGGTGTATTTTCTTCTACAATTTGACCATCATCCATAAATATAATTTTGTTAGCTAAATTTTTTGCAAAACCCATTTCGTGTGTAACAACTATCATTGTCATACCTAAATGTGCTAAATCAGACATTACATCAAGAACTTCTTTTATCATTTCTGGATCCAAAGCTGATGTAGGTTCATCAAATAACATTATACCAGGATTCATAGCTAACGATCTAGCTATTGCACATCTTTGTTGTTGTCCTCCAGATAATGTAGATGGGTATTTATCTTTTTGATCTTTTATTTTGACTTTATTTAAAACTTCTATTGCAATTTTATTAGCTTCATTTTTCTTATATTTTTTAACTTTTCTAAGAGGTAAAGTTATATTTTCAAGTATAGTCAAGTGTGGAAAAAGATTAAACTGCTGAAATACCATACCAAAAATATTATTCTTCATTACTTCTTTTTCAGACATTTTGTTATTATTAATTAAAATTTCACCACTGCTATATTTTTCAAGACCAGCAATGGCTCTTATTAAAGTTGACTTTCCAGATCCTGAAGGTCCACAAACAACAATAATATCCTTTTTTTTTAAAGATAAGTTAATTCCTTTTACTGCATGAAATTTATCATAGTGTACATTTAAATTTTTAATATTTAATATATCTGACATTGAATATTATTTTTTTTCAGATGCTATGATTGCAATTTCGACTAATGCATCCTCTCCTATATCGGATACTTCAACCAAATTTCTAGCAGGAGGATTTTCTGGAAAAAATTCTCCAAAAACTTTGTTTACTTGATCTTTGATTGAAAGATCTGTCACATATACGATAGTCATACCTATTGTTTCAATAGAACCGCCTGCTTCATGCAGTATGGTTAAGCAATGTTCCATAGATAATTTAGCTTGTTCATAAGCTCCTTTAACAATTTGCCCACTGATCATATCTCTTGGCATTTGACCACCAATATAGATTGTGCCATTAATAATATTACACTGTGATACGGGTGATACAGATAATGGAGCTTTATTTGTATTAATTACTTTTTTCATTATTTCTCTTTAACATAATTTACAGTTGATAAAAATTCTTCAAAACCCCAAATACCACCTTCTCTTCCTATTCCTGATAAGTTATTTCCACCAGTGGGACTGCCAGGACTTTGAATTTTTGTAGTATTAATTCCTATACTTCCAAAATCTAATTTTTTAGCTAAATTAATAATTCTTTTACTACTAGAGAAAAGATAAAAAACCAAAGAATATTCTGATGAAGAAATTTTTTTAAATAATTTTTTTTCATTATTGAAATATGATATTCCAAGTAATGGACCAAATGTTTCAATTTTATCATAAATGTTATCATCAAAATTAGATTCTGTAACTATAAGTGGATATAGATTTGCAGTATCTTCATTACTTTTAGATTTAACAATTAATCTATTATATCTTAATGATTTGTTTTTTAATTTTTCTAAAAAACTATAATGTTTATTTGAAATAACAGGACCAAAATCAGGCTGAACTTTTTGATTAATATTTCCACAAAATAATTTATTAACTTTAATCTTTAATAGATTTTCAAATTCACTTTTTATATTTTTTTTTACAAAAACTTTATTTATTGAAGAGCAGGCTTGGCCAGCAGCTTTAATTTTCCTTATAATTATTTCGTTAATAATATTATTTAAATTATGTTTATCACATACAACCGCATAGTTAATTCCTCCTAATTCAAATATTTTTTTTTGCAAATGCTTAGTTTTAATATTATTTAATTTTAATCCTATTTCTGTTGATCCAGTAAATGTAATTAGTTTTATTTTTTGATTCTTAATTATTCTATTAATATTATTTTTTTTCTTAATATATACAAATTTTAAGAATTTTTTTATTTCTTTAGGCAAACTTAAATCTATAAATTTACATAATTTTAGGTTGTATGAAGAAGTTTTTACTATCAAAGGAGAGCCCGAAGCAATTGAGGGTGCAATTTTTCTAATCATGCCAGCTAATGGATCATTATAAGGGGTAATAGCAAAAACTATTCCTCTAGATTTTACAAATATTTCTCTGTTTTTATCTTCTAAAGTTACAAATTTATACTGATTCAAAATTTTAAGAGAGTAATTTATAAATTCAATAGCATAGTTAAACTCCCCTATTGACTCATCTAAAGTTTTGTAAACTTCAAAATTTATGAGTTTTATAAATTGCTTCTTATTCTTTAAAAGAAAGGATTTTAAAAGTATAAGTATTTTTTTTCTTTTATTAATACTAGTTAAATTATCAAAATGTTTTTCTAATTTATTTATTTTGTTATCTATATTTCTAATAATTGTAGGGGTTATCTTTTTCTTACCATTAAGTAAATTGTCAACTATTTTATTAGTAGAGCTCATGTTTATCCATAATTTTTAAAATAGAATTAAGTTCATTTGTTTTTTTTTCAAAACAAAATCTATAATAGTTTTTATATATATTTCCAAATGCAGTTCCGGATAAATAAAATAATCCATTTTTTTCACAATTTTCAACAAAATTTTTAAAATTTTTAATTTTGGGAAATAAATAAAAAGATCCATCTGGTTTATAAAATTGAACATTTTTTGATTTTAAAAAATTTGTAATTATATTTAAATTACTAAGTGTAGCTGATTTATGGAGCTTAAGAATATTCTTCTTATGATCAATAACAATGTTTTGGGCAACTGAACTAGGAGCACCATTAATCGCAACATGGATATTTGTAAAAGTTTTTAATAAATTTTTAAAACTTAAGATGGCTCCTAATCTCAAACCTTGTAAATGAAAATTTTTAGAAAAGGAGTTTATAATTATTAAATATTTACTACTTAATTCTTTTTTTATAATTAATTCATTTTCATTAAATACGTAGGATGAAAAACTTTCATCAATCACAAGATAACATTTCAATGCTGAACAAATTTTTATTAATTCATTTAAAGTATTATTTTTAATTATTTTTCCAGTAGGATTATTAGGATTAGTTAAAATTAATATTCTAATTTTATGCTTAATTATAAATTTTTTTAATTTTTGTAAATTTAAATTAAAATTATCTTTAAGATGTGTATTATAAAAAAAAGATTTTGCATTACATAGTTTAATTAAATCCGTATATGTTGGCCAATTTGGATTTATTACACATATATTTTTTTGATTTTGATTAATTAATCCTCTAAAAACACAATATAGAGCTGCTTTAGCTCCGTTTGTAATAAGAATATCATGTTTTAATTTATCAATATGTTGCCAATCTTCAAAAAGATAATTTTTAGCAATATCTTTTAATCTTTCATCACCTGACAGACTTCCCTGCAAATTAAAATAATTTAAATTAATATTTTTTAGATTTTTTCGATTAAAAGAAGGATTACTTAGAGAGTAAGCTTGATTTCCAGATTTATTGATAAAACATATTTTTTCTTGAAGAGATAATGTAACAGATTTTCTAAGCATTTTAAAATTACGTTATATAACCAATAAAAAGATAAAAAAACAGTTGTTTTTTTTCATTTATATGAAATAAAAATTCATTTTTATGAATAAATAAAAATGTGTATGAATGTTTAATTTACTATCAAAATTCTGAACATTGTGAACAGACCTTCTAAGGATTTAAATCAACCAACTGTTGTCTATACAGGAAAATTTACAGGTCGTTCTCCCCAAGACAGATATATTGTAAAAACAAATAAAAATAAAATTGAATGGGGAGTAAGAAATAAATCTATTTCCGAAAAAGTTTTTGAAAAACTTTATAGAAAAATAAAAAAATATTTATTTAAAAAACTAAATTATAAAATTGTAACTAACGCAATATCTGATGAAAAAATAAGTTATGAAATAAAATTAATTACTGAGGAAGAATGGTATACTAAATTTGCTAAAAATATTTTTAGAAATGATAATTATCATACCTTAAGTAACAAAATATCAATTTTTCATGCACCCAATTTTCAATTAAATACACATAAAGAATTAAAAAATAAAAATTTTGTTATTATGCATCCAGATAAAAAAATAATTTTAATTGCTGGAACTGGATATGCAGGAGAAATTAAAAAATCTGTTTTTTCTTTATTGAGTATTGATTTAGTTAAAAAAGATATTTTACCCATGCATTGTTCTGCTAATTATGATGAACAGAATTATACAACACTATATTTTGGTTTATCTGGAACAGGCAAAACGACCTTATCTTCAGATTCTTCTAAAAAATTAATAGGTGATGATGAGCATGGCTGGTCTACTTCAGGTGTTTTTAATATTGAAGGAGGTTGTTATGCAAAAGTATCTGGTCTAGATAAAAATAAAGAACCTGAAATTTATAAATCTACAATGCACCCTTCTACAATTATTGAAAATGTAGTTCTAAACTATGATAACAAAATAAATTTTGATGACACATCAATTACAGAAAATACGCGATCATGTTATTCTTTGGATACTATAGATAATTTATATGAAGATTCATTAGCTCCACACCCAAAAAACATTATTATGTTATCTTGTGATGCGTTTGGAGTCCTTCCTCCAGTTTCAAAACTAAATGTAGATCAAGCGGTTTATCAATTTATTTCTGGTTATACTGCTAAAATAGCTGGGACAGAGTTAGGAATTAAAAAGCCAAGTGCTACTTTTTCTCCCTGTTTTGGTGGACCTTTTATGCCTTTATTTATTAAAGAGTATGCTCACTTATTTAGAAAGCGACTAGAGAAATATCATGCACAATGTTGGCTCATTAATACTGGTTGGTGGGGTGGTCCTTACGGAGTAGGAAAAAGAATTGATTTAAGTATTACAAGACTAATACTTGATAATTGCATTAACAATTTTTATAATGATAATAATTTTGTTAAGAGTGAAATTTTAGATTTAAAATTTCCCCAATACTTAAATAAAGATAAAAAAATTAATTTAAATCCTTTAGAGAAATGGGAAGATAAAAAAAAATATAAAATTGCTGCAAATAATTTAAATCAGTTATTTGAAAAAAACTTTTTAAAATTCAGTTAAATTCTCAAAAAATTATAAGGTTAGTTGTCATTAATCATATGAAATCATTGCAAAAATTATCTTATTTTTCCTTCTCACCATTCCTCGTGGTTTATAAAATTATTAGATTAACTTAAGAACCAAAACTATATCCTGCAGACCTTACTGTTCTTATATAATCTTCTTTCACATCATTATTAATAGCTTTTCGAAGCCTTCTTATATGAACATCTACTGT
>Ga0114933_10002667_pt1 | contig 18102 bp, 20 predicted proteins | sample 4SBtaG_FD_89691 | JGI IMG/M metagenome (GOLD analysis project Ga0114933, IMG submission 89691) | Deep subsurface microbial communities from Kolumbo volcano to uncover new lineages of life (NeLLi) - 4SBTROV12_W25 metaG | ecosystem: Environmental > Aquatic > Marine > Volcanic | place: Kolumbo... | reverse complement strand
TGTCCCTCGGGGTTCGAGGCGAAGGGCGAGACCGGTGGCTCCAGCGAGCGGAGGTAGGCCGCCAGCGCATCGAGCTCGGGCGACAAGCCCTCCAGTGCTTCACCGAAGGGATCGTCCACATAGTCATTATCGTTGATGAATCCTGAGCCGCCCATGGACTCCCGGATGTCCCGCTCGAAGTCCTGGACCTCGTCGAAGTTGGCCGACCAGTGGAGCGGGCCCTCGCCGGACATGCCGAAGAGCGCCTTCGTGTTCCTGAGCCCCTCACCCCGCGAGGTGAAGTCCCAGGTCCGCCCGTCGTGCTCCCCGTCGAGGTGGCAGCTCGCGCAGCTCATGTAGGAGTCCGCGGCCATGCGCCGGTCGGCGGCGCCGTAGAAGACCTTCTTGCCGTAGAGCACCTCGTCGTCGAGGACCTCGTCCAGATCGCCGAGGAGGTCGATGGCCTCGACGACGCGGAGCTCGGCGACGGAGCCCTCGGCGATGACCAGGCTGCGGTCGAACTCGGCGTTCGCCCAGACGGCGTCCTCGAAGGCGACGAGGCCGGTGACGCCGTGTCCGATGCGCTGCACGCCGCCGGCCCGCTGCATCGTCCATGGATCCAGCACATCAATGATTTGTGCACCGATATGCGCTACATAGAGCCAGTCGCCCCGCGGCGAGTAGACCGCGGAGCTGGCCAGATCCCGGTTGTCGAAGGCGGGCTCGGGCACAACCTCGCCGATCAGCGAGACGTGCCGCATCTCGGACCGCGCGGTGGTCTCGTGGGTGAGCGCCAGGCCATCGCGGACGAGGCCGCGCTCCATGTTCGCCTTGAGTCCGGGCAGGACCGCGGTGCGCCCGTCCGGGTTGACGACGATGCGCTGCAGGAAGTTCGGCAGCCCCCGCGCGTCGGTGTCGCTGTCCGGTCCGGGATCCGCGGGGAGCACGCCCTCGACATCCTCGATCCACCAGCGCCCGCCGTCTTCGGGGGAGCGGTGCTGCGACCAGAGCAGCTGCCCATCGAGCCAGGCGAGACCTCGTAGATCCCGCTGTCCGGACCAGCCCTCCTCCCAGAGACCCAGCCACGCGGTGACCGCCACACCATCGTCGGTGTGCACGATGCCGAAGGGCCGCGAGCCCACGTCGAGCTCAGTGGTGACCCCGTCCACCCAGATCGCGTCGCCCTCGCAGGCGACCGCGACGGAGCCCTCGAGGACGGAGACCGAGCGCGGCTTCGAGCAGACCTCGAGGTGCTCGAGCACGGTCCTGCTCTCGACATCGACCACGGCGACCCGGTCGAAGTCCGGCATCACGGCCCAGACCGTCTCTCCGTCGGTGGCGATCGACGCGGAGGTCCGCGGGGGCGTGACCAGCGGCTCCCAGACCACGGTGACCGGCACCTGCAGGGTCTCGGTCCGTCCCTCGGACGAGGTCCCCACAACCGACGCGACATAGTGTCCCGGCGCCTCGTAGACGTGCTCGACGACCTCTCCCGGGACCTGGCTCCCGTCGCCCGGGAACCACACGAGGTCGCCGATGCCCGAGGCCTCGAGGGGCACCGGCTCGCCCACGATCCCGTAGATCGCGTCGGCCTCGACCGAGACACGGAGCAGGTCCGCGCCCCCGGTGCAGCCCAGGATCAGCGCGAAGGCCACTCGTCGATCTCCGCGCCGGTCGAGAAAGAGAAGCGGAGCTCGTCCTCGGTCGGATTGAGCGTGCTGTCGGCGATGCCCCCGGTCGGCACCGAGACGAAGTAGGTCGTGTCGGGCAACAGCTCCTCGTCCGGGGTGAAGTTGACCAGGTTCTCCTGCACGTTGAAGCGTCCGGGCACTGCCGCGCCGGTCCCGTCCCAGACCCGCAAGGACCCCGAGTGCACCGAGCGGATCTCGAGCAGCTCGTCGAAAGACAGGCCGATGCGTGCGGTGAGCGCCACCTGCGTCGCGCCGTCCGCCGGATTGGTGAGCTCGGCCACCGGGCCACGGGCGTCGATCGCCGTGTCCCAGGGCACCATCGTGGTGGCGAGCGAGTCGACCGCGCCCGAGTCCACCGAGAGCACGGCGACGTTCCCGATCGGCGTGATGGTGTCCATGTCGCCGGCCAGGTCGAAGCGGTGGATCTCCGTCATGTTCGCCGGGTCCGAGAAGTCGTAGATCGACCCGAACTCGGACTCGCCCTGGAAGAGTCGGTCCTCGTGGCGGAAGACGTAGCCGCCGTCCCCCTCCGCGTTCAGGAAGCCCCCGACCCACGTGGGTTCGCTCGGATCGCTGATGTCGTAGACGATGGGACCGCCCAGGTCCGCCTTGCGCGCGAAGAGCCCGTACTTGCCGCCGGTGTTGGCGAAGTAGTAGGCGACGACGTCGCCCTCCTCGTCCCGGACGTCCCAGTCGCCGCCGGCGATCGGGCCGAGCTCGCCGGGCACGCTCAGGTCGTACATCACGGTCTTGGCGGCCCCGGCCGAGGACGACATGCCGACGTTGCCGAGGACGTGCATCGAGCCCACGACCTGGGGCACGAAGGGGCCCACGTGGTTGATGATCTCGGGGTTGAGCGGGTCCGAGACGTCGATGACGTACGTCCCGAGCAGGCCGGCGGAGACGTAGAGCTCGTCGCCTTGCCAGAAGGTCGAGAGCGAGACCCAGAAGTAGGCCTCGGGGTAGAGGAACTCGGGCAGGTCGATCTCGGCGACCCACTCGGCGTTCTCCTTGTCGGTCACGTCCCAGATGCCGACGCCGCCGCGGGCGCCCTCGTCGCGGATCGAGTCCACCGCCAGGTACTCGCGGCCGTCGACCCATCCGAAGGCGAGGGTGTGGGACTCGCGCATGCCGGCGTCGTAGACCTCGGCGACCTTGACCGGCTCGCAGGGGTCCGAGACGTCGAACCAGGCCAGGCCGCCGCCTCCGGACTCGGGGGCCCAGGGCATCAGCAGGTAGCCGTCGTGCATGACGACCAGGTTGTGGTGCTCGCTCTCGAGCTCCGGATCCCCGTAGAGGCTGGCGCAGGCCACGCCGATGTCGGCCTCGTCGAAGGCGACCTGGGGACCGCCCGGGCCCTCGGTGGTCCAGTCGCCAGGCTCCGGGAGCTCCTCGAGTCGAGGACCGCAGGCAAGCAAGAACAGCATTCGGCCTGCTATCCCGATCCGGTTTGACGCCAGCTGTGTAACTTGGTTACCAAGTAACTGAGTCGGCACCCCCGAAGGAGATCCATGTTCCTGCTGCCGGCCTGCAACGGCCCCGAGGTCACCTACCAGGCCGAGGTCCGCCCGCTCGTCGATGAGCACTGCGCCGCCTGCCACACGGACGGAGGCGTCGCGACGACCGCCCTGGACCAGCCCGAGGTGGCCTTGGCGATCGGCCCCTCGATCGTCGACGAGGTCCTCTCGCGACGAATGCCCCCCTGGGGCCAGGATCCGGACTGCCGGCCCTCGAACGGCGACCTCCGCCTCTCCGAGGACGAGCTCGCGGTCTTCCAGGCCTGGGCCGACGCGGACTTCCCCGCCGGCGACGAGGCCGACTACGTGCCCGGCACACCCTGGGAGATCGAGGAGCTGCCCGATCCGGACGTCGTCATGACCATGCCGTCCTATACCCCCTCGGACGCGTCAAGTGATGATTATCGCTGTATTCCCCTGGGCGATCCCCTGAGCGAAGACCTCCTGCTCCGCGGCCTGGCCGTGATCCCGGACCAGGTCGCCGAGGTCCACCACGTCATCCTCTACGCCGTCGCTCCAAGCGGCCAGGAGGACATGGAGCCGCTCTCCGCCCTGGACGAAGCCCCCGGCTGGGAGTGCTTCGGCGACGCGGGCCTGGACGACGCCCAGACCGTCGGCGGCTGGGCCCCCGGCGACGACGACCAGCTGCTGCCTCCGGACCTCGCCAAGCGCGTCCCGGCCGGCTCACAGTTCGTCGTGCAGATGCACTACAACCTCGACGCCGTCGACACGCCGACCGAGGACGCGACACAGGTCCGCATGTGGCTCTCCGAGGGCGAGCCGGACTGGATCGTCGGCGCCTTCCCGGTGGCCGACACCCAGCTGGAGATCCTGCCCGGCCAGGAGACCGTCGAGGTCGGCATCAACCGCATCCCGGTGGACGCGGTCATCCTGGGTACGAGCCCCCACATGCACCGCCTCGGACGGAGCCTCACCACCGAGGTCGTACGCGCAGACGGCAGCCGGGAGTGCCTGTCCAAGATCGACGCCTACGACTTCGACTGGCAGCGCGACTACCGCTTCGACGAGGCGGACCAGGTCAGCCTGTCGATCGAGGATCACATCGAGATCACCTGCACCTTCGACAACTCCGAAGGCTCCGAGACCGTCACCTGGGGAGACGGCACCCAGGACGAGATGTGCCTGGACTACCTGGCCCTGTTGGTCCCCTACTACGGGGCCGGCGAGGACGGCGTCTGCGCGGGCGTCACGAGCTGTGCCCAGGACTGCGATCCGGCCGATCCCTACTGCACGATCAGCTGCATGACGGCGGCCGGCGAGAGCTGCATGAAGTGTGGTCTGGAGCAGCTCTTCGAGCCCTGCATCCGCGACCAGTGCAGCGTCGCGCCGATCGCCGCCTGCCTGCTCCCCTGCGCCGAGGGCGAGGAGCAGTACGTCGACTGCATGTACTCGGACTGCCGAGAGGAGTTCACGGAATACTGGGCCTGTGCCGAGCCGCTCCTCTCCGAGTGCGCCGGAGAGGTCTGCCCCGGGCTGTGAAACGCAAGAGCATCGCCGACGCTGTCTTCGAGGCCACGGCGTTGGCGATCCTCGAGGGCCGCTGGGCTTCCGGCGACCCCTTCCCGCCGGAGCGTGTCGTCGCCGAGGAGTTCGACTGCTCTCGCGTGGTCGCTCGCCAGGCCATCCACCGCCTCGCGGACCTGGGCCTGCTCAAGGTCAAGCAGGGCGCGGGCACCGTAGTGCTGGGCGTGGACAACGCCGACATCCGGCTGATCGAGGTGCTGATGAAGCTCTCGGACCGGCTCGGGGACTACCAGGAGGACCTCGACCAGCACGAGCTGCTCTACGGCGTCGGCCCACTCACCGTCTGCGCAGCGAGGGCCTCGGACAGCCAACGCGTCGAGCTCGCGCGCATCGCCCGCGAGGCCGACGATGACACGCTCGGCGAGGCCTTCTGGGGCGCGATCGTCGAGGCCGGTGGAAACCGCATCTACCGCATGGAGATCCTGTGGTGGAGCCGCATCGAGGCCGAAGCCCCGGTCAAGGACGCCCTGCCCATCGGCATGCGGCGGCTCTTCTATACGAAGCTCGCGGACGCGATGGTGGCCCGCGAGGATCCTGTGCCCATCTACCTGAACACGGTGCGTGGTGTGCTGGGCCTCGGGCCCTGAGCCCACTGCTCCGTCGTCCGAACCGGGTGGTCTCCGCCAGCTCGCGCCAATGCCTGCGCTCCGGATCAGCCTTGGACCGTCACCACGATGCTCCGGGTGTGGGGCCGCGAGCGATGTTCCCACAATGGTCAACGAGGTCGAGGTCAGCGCCGCCTTTCACGTACGCCGCGTTGCTCCGGTGACCGGATCGCGGCGAAGAAAGTCGAGATTCCGGTTGAAAAAAAAAATCAGATAGGGCTACGGTCAGTCACCGCGTCGGGTGGGTCGCCAAGGGGGCGGGCTGACAGGCGCGGCACCTCCCCTCGTCGACGATCTGGCCGCCGACTGGACCCAGTACGTGCTCACCGACGAGACCTTCGAGCAGCTCGGTCCGGCGATCCAGGACCTCGTCATGCATGCTGTCGCCGTCAACTACAACACCGAGTTCCGCTGGAAGCTCGTGCTCCAGTACCGATGGAAGAATGGCAACTGGCAGGACGCCGACATCACCCCGGCAGCACAGACCAACGGCAACTAGTTCATCTCGCTCCCGTTCTCGGATCGAGCCAAGCTCGGCATGCGCATCCGCATCGTGCTGCGTTGCGCCTACCTCAACGGGCAGGGCAGCGTCGGCGATCAGGCCGACTTCAGCTTCGCCGCCGCCGTCCGCTTCTGGACGACCTGAGCCGTGATCGACCCGGCCCAACTTCGAGGCTTCCGGGACCGGCCGATTGAAGAGCACGAAGCGCGGGGACAGCTCGCGCCCGGAGTTCTGCGCCCGATCCCCGACACGCCGGTCCAGGACATTCGGCCACCCGCTGCACAGCAGGTGGTCGACCCGGCCCGCATCTTCGGAGGGCTGTGCCCAAGCGGGGAGTTCATGCGGTCGTGGGACACCTACGCGGATCTGAAGGACTGCCGCGTCCGCGTGGGGCACGTGAGCCAGTTCGGCGGTGAGAGCATGTCCGCCGAGCTCCCTTGGAACTATCAACCGAGCACGAATCGGGCGGAGATGTTCCGCGACTTCCTGCCGGTCTGGAACGCCAATGTCTTCGAGAACGAGTCCTTCTCCAATCTCGACGCCGAAGCCTGCATCGACTTCCGCAGGGACAAGACCCCGGGCCGGTTCTGGGATGAGGGCATGCTCTTCGAGTGCACAGCGATGGCACTTCGCACGCTCTTTTCGTACGCTGAGCTGATCGAGATTCCGACGGCGATGGTCGAAGCCAACCAGGACGCCGGTTGGCGGATGGCCAACCTCAGGAAGAACCTCCAGAGCGCGGACTGGCGCGTCGTGGTCGGTGATCCGACAGACGGGCCCATTTGCACCGCGGACTTCCAGGCTTTCGTTGCGTTCCTCCTGCTGAGCACCAGCATCCCGGCTCCCATCGCCGCCCAGGTCGCCCAGCGTCTGGCCAACTACGCCTCCGATGGAGACGACGCCTACATCGGCAACTGCTGCGAGGAGTCCGATGTCTACCTCTACCGAAACGTGTTCGGTCGGGTCGGCGCGGGCGAGGTCGAGCCAGGCGTTCGGCCGCTGACGCTGAAGCGGATCAGAGGGCGAATCGGCTCGACGCTACCAGACGTCGACGACACCCTCGCCGGCGACATCTTCGACGCCCAGTGGCTCTCCACGGACCCCGGTGCATGGACACCCTTCCGCGGAGTTCGCCTCTGCGGCGAGTTCAGCGTGCTCGCGATCCTTGCGGACTACTGGCTCTCATGGGCGCAGCGCCTTCACAGCCGGTGGACCGAACTGGGACAATCGAGGCCTGTCGGCGCTGTGCTCGACCCGGCCGCCAGCACCCCGCGCGGTGTTGGGCCGCCCGACCACGAATTCGAGCGCGTGAACGCTCGTAGGGTAGGAATCGCCTGTGCACGGATCGGACTGGCGTATGTAGTGAACTTCACCGCGACCTTGGTGCACGAATTCGGTCATGCCACCCCGAACATCCTGTCCCCAATCAAGGTCCACTGCCGAACGCCGGAATGGGCCGCGGCGCTCACCCAGAAGTTCTGGTTCACCAACGCACGGGATCGTTGGTACAGCGGCTGCTTCCAGTTCATGTACCAGTACACGTTCTACTTCCGAGCTCTGGCCGAATTTGGACTGCCCGAGCCCGTTGAGAAGGCCAACTGGAGAGATCCGCCACGGCTCTTCAATCGCGCCGCATCCACCATTTTGAGCGCGCAACGCAATCGGAGTTGCGACAACCTGGGCGGGTCCAGCGGCGGCGGCGCGATGGAGTTCACCATCACCGCCCTTACGTGCGGCATCTGGCCCAGGCGGCGCCCCGTTCGTCTCACCTACGAGGTGCCGACGACCTGCCTGCCTGGCCAGTTCGAGGTGGCACATGAGTCCTTCTTCGGGTCATGGAACGAAGGGAACGACACGTGTGGCCTGCTCGCGGCGGACGGAACGGAGTTCCCCGGAGGCGTCGACTCGCAGACCGATTGCGAGACTGCCTGTGAACTCCGGTTCGGCGGGGCCTTCGGATCGCCCGCAGAGCTCGTCGCCTGCCTGGCTGACTGCGCAGGGGCGGGCATCGACACAGACGACACCGACCACGAACCACCGGATGAGGAGAAATGGTGATCGGGCTGACCTGGCTCTTGGGCTACACCTCCTGCGTCGACGACTGCGAGGGCGAGCTGCTCGAGACGGCGGAGGCCGAGGCTGAGACGCACTGCGTGTCGTTCTGCGCGGAGGCTATCGCAAACGCTGAGTTCGACGGGTCGGAGTGCGCATACTGGCAGCGAACAGACACCGCGGTGGTCGTGAACGGCATCGAGGGCAACGTGTGTCATGACCCCGAGGCCTACGCGTACAGGAACATGGGCTGCTACTGGGGCCCCTACAACATCGAATACGCCCGGGCGTGGCGCGCGAACTGTCCCGCCGATGAGTACGACGGGTACCCCCTGGACGACATCGAGGACTACCTGGATCCGGACTACGACCCCTGCGCGGAGTAGCCCGGCTCACGGCGTGAAGGTCACCGTGACCACGGCGCCGACCTCGTTGTCGCCGTCGGCCAGGGAGCGCTGGGTGCGGGAGTCCTCCAGCGGCGCCTTCACACACTTGACCAGCGGTCCGGCGGAGTCGGCCTCGACGTTGAGGATGCCGTGGGAGCCGATCGCGGTGACCACCACGGTGCCTGCCAGCTCCGGATCCTCCTGCAGGGCCTGGCCGTAGCAGGTGTCGACGGACTTCTGCAGCTTGCCCGTCGCGAACTCGGCGAAGCCCGTCGGCTCGGAGAGTCCGTCGACGGGAGCGGTGGTCAGGGTCGCGGTCGGAGAAGAACAGGCCAGGAGGAGAGCGAGCATGCGCCGAGCCTACCCCTGGACGGTCACGAGGATGCTCCGGGTGTGCGGTCGCGAGCGATGTTCCCAGACGTAGAGCCCTTGCCAGGTGCCGAGTCCCAGGCGCCCGTCCGTCACCGGGATGGTCAGCGAGGTCGAGGTCAGCGCCGCCTTCACGTGGGCGGGCATGTCGTCGGGGCCCTCGTCGACGTGGCGGAAGAGCGGGTCGCCGTCGGGCACGAGTCGGGACAGGAAGGCCTCCAGGTCCGTGCGCACGTCAGGGTCGGCGTTCTCCTGGATCGTCAGCGACGCCGAGGTGTGGCGGATGAAGACGTGACACAGGCCCGTTTTCACCGATGAAGCCTGAACGATCTTGCCCACTTGTCGCGTGATGTCCGTGAGACCGCGCTCGGTGCGGATCGTGACCGTGTCCTGATGCATGGCGCTATCGTAGGGACATGCTGTTCTGGATGCTCGCCGCCTGCTCCTGCCACAAGCCCACCGACGCCTCCGCGGGCGACTGCTCGGCCCTGTCCGATGCGCTCTCGAGGGTGCACTCCGGCGAGCAGGTCACGGGCATCGACGTCGATCCCGAGCGCGGCGTCCAGGTCGTCGTCGAGGGCGACTTCAAGGCCCCGAAGGTGCTCACGGTCGAGGTCGAGGCCGGCGGCCTGACCCAGGGCTGGGTCCCGGTCTCGCAGCTCTGTGTGCTGGCCGACACGGCCGGCGTCACCAAGGTGCGCGTGCCCGAGCGGGCGAGTCCGAAGTGAACCGCAGGGGGCCCTGGTTCGTTCTCTTCGCCGGGGCCATCGCCTTCGTCTTCTTCCGCGACGTCATCACCGACAACATCGGCCCCTACGAGAAGACTGGAGTGGTCACCGCGACCGACTCCTACACGGTGGAGGAGTTCGACAACCTCAACATCAACCGGAGCATCGACCTGGTCGAGATCGTCTTCGAGGACGGCTCGTGGGCCACCGGCACCGACCAGGCGCTCTCCACGGTTCGCATCGGATCCGAGGTCACCCTCCGCTGCCACCGGGATCGCGACCGCATCCCGATCTTCGATCCCGGGTGGTGGGCCTGCGAGGACGCCGAGCTACTCCGGTGAGAACGGCGACAGCGAGGTTGCTCCCAGGACCTCCATCGTGCGCTTGTGCTGCACGAAGGCGAAGAGCTGGCAGTGCTCGCGGACCGCGTCCGAGGGGATCGGAACATCCGCGACCCCGGCCCAATCCGGCAGGGTGACCCAGCTGCGCACGACGTTCGTGTGCTCCAGGGTCTCGCCGCGGTTCTCGCCCCGCTGGGGTTCGGTCACGAGTTCGGATTCGACCAGCACGATGTGGAGCTCGGTCTTCTCGGGCGGATCGAGGACCTCGTAGTCGACCAGGAGGCTGTCCTCGTCGGCCTCGACCAGCGACCAGAGGGTGAGGCCAACCGTTACGTCGCGATCGAGGCCCGCGTTGATCGCCGAGCGCACGCCGTTCTTGTCCGAGCCGACCATCGAGGACAGCCCGTTCACCACGGTCATCGGGGTGTCGCGTGGACATGCAGGCGACGAAGAGCAGCACGCCGCCAGCATGTCACACGGATCGAGCGATCAGCAGCGTCCCGTCTGGACCCACCAGACCGGGCCGTAGGTCTCGTTGCCGGCGGCGTCCACGCTGCGGACCTGGAACTCGTAGTAGCTGTTGCAGCCCACGTTGAAGTCGCGGACGTGGTGGTCCGTGAGCTCGGTGTCCTCGTAGAGGCCGTAGTCCAGGAAGTAGATGTCGCTCGTGGCGTCCTCGTCCGTGTGCCAGTGGATCTCGAACCAGCTGGTGCCCACGTCCACGGAGATGTCGGAGATGACCGGCGCGGTGCTGTCCTCGCTCGGCTCCTCTTCGGGCTCCTCTTCGGGCTCCTCCTCCGGCTCCTCTTCGGGCTCGTCGCCGGGCTCCTCGGCACCGCCACCGCGGGAGATGGCCTCGGCGACCGCGGCCTCGGCGTCGATCACGCCGTAGCCATAGGCCTGGTCGAAGCCGGCGCTGCCCAGGTCCTCGGCCGTGACCTGCAGGATCTCGCGGACCTCCTCGTGGTCGTCGATGCCCTGGGCGATGATCAGCGCGGCCAGCGCCGAGACATAGGGCGTGGCCATGGACGTGCCGCTCCAGCTGCCCCAGCCCCAGGGGGTCTCCTGGAGGATGTACTGGCCGGGCGCGGTCACATCGAGGGAGGGGCCCTCGTTGCTGAAGCTCGTGACGCGCTGCCACTCGTCGGTCGCGCCGACGGCGATGACCTCGTCGTACTGCGAGGGGTAGTTGAGCGTGCCGCGGCTGCCGTCGTTCCCGCTGGAGGCGACGATGACCACGCCGGCGTCGTCGGCGTGCAGCACGGCGTTGTGGATGCTCGTGCTCCACCCTCCGCCGCCCAGGCTCATGTTGATGACGTCGGCCCCGTTGTCCGCGGCCCAGACGATGCCCTCGGCGATGTCGTAGTTGCTGCCCCAGCCGCTGTCCCCCAGGACCTTGACCGGCATCAGGTCGACGCCGGGGGACAGGCCCGCCACGCCGTAGTTGTTGTTCGTCGTCTGGGCGACGGTGCCGGCGACGTGGGTGCCGTGGCCGACCTGGTCGGAGTTCTCGTTGCCGCCGTAGACCGCGTCGTAGCCGTCGACGAGGTTCTGGATGCCGTCCTTGCCCTTGGCGGAGGTTCCGCTGTCGAGCACGGCGACGGTGACGCCCTCGCCCATTCCGCCGAGGTCCCATGCTTCGGGCGCGTTGACCTCGTGCATGCCCCACTGGTCGCCGTACCAGGTGTCGTTGGGCTTGCCGGTGGTCTCGGCGATGTAGTTCGGCTCTGCGAAGTCGAGCACGCGCTCCCGCTCGAGCTTGGCGATGGCGGCTGGGACCTCCTCGGCGCCGATGTCCAGGCGGACGAGGCCGATCCGCTCGTTCTCCTCGATCACCTCCCAGCCGTGGCGGTCGACGATGGCCTCGGTGTCCCGCGTGTCGTCGAGGCCGACGAGGACCTCGCCTTCGACGTAGGGGAAGTCGAGGACAGAGAAGTTGTTCTCGGGAGAGCAAGCAAGGAGCACAAGGACACTGGACACGAGACGTACCTCGGGGGCTTGAGGCGCTCGGTGCAGGTATACAGGATGTATACAGCGCTGTAGTCGAGTGTATACATGGTGTTTACCGGAAGGGAAGCGCCCGATCGCGATCCCTCGTCAGGCCTGTGTCAAGCCCTCTCGGAGCTGCCCTCGACATCGGCGAGGACCGTCCGGCCCTTCACGAACCACGCCGCCCCAAAGGCCAGGATCGCCGCGCTCTCCAGCCAGAACACGGGGGACTCGAATGGCAGCGCCGCGGGCGCGAGGAAGGCCACGACGACGAGCGCCATGCAGACCAGGATCACCCCGCCGCAGCCCTGGAAGATGAGGTTGCGCAGGAGCTTCCGGGGCGTCGGCTCGGTTAGCCGGAGGCGTGGCGACCCTCCGAGCGATCTGGGCCCTCGGCCGGCCGAAGATGCTGCCCTGGCTGCTGTTGCTGCTGCTCGTCGGCTACGGCTACGGCCACTGGGAGCGGGCGGTGGACCTGGCGTGGCCCGCGGACTTTGCGATGTTGATCCCGATCTGGATCGGGCTTCACTTCGGGACGATGTGGCTCAACGCGGCGCGCGACCGCGACGAGGGCCCGCTGATGTTCGGCGAGGCGGTGCCTGTGCCTCCGTACCTGGGAGCCCTCGGCTACGCGGCCTTGATGGGCTGCGCCGCGCTCGCGCTCCTGGCCCACCCGGTCTCCCGTCTCTGCGCCGTGGGCTGCGTCGCGCTGGCCGTGCTCTACAGCCACCCCCGCACCGCCTGGAAGGCCCACCCGGTGCTGGGGCCGCTGGTCAACGTGGTCGGCTACGGCGTGCTCACCCCGCTCGCGGGCATCGCCGTGACCCGAGCGGACCTCGGCCTGCGTCCCCTCTTCACGCTGACCTGTACCGGCCTGGCGATGCTCGGCCTGACCTTCGCCGCCCAGGCCTGGCAAGGCGCCGAGGACGCCGCGCGCGGCGACCGCACCCTGGTCGTGACCCACGGACCTCGGGTGACGCTCTGGACCGCCCGCATCTGCATCGGCCTGGCCGCCCTGGGCGGGACCATCGCGGCGCTCATCGGCCTCTACCCACGCGCCTGCCTGCTGGCGACGCCAGGGCTCTTCGTCGTCGATCGTCACTTCGCCGCCTGGCTGGCCAAGGGCGAGGGCGGCCCCGAAGACGCCAAGGGGCTGTTGACCCGGATGGCGCTCTCGGCGCTGGTGCTCATCACCGGAGCGATCGCGACCTACCTCTACGAGTGGCAGAACGGCCTGCCCCTGGCCGGAATGGGGACGGCCCTGTGAAGCGCGACGTCTCCATCGACCTCATGCGCGGCCTGGTCATCGTCTTCATGGCGCTGGACCACGTGCGCGGCTTCCTGGCGCCCTTCTCCCCCGAGGACTTCGACCAGACGAACCTGCTCTTCTTCTTCACCCGGTGGATCACGCACTTCTGCGCGCCGACCTTCCTCTTCCTCGCCGGGGTCGGGGCGGGCATGCACGCGGACAAGCGGGGCCTCGTGAAGACCCGCTGGTTCCTGCTCACCCGGGGCCTGTGGTTGATGTTCCTGGAGTGCACCTGGGTGACCTTCTCCTGGTACTTCAGCTTCGACGCCGTCCAGCTCGGTGTGCTCTGGGCGATCGGCGGCTCGATGCTGATCCTGGCCGCGCTGTCCTGGATCCCACGACGCATCGTGGGCCTGCTCGGTGTGCTGGCGACCCTGGGTCTCGCTCTGCTCGGACCCGTCCGCGACGGCGATGCCCTGGTCGGCCTCTTCATCTGGCCCGTCGTGACCGAGGTCGCCGAGACCCCGGTGTACATGGTCTACGTCGCCGGGCCCTGGGCGGCGGTGATGGCCATGGGCTACGGCGCGACGAGGCTCTTGCGAGAACACAGGCGCCACCTGCCTCTTCTGGGCCTGGCGATCTTCTGCGGCTTCGTCGCGCTGCGCGGCCTGAACGGCTTCGGCGACGCGAACCCCTGGCTGGTCCGAGACTCGGCGGCGATGACATTCGCCGACTTCATGAACCCGAACAAGTACCCGCCCTCGCTGCAGTTCCAGCTCATGACCCTCGGCCCCATGCTGGCGGCGCTGCCCTTGCTCTCGAGGTGGAGGGGCTGGCTCGCGGACCGCTTCGAGACCTTTGGCCGCGTGCCGATGTTCTTCTACCTGCTCCACCTGCCGGTGATTCACGGGCTCACCTGGGGCCTGAACCACGCCCGCTTTGGCACGGAGAAGTACCCCCCGGACCAGCCGCTCGAGCTCTTCACGATCTACGCGGTGTTCATCGGCGTGGTCGTCCTGCTGGCCCCGGTCTGCCAGCTCTGGGCCAGGCTCAAGCGCACGAAGTCCTGGTGGTGGCTCAGCTACGTCTGAAGCACCCGCCAGGCGATGTACACCAGCGGCCAGAACAGCATCTGGAGGAAGAAGCCCCACACGGCGCCCTGGTGCCCCTTCTTCCCCTTGGTGAGGAACCAGATCACGAGCAGACCGAAGAGCCCACCCACCACGCCAACGGCGAAGCCGAAGCCCCAGCTGTCCCAGCCCGGCGCGGCCGTCTCGCCCAGCCCGAGCTCGACGCGCCGTGCGTGGCAGGCGTCGCAGAGCGCACCGCCGGCGCTCTCAATGCCCGCTCCCGCAGGGATCTCGGCCTTGCACCTCCGGCAGGCCATGCCCTAGGCCTTGGGCGCCAGCTGCCAGTCGTCGTCCTCGGCGCCGGGGGGCTCCTCGCCGCTGACGAGGATGTCCCACTGGGCGACCAGGTGGGCCATGACCACATACGAGAAGGGGAGGGTCAGGAACATGCCGACGTAGCAGGCCATGACGCCGATGCTGCCGACCATCTGGGCGACGAAGAAGCCCACGATGACCAAGAGACAGGGGATGGCGTGGTCCTTGATGTTCCGCAGGCTCTTGCCGATCGAAAACACCGGGCCCATCTCGCCGTGGAAGCCGCGCCGCCAGAACTCGGGAGCGAGCACGTTGATCGCCAGCACTCCCACCATCATCAACAGCTGGGACAGCAGCATCACGAGGGTGCCGACGAAGCGGGCCGCGTCGCTGCCGGTCTCCTCGGCGGCGGCCATGAAGACCCCGCCACAGAGCATCGGGATCATCAGGACGAAGATCAGCAGGCTCAGGGACATGAGCGCGACGATCGGCGCCCAGCCCTCGGACAGGTGCTTGCCGAACTGGATGTCGGGCAGGCCCTCCTCGCCCCGCTTCACCCGGAAGAAGATCTCGCGGGTCCAGCCGAAGAGCGCCACCACGCCCAGGAGCGGGACGAACATGTGCAGGCCGGCGATGACGACCTTCTTCATCCAGTCCGGGTCGCTGGTCGCGTAGGTGAACGCCGCCCCGATGTCGATCGGGTCCTTCGTCTGGGCCATGGAACCTCCCACCCTCGGCTTCGCGAGGACGAAGCAGCCTATTGCGATCCAGGTCCAGGAACCCGCGCTTCTACGGCCCGATGAAGGTCGAACGTGACGGATTGGGCGGCGTTCCCGCGAACCGGCCACGAAGCGGCACGATGGCGTGACGGATCGGCTGGTGTTCCCGCGAACCGACCGCGAAGCGGCACGGAGGCGTGACGGTTCGGCCGGGGTTCCAACGAACCGGCCACGAAGCGGCACGGAGGCGTGACGGATCGGCTGGTGTTTCCACGAACCGGCGGCGAAGCGTCACGGTGGCGGCCCGAATCGACGAGCTGACGCCTCAGCTCGGTCAAACGGTCCTTGTCCCGGCGTACTACGCGGCGCCGGCCGCCAGCTGGCTCTCCTCGGTCTCGGCCCGACCGGCCTCGCGAAGGAGCTTCGTGCAGAGCTGCATCGCGTTCTCGATCGAGTGGTCCATGTTGTTGTACCAGAACATCCCGGTGCGTCCGGCCAGGTGGAGATTCGGGAAGTTCGCCAGGCCCTTTCGCGCGACCTCCAGGTCCGCCGGGTAGGTCTTGTGGTAGATGGGGTAGCTGTCCTCGACCCGCTCGACGAAGACGTCGTGGACCACGGTGCGGTTCTTGATGAGGCCCACCTTGATGAGGTCGTCGACGACCCAGTCGGTGAGGCGCTCGGCGTGCCGCCAGCGCTCGTCGCCCTTCATGCAGGTGACCTCGACGTTCAGCCCCGTCGCCTTGGCGTGGGGCACGGTCGCCATGCTGAATTCCTTCGGGATGCTGATGCGGTTGAACACCAGATCGTCGGCGCCGTAGTAGCACCACTGGTAGTCCCGAGGGACCTCGGAGTCGACGCAGACGTTGTAGATGAGCATGCCCAGATACGGCAGGTTCGGGGTGGTGACGCCCAGCTGCTTCGTGGCCACGGTGATCGGCGCGGTCCAGATGACGACCGAGGGCTCGAACTCCTCGTCGCCGGCGAAGACCTTCTCGACGCGGCCGTTGGCTCCGCGGATGCTCGCAGCGGTGCCCGTGATGATGCGTCCGCCCAGGCCCTCGATGATCTTGGAGACCTTGTCCCAGGCCTGCCACATGCCCTCGGTCGGGTACAGGAAGTCGATGTCGACCTTGTTGTACTGAAGCAGGGTCGTCTTGAGCAGCTGCGTCAGGTTCTGCATCTGCATCTTGTCGTCGATGATGGCGCGGTTCAGGCCGACCTTGGCCCAGTCGGGGTGGGTATCGCGCGGCTCGATACCCAGGAACTTCCTTGAGTATCCCTCGAAGAAGTTCTTGTAGAGCGTGGGCCCGTACTGGCGCAGCACGTACTGCTCGAAGCTATCGACCTGGTACTCGCGGAAGTTGTTGACGCCCAGGTCGATGAAGCTCTTGCCAGCCAGACCCGGGGGCAGCTGCAGCAGGTTCTTCGGGTGCAGCGGCCAGCGGTAGTACTTGCCGCGGAAGTAGACCTCGGACCGGCGGGGGAAGAGCGTGCCGTCGCCCTTGATGACCCGGTCGAGGTAGGCCTTCACGTTCGGGTTCTCGGTGTGGAACCGGTGGGGCCCGACGTCGAAGGTGAAGCCGTCGTAGCTGAAGCTCTTGGCCAGGCCGCCGATGACCTCGCCGCGCTCGATGACGGTCACGTCGCAGCCGGCTTCCAGCAACAGCTGGGCGCTCACCAGACCGGCGACGCCTCCTCCGACGATGACGACGGGGCCGTCGAAGACGGTGTCCGACACTGCTCTCTCCTTCTGTCCGTTCCGATAGGGAAGCTTCTCCGACGCTTTGCGTCAGAAGCTCTGGATTGCCGCGTAGCCGACGAGGCCGACGAGGGCACCCGCGAGGATGCCCGTGCCCGCGCCCGCAGCAGCCATCAGGGTCTCACGCCGCTGGAGCTCGTCGGTGTACCCGCGCACGTAGCCGGCGGCGAACTCGGTGGGCTCGTGGGCGACCCCGGCCGACAGCTCGTCCTTCATCGAGTAGGGCCGCACCCCGGCGTAGTACACCGGTCCGGCGGCTCCAGCGGCCAGCCCCACGCAGCCGCCGAAAAACGGCGAGATCATGCAGGGGCCCGCGGTCGCGCAGCAGGTGACCCCCGCGCTGATGGCGAAGGGCTGGGCGAGTCCCCCCTCGCGAGCGGCGGTTCGACCGGCCTGCAAGCCCTGGGCATAGGTCTTCTCGTCTGCGAGCACGGGGCGCTCCAGGGCGGGCGCCTCGGGATCCTCTTCCAACAGCGGCGCATCGGGCTGCTGGTCCAGCGGCGCGTCCTCCCGCACGGTCGTGTCCCGGCCCAGGGCCTCGTCGATGGCCTCGGCCGTGGACTCCTTGGCGGACTCGACGGCGTCGACGGTGGTCTCCTTCAGCGCCTCGACCGGGGTGTCGATGTCGACGGTCGAGGCGGTCGGAGCGTTCAGCAGCTCGGCGGAGGTGACCTCGGCCTTGGGGATCGTGAACTCCTTTCCGTCCTTGGCTCGACGGATGACGATCACCTCGCCCGTCGCGCTCAGCAGCTCGCCCTGGATCTGCTTTCCGGCGGGGTTCGTGAGCATGACCTCCTGGCCGACCATGGGGGGCCACGCGGGCTCCGGGACCTCGGCCGCGGCGAGGTTCAGTCCGACGAGCAGCATCCAGGCGATCACACGGCCTCCGGTGGCCGGTAGGATAGGCCACATCGCGTGCAACCCGCCGGTCCCGCACGCCTAGAGCAACGTGGCCCCAGGAGCATCCGGATGAACGCTCGTATCCAGCGCCTTGTCGACACCACGAAGGGTCGAGGTCCCAAGGTGGGGCTGCTGTCGACCTGGGACGTCGAGAACAACGCCGTCCGCATCATCGCTGCGCACCTGCGCGACGCCGGACACAAGACGATCGAGATCTACTTCAAGGACTGGATCTCCAACCACATCCACCCGCCCAGCGACCTGGAGCTCGACAACCTGGTCGAGGTCATCGAGAAGGAGGAGCTGGACTTCATCTGCATCAGCATCCGCGCCAGCGCCTACTTCCAGGTCAGCGTGATGATCACCGAGCACATCTGGGAGCGCAC
>Ga0114933_10002666_pt1 | contig 18104 bp, 17 predicted proteins | sample 4SBtaG_FD_89691 | JGI IMG/M metagenome (GOLD analysis project Ga0114933, IMG submission 89691) | Deep subsurface microbial communities from Kolumbo volcano to uncover new lineages of life (NeLLi) - 4SBTROV12_W25 metaG | ecosystem: Environmental > Aquatic > Marine > Volcanic | place: Kolumbo... | reverse complement strand
TTTTCAACTCACTAAGTACTTTTGGCAAAGATTCTGATTCAAACTTTGCAGGAATTACTAATGTAACATCTTTCACTAAAATCAACCTTTCATTAAATAAATTTGAATTTTTTTTATTAATGCAGAATAACTAAGTCTTAATACAAAAAAAAATGATAATAAAATATTATATTTTTCATACTTGTTATAAAGTTTAAAAGAATCTGACAATTTTTGAATTAAAGAAGAAGATAAAGAGTCATCTAAAAATCTCCATGAAGATAAATATTTGTTTATTCCGAATATATAATTTCTTTTTTTTAATAATTTTAACCATAAAAGATAGTCTTCTTTGGTTTTTAAAGAAGTAAATTTATTTTTTATAAAAACTTTTTTTTTTGCAACTACGGTTGATAATCCTATATCACAACTCTTAATAAGAATATTATAGTTTAATTTTTCTTTAATTTTAAAAGAGCCAATTTTTTTTGAATTTTTATCAATCACAAAATAACTTGTATGACTAAAATCAAGATTATATTTATTCATATATTTTATTTGTTTAGTTAGCTTATTTTTATCCCATATATCGTCAGCATCACAAAATGCAATATAACTTCCATTTGATTTTAAAATTCCTTTATTACGAGAAAATCCTGGTCCTAAATTTCTTTTATTTATTATAATTTTCTTATTTTTAACTTTTTTTAATAAATTTTCTATAAAAGATAAATCATCTAAATTGCTATCATCATAAATTAAAATTATTTCATAATTTTTATATGTTTGAGAAATTATTGATTTGATTGTTTTTTTTAAAAAATTCTTTTTTTTAAAGTAAGGTATTATAACACTTACTAAATTTTTATTTTGCATAATTAATTATTACTTAGTTTATTTTTTTAATACTTTTCGAATATTTTTAATAAATCTAATTAAAAATATTATGTAAACTAATACAATATTTTGTCCATTATCAATTCTAATTTGTGTATTTTCTTTTAAAAATTCTAAATAACTAAATTTAGATGAAAATCCACCTTTCCTAAATTCTCCAAAAATTTCATCTTTTTCTGTAGCAACACCTTTCATTTTAAATTTTAAAATCATTCTATAAAATAAATCATAGTCTGATGAATTTTTATATTTAAGGTTATAAAAACCAACTTTTAACTGGGATTCTCTTTTAATAAAAAAACCTACTGAGTGTGTTGTATAAAAACCGAAGCTCCATTTAATTTTCCGTGGATTGTATCCATGCATTAACTTATATTTGTACACGCTACCAAACAAAAAATCTAAATTTTTGTTTTTATTAAAATAATTATTTACTATTTTTAAAGCTTGATCATAATAAATATCATCCGAATTAAGAATCCCAATAATATCTCCGGTAGATTTTTTGATCCCTTTATTCATAGCATCATAAAGACCCTCGTCACTCTCACTTATCCAATAGGCAATTTTTTCTTCATGTTTCTTAATTATATTAACTGTATTGTCTGTTGAGTTTCCATCTATGATTATATGTTCATAATTTTTATAAAATTGATTATGTACACTTAATATACAATCTTCTAAAAATTTTTCTGAATTTTTAGTAACAGTAATTATTGAAATCTTATAATTTTTTTCCAATTTAGTTATTTATTGTCTTTGACTTTTGTAATACCAATTTAGCGTTTTTTTTAATCCTTGTTCTAAAGAAACTTTTGATTTCCATCCTAATTTTTTAATTATCCTATTATCTAAAATTTTTCTAGGTGTTCCATTTGGATATTTTTTGTTAAATTTTAATTTCGATTTATTGTTTGTAACTTTTGCGATTATTTTAGCAATCTGTTTAATTGTATATTCTTTATCACTGCCCACATTAATTACTGATGATTTTTTTAGATAATTCATTAAAAATTTATCTTTTGAAATTTTTTTTTTAATTATAAAAAAAATTGCAGATGAAATATCATCAACATACATTATTTCTCTTTTCGGTGAGCCCGATCCCCAAATCTCTACACTTTTTTTTGTTCTAACAAATTTTTTAATTAGTGCTGGCATAAAATGACTATTTTGTAGGTTAAAATTATCATTGGGTCCATATAAATTACATGGCATTACTGTAATGAAAGAAGTTTTATACTGTTGATTAAAATATTCACATGCTTTTAAACCAATGATCTTTGCCAAAGCATAAGCTTCATTGGTTTTTTCTAATTTGCTTGTTAATAAATAATCTTCTTTAATTGGCTGTTTAGCATTTTTTGGATAAATACAAGAACTTCCAAGATTAATAAAATGTTTAATCTTATTTTTGTATGCACTTTTTATTAAATTTAATTGTATTGAAATATTTTCATATAAAAATTCAATTGGATATGTTGAGTTAGCTAGTATACCGCCTACCCTTCCTGCGCAATTTATAATTATGTCTGGTTTTTTTTTTCTAATAAATTTTTCGACTAAATCATAATTTTCAAGGTCTAAATCCCCTCTTTTAATAGTAATCAGCTTAGTAAATCCTTTTTCTTTTAAAAAATGTGTTACTGATTTGCCGACCATTCCTCTATGTCCTGCTATATAAATTTTTTTTTTATAAAGGTTTTTATTCATAAATCTAATCTAACTATTTATACAATTTGCATTCTTGGCAATGGAAATATTAATTTAGTACCATATTTTCTAATTAATCTCTCTCTTTTAATGATTTCATCTTTAAAATGCCATGGAAGTACTAAGTAATAATCTGGTTTAATCTTTCTAGAATTTTTTTCAGAAATAATTTTTATTTTAGTTCCTGGAGTATATTTATTATATTTTTGAGGGTTTCTATCTGCAATAAAATCTACATGTTTATTATTAATTTTAAAATATTGCAAAAGTACATTGCCTTTAGTGGAAGCTCCATAACCATGAATTTTCTTATTATTTTTTTTAATTTTATATATAAAATTAATTAATTTTTTCTTGTTTAATATTAAGTTTTTTTTAAATTTTTTAAATGCTTGTTGTGATCCTAACATGTATTTTTTTTCTTCTTTTAATAATTTGCTGATATCTTTTTTATTATCTTTAAAATTAGAATTACTGTGTGAAATATAATATCTTGTACTTCCTCCATTAATATTATTTTTTTTAAAATCAAATACTCTTAAATTATTTTTTTTCATAATGTCTATAATAATTTTCGAAGAATAATATTCTAAATGTTCATGACAAATTGTATCAAATAAATTATTTTTTAAAATTGATAATAAATCTGCATGTTCAAGTATAAATATTCCATTTTTTTTTAAAACTTTTTTAATATCTGCAACAAATTTATTTGGATTTTTAAGATCATAAAAAACAGATAATGCAGTAATAATTTTAAATTTTTTATTAACTTTTTTTTTTAAAATTTTATAGTTAAAAAAATCATTAATTTTATAATCTTTTTTATTATAAAATTTTTTGTAATTATTGATTATTGGATCAATCCCAACTTTAGTAATATTATTTTTATAAAAACTTAATAATGTTCCATCGTTACTTGCAATATCCAGAACATGATCATTTTTTTTTAATTTAACTTTATTTGTTGCGGAAATAACTACTTTTTTTACGTGTTCTGTCATAGTTTTATTAATACCTGTTCTGTAACCATAGTCTTTTGAATATAAATATTTTGGATTAAAACTTCTATCTAATTGAACTAGTCTACATTTTTTACACATTATTATTGCGACTGTTGCTTTTGGTATATTTTCTGAAAATTTTTTTGCGAATTTGCCAGTGTAACTTAATTTTCCTAAATTTAGTAAATTAAAAAATTTTTTTGATTCACATAACCTACAAACTTTAATTTTCATAATATTTTATTACATTACAAACTAATTGATTACTATTTTAAATTCTTAAAATATATATAAAATAAATAAATTAATGAATAAAAAATATCTCTAATTCTCATTTTTGAAGTTCCTGTAGCTCTGCCTGGTAGTTTAATTGAAATTTCATGTATTTTATATTTTTTATGATGAAGTATATAAATACTTTCCCAAAAAAATGCGTAATTATTATCTTTCGCAAGCAAAATATCTTTTAGTTTTACTTTTTTAGTATCATAACATCTGTAAGCTCCAGAACTGTCATACTTAATATTTAAAACAAATTTGACAATAAAATGTCTAATTATTGTTAATATTTTTCTCCAAAAAACCCAATCTTCAATTCCATTCTTTCGAATAAATCTATTTGTTAAAATAATTTGATTTTTTAAAGTTAAACTAATTAATTTTTTAATATAAATAGGGTTATGTGTTCCATCACAATCCATAGTAATTATAATTGGGAATTTTTTTTTATATCCCCATTTTAAACCATCTTTATGTGCTGAACCAATTCCTAATTTTGAATTTCTTTTAATTAAATAAATATTTTTATATTTTTTTTTTGCATCATAAATTGCTTTTCTCGTGTTATCATTAGAATTATCATCAATAAATAATATATTTAAATTTTTTTTTAAGACTTTAAAAATTCTACTAACAATTGGAAATATATTTTTTTTTTCATTTAATACAGGAATAATTACTAATATTTTTTTTTTAGTTGTCATAAAACTAGTTATATTTTAAATAAATATTTTCCAATTTTTTTTATACCATTCGACTGTATTTGAAATTGACTTCTCAATATTAGTAAATTTATTGATTTTTATATACTTTCTAATCCTTAAGTTATTTCCATGAGTTTTAATTACATCTGCTTTTTGAAATGATCTTTTGATAATTTTTGGCTTTTTTTTAGTAATTTTATTAATTAAGTCTAAAATTTTTGTAATTTTAATTGGATTATTTGAACATATATTAAATACATGATGTTTACTTGAATGTTTTTTGTTTAACAAATTGTATAAAATTTTATTTATATCATTAATGTAAGTAAAATCTCGAGTATGATGACCATAATTGTTTAAGTAAAATTTTTCTTTTTTATTAAAAGATGATTTAAGATATCTAAAGATTAACATATCTGGCCTTCCCCACTCTCCAAATACAGTAAAAAATCTTAAGCCTATTATTGATATTTTATTATTTATTGATATCAAATTACTAATTTCTTCATTTATTTTTTTTGTCAGACCATAAATATTTTTTGGATTAATATAATCATTTTCAGATAGTGGAAATTTTTTACTATCTCCATAAACTGAACTAGAAGAAGCATAAAATATTTTTTTTACTTTAAAATTTATTGAATTTTCTAATATATTATAAAAACCTTGAATATTATTCTCTATATATGATCTTGGATTTTTTAGTGAATATCTAACGCCTGCTTGTGCTGCCAGATGAAATATAGCGTATATTTTTTTTTTAAAAATAAAATTAATTTTTTTTTTATTTTTAATATCTATTTTTATGAATTTAAAATTTTTAAATTTTTTTAAAACTTTTAATCTTTTCTTTTTTATCTCAGGAGAATAATAATTATTTAAATTATCTATCCCAATTATCTCATAATTTGTTTTTTCTAGCAAAAACTTTGAGAAACTAAAACCAATAAAACCTGCTGCACCTGTTATTAAAATTTTCATAATCTAAAATAAAATATCATTTACCATTTTAAATACAATTTGTTTAAAATTCACTTTTGGTTTCCATTTTAATTTCTTTTTAATTTGATTTATATCTGCTTTATAACTATCTATATCTATTTTTCTTTGAAATTTTTTCGTATTAGCTTTTAGCCTTGTTTTTTTAATTTTTAATAATCTAAAAACCTCATTTACAAATTCTCTAATACTATTTTTTTTTCCAGATCCAATAATTAAATCAATAGGTTTTTTTTGTTGAAGCATTAACCACATTGCCTTGACATATTCTGGTGCCCAGCCCCAATCTCTATAAATATCAATATTTCCCAGATAAAGATTCAATTTTTTATTTTTTTTCATTTTAATAGATGTGTTTATTATTTTTTTTGTCACAAACTCATTAGATCTTAATGGGGACTCGTGATTAAATAATATTCCACTGCATGAGTATAAATTGTAGCTTTCTCTAAAAATTTTTGTAAACATATATCCTGAAGCTTTTGCAACGCCGTACGGACTTTGTGGAGCAATTACTGATTTTTCATTGTAAAAATTATTTTTATTATTTCCAAAAAATTGACCAGAAGTGGCATTAAATACTTTAATTTTCCTATTGTAATTTTTAACTGCAACTAAAATATTTAATATTCCAATTGCATTGCTTTCAAAAGAAATATCTGGATGTTTAAATGAATTTAATACAGAAGAGTCACCCGCAAGATAATAAATTTCTTTAATATTTAAATTTTTTTTAATTAAATTTTTTAAGAATTTTTTATTTAAAGCAGTTGCTTTAATAATTTTTATTTTATTTATTAGATTAAGTTTTTTTAATCTAAATAGATTATTTTTTGATTTGTTTCTAGTAAAGCCAATAACATCATATTTTTTTTTTAATAACAAATGTGCTAAATATGACCCATCCTGGCCACTTACACCAAATATCAATGCTGTTTTTTTTTTCATCTCAATAATTATTTAAATTGTTTGAAATTAAATAAAATATGTATAATTTTCGATTGATATATTTACAATAACAAAATGAAATTAAAAGAAAAAAAGTATTTAAGTAAGTTAATAGATAAATACGAAAAAAAAGACTCTGCCAAATATCTTTTATCACCAAACTCATTTTCAAATGAAGATATAATTAATGGAATAAAAATTCTTCTATCAAAAAGAATAACCATGTCTGAAATGACAAAAAAATTTGAGTATGAATTTGCAAAATATATGGGGGTAAAATATGCATTAATGGTTAATTCGGGATCTTCAGCAAATCTGCTTTCAACTTTCGCATTAATAAATCCATTAAAAAAAAATAGATTAATAAAAGGTGATGAATGTTTAATACCTTCCCTTTGTTGGTCAACATCATTATGGCCTATAGTTCAAGCAGGTCTAGTGCCAAAATTTGTAGATGTTTCATTAAATACTTTAAATGTATCTATTGAAGAAATAAAAAAAAAAATTAATAAAAAAACAAAAGCAATAATGGCTGTACATGTTCTTGGGAATTCAACCGATATGGGACAATTAATAAAAATTGTAAAAGAAAAAAAACTTTATTTAATCGAAGATACATGTGAATCTCTTGGATCAAAATATGGTAATAAATTTTTAGGAACTTATGGAGACTTTGGTACTTATTCATTTTATTACTCACACCAAATTACTAGCGGAGAAGGAGGAATGATAACTTGTAACGATAAAAATGATTATAATATTATCAATTCTCTAAGAGCTCATGGTTGGGATAGAGGTATTAAAAATAATAAAAATAATTTTAATTTTATTAATTCTGGTTTTAATGTAAGACCAAGCGAAATTGCAGCTGCTATTGGATATAGTCAATTTAAAAAATTTAATAAGTTTAAAAAAATTAGATCTATAAATAGAAAAAAAATTATATCCTCAATAAAAAATTCAAAAAAATGGAGTGACCAATTTACTTTTATTGATGCTATTAAAAAACTAAAACCTAGCTGGTTTGGTCTGCCAATACTAATTGATAAAAAATTTTTGTTTAAAAAAAAGAGATTTTTAAATTACTTAAATAAAAATGGAATTGAAACAAGACCAATTATAAGTGGCAACTTTTTAAATCAACCATCTATTAAACTATATAAACTAAACAAAAATAAAGAAAAATTTAAATATGCACAAGAAATTGAAGATAGAGGTTTTTTTATTGGTATTCACACTAGTCCAATTTCAGAAAAAAAATTAGCATTTATTAAAAATAAACTTCTTTCAATAAATGAAGTTTAATAAAATAAAATGTGGAATTACTGGTCACACTGGAGTTCTAGGTTCTGAACTAATTAAAAAAAATAAAAAAATAAAATTTATTAAATTTAAAGGTGATATTAGAAATAAAAAAAACATCCAGAATTGGTTTCGAAATAATAAATTTGATATAATTATTCATTTAGCAGCTATAGTTACAACAAAAACTGTAAAAAAAAACTATAAGCTAGCAAACAAAATAAATTATTTTGGGACAAAACTTTTAGTTGATGAAATTTTAAAAAAACAAGAAATACAATGGTTTTTTTATTCATCAACATCTCATGTATATAAATTTTCAAAAAATAAAATATCTGAAAATGGAGTATTAAAACCAATATCCAAATACGGGTTAACGAAATTAAGAGGAGAAAATTACATAATAAAAAAATTAAAAAAAAAAGTGCCTTACTGTATTGGTAGAATATTTAGTTTTACAAATAATAAACAGTCAAAAGACTATATTATTCCAGCTATATTCAATAAGGCAAAGTCAAAAAAAAAGGAAATTATCTTCAAGAATACCAATCACTTTAGAGATTTTTTGTGTGTTAAAGACATATGTAGTGCAATATTGATTTTAAAAAAGAATAAAGCTAATGGAATTTATAATATTGGATCTGGAAAAAAAGTTTTACTTTCTAGTATCGTAAAAATTATATTAGATAAGTACAAAAAAAAATATATTATAAAAAATAAAAATATCCAAACTTGTTTAGTATCTAATAACGCAAAAATAAAAAAATTGAATTGGAAACCAACAAAAAATATCCAATCTATAATAAAAGAACTATTTTAACCTTGATTTAATAAAGAAAAGTTTTAATAACCCAAAAAAAGAAGCCAAAATTAAATTTAAATTTACTGAACTTTCTCCTCTTTTTCTATTAACAAAAATAGATGGAACTTCTTCAATTTTATATGAATTATTATTTAAAACTACAATGATTTCTGACAAAATTATAAAGCCATCACCTATATTTCCACATTTGTTAATTATTTTTTTTACAGAACGTTTTGAATAAATTCTATAACCATTTGTAAAATCATTTAAAGAAATATTTAACAAATTTTTAGCCAAAAAATTTGCTAAACTAGAAAAAACTACTCTAGATGTACTCCAGTTTATTATTTTGCTTTTTTTAAGATATCTACTGCCAATTAATAAATCCAACTTTTTTTTTTTAAAAAAATTAATATTTTTTTTTAACTCTTTTGGATCATGAGAAAAATCAGCATCCATTTCTATAAATATATTATTTTTTTTTTCTTTTATAGCTTTTTTAAGTCCATACCTAACTGCAGAGCCTCTTCCCATCTTTTTTTTTCTGTGAAAATATTTTACTTTTATTTTTTTTTTAAGTATCAATTTACCCGTATCATTTTCTTTTGAGTCATCTATAATAAATATTGTACTTTTGGGAACTTGTTTATTTATCTCTTTAACTAATCTTTCAATATTATCTACTTCGTTATAAGCAGGAATAATTATAGCTATATTCTTCATAAGTATTCTTTTATACTGCTTATTAAAAAATTTTTACTTTTTAAAATCCACTTATCTAAAATTTTATATACGTTTTGATAATCAATTTCTTTTTCTAAATCTATATTTGTTTTTAATTCTCTATTTTGCAAATTCAATTCATTTATAAAATGATTAATTTTATTTTGTCTAATTGGATCAATAGAAAACCAGAAATTTCTCTTAAGTTTCACAGAAAACATTATGCCATGAAACATTGATGTAAATACAATTTTTGAATTTTTCATAATTTGATAAAATTCCGTAGGATCTAAGCTTAGGTAGTTTTTATTTATCCATCTGTTCATATATCCAATAGAATAAAGCTCATAGTTTCTTTTTTTACAATAATCTTTAATTATTTTTCTTTGTTCTTCAGAAAAAACAGTGCCATATACTAGGGCATAATTAGTTTTCTTATTTACAACAATTTTATTTTCATCATTTAGAATGGATGGTGTTGATAACAGAGTTGGATCAACAACAATAATTGGTTCAATATCCATTATTTTTTTTATTATGTGTGCTGAATTAATATCTCTTACCGAAATTGATTTGAAATTTTTAAGATTATATCTTATTTCATCTTTTTGTTTTGTTGACAGAAAATCAAATTTTGATCTTCCGAAACTAGCAGCATAAGAAATTTTATTTGAAAAATTATCTTCTCCAAAAAAATACTGTTCATAACCATGATAGGCATTTTGATAATTCCAAATTTCATCACTACCAAAAATACTTAAAGTAGAAGCTTCATTTTCTGAATTTTTTTTGTAAATAGGTTTTTTTAAGCCTAAACTTTTTTTCCAAGCTCTAATTTTTATATTTCTGATTAAAACACCAGAAAATTTTGATAAATTTTTTGTAATTAAGGGTCTATATATTTCGCTAAACATTAGTTTTTTAGGTTGATATCTTGCATAAAAGATTTTTTCTTCAACATAGTTTTCTATGAAAGTTTTTAAACATAGACTTTGTAATAAAGCACCATAGTTATTTGTATAATAATATGTGATTATTTTTATAGACATTAAATAATTTTCTGAATTTTTTAATGAACCCTAGTTCAAATTTTTGTTTAATAAATTTTTAATTTTAGTTAATTTGTGATTTTTATCAGTAAGATCTACCACTTCGCATTCTTTAATCTCTTCAATTTTTTTTGAACCTGATAAAAAAGACAATTTACCATTAACATCTCTACTTTCTCTAATATTTGAATCTACATATTCTTCTAAATTATTCTCATCTGGTAGTTCTAAATTAATTTTTTCTATTTCTTCTTTTGAAATAAAAAATGCATTAATTCTAGATAAAGAAGTTCCTACAAATACAAAATTTTTACTTTTCATCAATTTGATTAAAGCTTTTAGAGACATACCAAAACATAAATTCGAATGATGATAATTTGTTCTGCTAAAATTTGAAATGTTCGGCACAGTAATTTCTAAATCTGCGCCAAAGGTAGAATTGTATTCTGCTATAAATACTTTGCTGATATTTGAAGGTAAACTTTTTATAATCCAGTAATCTATTCCATCAATATCAAGACTAAATAAGTCTAGATTACTATTAAATCTATTTTTCTCTAATATATTATTAATATTTGATTCTGTAATTATTTTTTCTATAACTGTTAAATCACCTTTCCAAAGTGTAATATTTTTTGAAACTTTTTGATTTAGTTGTTTAATGCAATCAATTATTAATCCTTTTGCATTTGTTCTTTCAAATAAGAATCTTGTGTTAGCTTCTTGATAATCTCCAACTCCTATTTCAACAAATTTAGGTACTTTAATATTTAACGAATATAATAAATAATCAATAATACCATCTTCACCTGATTGAGAAAAAACTTTAAAATCTAATTCATTTAAATTTTTTATTTTACCGTATCTTTCTCTAATATTTAAAAAATGAGATGATCCAATTCCAAGCAATATTTCATTTTTAATTTTGTGATTTCTATTAATACCCAGAAAATTCAAAATTTTTTTTAAAATGTTTATCATAATGACTGATTAATTTTTTCAAGATTTTCATAATTCATAGTTTCACTTATTTTTCCATTTTTCAAAACATATATTTTATCACAATTTTTAAGCGCGTTCTTTCTATGAGACACAATAATTATTGTCTTATCCATTTTATATTTGTTCATTTCCTCAATAATATTTTTTTCATTAATATGATCCAATGAACTTGTTGCTTCATCAAGTATTAGAAGATCTGGATTTGAGTATAAAGCTCTAGCGATTCCAATTCGTTGTTTTTGGCCACCAGAAATTGTTGAGCCGGAGTCACCTACTTTGTTCAATTCTTTATCTGGAAGATTTTGAACAAAATTTTCTAACTGAGATAATTTTATTACATTTTTAAGTTGGTCATTGTTTATTTCCTCTTCGTTTAAACCAAAACAAATATTACTTTTAATAGTATCATCAACTAAATAAATATTTTGTGGTATTAATCCAATATTTTTTTGCCAACCTTTTAAGTTTTCAAATATATTATCTCCATCAATTAAAATTTTTCCATTATCAGGATTTAATAAACCCAAAATAAGATTAACTAGAGTACTTTTACCTGCGCCTGATGAACCAATAATTCCGATAGTGCTACCTTTATCTATATCAAGAGATAAATTTTTAATAACTTCCTTTTTTCCATATGAAAAAGAAATATTTTCTAAAGTAATTTTGTTTTTAAATATTCTTCTAGTGCTTTCTTCATTATTTAGATTATTCTCAGTAAAAATTTTTTCATCCTCTGCTGACAATCTTTTTATCACATTATCAAATGAAGGTTGAAAAAGTCGAATTGTAGATAATGATGCATTAATTGCATTAAACGCAGGAATGAATCTTGCACCACTTGCTGCTAATAATGATACTGTTGGAATGATTAAGTCTTCAGGTCTTCCTTGCAGAACTAAAAATACTGTGATTGAAAGAATAGTAAAAACAGCCAAAGTTTCAAAAATAATTTTTGGCAATGCGGAAATAAAACTAGTTATAAAACTAATGCTTTCTAAAATACTTATATTTTTTCCAAAACTTTTTGTAAAAAAAGCTTCTTTACACTTTAACTTTATTTCTTTTATTGAATAAAAACTTTGATTAAGTAACTTAAATTTTTCCGCTCCCTTATCAAGAAGAATTTGACCTTTATCTTTTAATATTTTTTTATAAAAAAAATAAAAAATAACAGTGAAAATAAAATATAAAACAAAAGTAATACTATAAAGTAATGTGTCAATTATAACTAATCCACATAAAACAGAAATTACTAAAATTGATTCTCTTAAAAGATTTATTTTAGCTAAAAAATATTTCATTGCGAAACTTACATCAGAATCTATAGTTCTAACTAAAGTTGAGGGATTATTTTTTAAAAAAAAATCATACTGAGAATTTATGTATTTTAAAAATAACTTTTTAGATGCATTTTGAGTAAAAATTTTTTTTATTTTTGATTGTATATAAGCAATATAAATTAAAAAAATACTTTTGATTAAAAAAATTGACATAAATATAATTGCAGAAAATAAAATAATCTTTGATTTATCCATATTGATGTTGATTGGATAGTCAATAAAATCACTTAATGTATTTAATGCAGAATTTGTATCGATAATTAAGTATGCAAATACTGGAATTGACCCAATGCCAAGAATTTCAAAGAAAATTGCAAAAATAGAACTAAAAAATAAAATATAGATTTTTGATAATCCACTTCCTGCAATTAAAATTTTATATTTACTTGGTATCATAATATTTTTTATTTTTAATTTTTAATTTTTTTTCTAACACATCTAAATTTATTGTTTGTGAATTATTTTTTTTAAATTGATGAAATGCCATTTTTTTGAATTTGTCATCTTTATGAGAATATTTATTAATTAAATCAACGCAGTCATAGAAAAATTTATTCAAATCAATATTCCTAGTATTTATAAAATTAGGTATCAACTCATTATTTGTTTTGATTACTTTTGAGTGAATATAAGAATAAATTCTAGCTTTATCTATCTGCATTTTTTTTGGTTTAGATAATTTTGATATATTATTCAAATAATAAAAATATTCTTTTTCACTTTTTGCTCTATAATTTATTTGTAAATTACTAAATGATGTTCTTCCAGCAGTTATAGCTGGAATACCAAGACAAACGTACTCAACAGAAACTGACCCGTGGGAAGTTGCTATTGCATCAGATAATTTTGATAAAGAAATTGAGGATATATTTTTTGGACAAATTTTTATATGTTTACTATCGCCTGCTATTAGTTTGTACTCATTTTCAGTTGTTGTTTTTGAAAACTTATAATACCAGTCCATAGGGTGTGGTTTTATCATCCAATTAAATTTATTAATATTTTTGATATTTTTAAGAGTTTTTCTTAACCAGGTAAGATTGTCCTTAAAAATCCTAGATCCATAGGAAAAATTTCCATCTATTAAAGAATGAGAAAAGATTAAAACTATTGGTTTCTTTTTATCCCAATTAAATTTTTTGCATATATCTGCTTTGGAATAGTAATTTTTATTTTGATGAGCCCATTTACTATCTCTCACATCGTCTTCTTTTTTTGATCCATTGAGTCTACTTTTAACTAATTCATGGCCCAATCTAGAAGCCAGTTTTTTTGAATTTTTATATACGATTTTAAAAATTTCATTTGGCGGTTCATCTCTTGAAGTATACCGTTCTGAAAAAGAAGAAAATTTTTTAATAGACATTTTTCTTCCTGCACCTTCTCGAGAATAAACTTTTACTTTATTTGCTAAAGAATGCTGAAAAATAATTGCAGATGGAATGAATTGAGTCTCTGATTGAATTATACTAGTAAAATTATTTTCATTAATAATCAATTTACATTGATCGCTTTTGTTAAGTGCTTGTGATAAATGGTAAACTAATTTAAAAGAAATTTCGTTAAGAGTTGGATGTCCTGATCTTCTTAAAACATCATCGTAAACTATTTTACCAATATCTATCTTATTATATTTCAATTTTAAAAATTCATTCATATTTTTTAATCTTCTTAGAATTTTGAGTGCGCAACAAAAATATTTAAGTTTAATAAAAAAATTTTTTTCATATAAATAATGAAATTTTTTTATCCCAAAGCTACGCATAATTAATTCACTAGTAAGATCGTAACTATCACAAAAACCCAATAATTCTGAATTATAGTATTCCTTTAGATATTTTCCAATTATTGAGTTCGCGTAAGGATAAGCTGGATGTGCATGAACGAAAGATGTAACTAAAATTTTTTTTTTATTTAATTTTTTTATTTTATTTTGTTCTTTCCAAAGTTTTTTATTTTGATTTATAAAATTTATAAAAAATTTATTATTTGAAGGATTAATATTTTTGTTAAATTTATAATAAATTAATTTAAAAATATTATAAAATTTAAAGTATACACTAAAAATTCTTATAAAATCATGAGATGAATTTTTAATTTCTTTAAATAGAAATAATAAAAAATACAGAAAATATAAAAATATACTTAATCTACCCATTTAAAATTTTTTTATTTTTCATAATAAATTCAGATAGTTTTAAATCTAAAAGATTATCAACTTCTATAGCCTTCCAATTTGGAACAACAAACGCTGAGGTATTTTTATGGTAAAATGTTTTTTTTTTAAAAAAAGTCTCAACATTTGAACAATAAATTGTACCATCTAAAAAATAGAGATTCTCAATATCTTGCCTTCTAGCTGATAAATTTTTTTTACTTATATATGGTTTTATCTTATGTCTTGATATAAATTTATAGACAAATCTTGGATGCTGAGATTTTATTTTCGATACACTTACTAATGTATCTATCTTATTTTTTTTAATCAATTTTACGCATCTAATTATATCTTTTGAATCTCTCAATGGTGAAGTTGGTTCTAACAGCATTATATAATCGAAATTAATTTTTTTTTTTTTGAAAAAATTTAAAGCATGAATTATTAAATCTGAGGATTTTGATTGATCGTTAGAATATTTTTTTGGTCTAACAAAAGGAACTTCCGCCCCATATTTTTTTGCAATCTTAGATATTTTGAGAGAGTCAGTGCTAACAATAACTTTTGATAAAACTTTAGACTTTATTGCCTCTAATATACTCCATGCAATAAGTGGCTTTTGATTTATTTTCAAAATATTTTTATTTTTTAAACCTTTTGAGCCTCCTCTTGCTGGTATAATACCTATTATTTTCATATTTATAATTCCTAAAAGTTCAGATATTTAAATACATGTCCATCCACCATCGACAACAATTGAAGAACCAGTAATATAAGATGAAGCTTGTGATGATAAAAATAAATTTACTGATGCAATTTCTGTTGGTTTAGCCAACCTTTTTAAAGGGACTCTTTTTTTATAATTTTTCAGAAAACTTTTTTCTTGCTTACCATCAGCCACTCCTCCTGGGCAAACAGTATTAATTCTTATACCAAACTTTCCATAATTTGACGCTGCTTGTCTTGTAAAATTAATAATTCCACCTTTGATGATTGAATATGACATGTTTTCTGTCATTTTTGTATTTAAATAGATATTTTGATCTTGACCTACTAAACCATAAATTGAACCAGTCTGTATAATTGTTCCTTTTATTTTTTTTTTCATCATTTTCTCTGCAATAATTTTGGTGATCCACACACTCGAATTTAAATGCATCTCAATATTTTCTTTAAGATTTTTATAATTTATTTTTGAAAAGGAATTATTTTTCCAATTTTTTGTTTTTGGATAACTGCAATTAATAAAAATATCTGGAAAATTATTTTTAACAAAAATTGCTTCTAATCTTTTTTCTATTTTTTTTAATTTAGTACAATCAAATTTTATAAAAATTTCTTTATTTCTGCTTTTGCTATAATCTTTAACATCTAAATTTATAACTTTTGCATTGTATTTTCTAAGAAGTTTTATAGTTTCAATACCAATCAATCCCGATCCTCCAAGAACATATGCTGTTTTTCCATCTAAATTAAAAATATTATCAACTTTATTCATAAAAATTTTCTATTGTTTGTTTATATTCTGTCCATTGACCAACGTCTTTCCAATTTTTATCTTCTATGGGAAATAGACCAATTTTAAGTTTCTGCTTCTTAATTAATTTTAATAAACTATCAAAATCTAAATAATGATTTCTTTTTATATATTTAAAAATTTTTGGATTTAACACATAAAGGCCTGTATTAACTAAATAATTTTTTGTTGGTTTTTCAATTATCTTATCTAGCTTACCACTTTTGTTTGTACTAAATATTCCATATGGTATTTGATATTCTTTATAAGAAACTACAATGGTAATTAAATTGGAGTTTTTTTTATGATGCTCATAAATATCTAAAAGATCATTTTTAACTAATGTATCACAATTACTAACAAAAAAATCTTTATTAATTTTTTTTTGTAATAATTTTAATCCTCCTGATGTGCCTAAAGGTACCTTTTCGGCAAAAATACTATATTTCATTTTTAATTCTGAATTAATTTCTTTCAAATATGATTTTATAATTGCAGACTTGTGATGAGTTATAAACGAAAAATTATTCATTCCATGAGATTGAAAATTTAAGATAATATGTTCTAGAATAGTCTTATTGTTAATTGGTATTAATGGTTTAGGAAGAATATCCGTAAAAGGTTTTAACCTTTTTCCTTTTCCACCTGCCATTATTACTATTGGTATATCTTTAATTTTTGACTTATTTCTATTGTCTAAATTTTTATAGGATACTAAATCTACAATTTTTTTGTCTTTATCAACTACAGGCACTATAAAAAGATCTTCTTCAACTATTTTTTTTTTTATCTTTTCTAAGTCAAATTTTTTATCTTTTACAAATAATATTTTTTTATTATAAAATTTTTTTATTTGGTCATTTAATTTTACTCCTTTCAATAAAGCTCTTCTAATATCTGCGTCAGATAATATGCCTAATAATTTTCTATTTCTTTCAACAACAATTACACTTTTATGTAAATTTTTTTGAATTAAGTTCAAAGCATCAATTATCGTATTTGATGGGTTTATTAATATATTTTTTATAATCATTTTAATTTAATATTTTTTTTTCAGTTAACTTAATATAACTTATCCAATCTAAAACTTTAACTATTTTATCTTTAGTAGAAATGAGAAGGTATGACGGGTTTACTTCAATAATTGTTCCGGGCTTCATGGGATAATTTAGTTTTTGAAATTTATGATTAATTTTTTTAAAATAAATTTTTTTATTACTAAATATTGAACAAGCGAGAGGATTTGGATAAAGAGCTCGCACAAAGTTAAATATATCCATTGCTTTGGAATTCCAATTTATTCTTTCATCCCCAGGTTTTCTTTTTTTAAAATAAGATCCTTTTTTGCTAATATAATTTTGTTTGATGACTTTCACTTTTCCTAATTGAATTTTTTTGATGCTTTTTAATAAAATTTTTGAACACTCTTTATGTGATTTTTTTAGAAGAGTACCATATGTATCGCTTTTTTTTATTGGAAATGTCTTTTTTAAAATAATATCGCCAGAATCAATCTTCTCATTGTCAATATAATGCACCGTAATACCAAATTTTTTTTCTCCGTTTATCAAAACCCAATTAAGAGGATTTCTACCTCTATAAAATGGCAAATTTCCTGCATGACAATTTATAATACCCAAGTCTGGCATTGAAATAATTTTTTTTTTAAATAATTGATTATAA